>Ga0209541_10015955_pt1 | contig 11158 bp, 8 predicted proteins | sample RifCSPlowO2_01_FD_184027 | JGI IMG/M metagenome (GOLD analysis project Ga0209541, IMG submission 184027) | Groundwater microbial communities from Rifle, Colorado - Rifle CSP2_plank lowO2_0.1 (SPAdes) (version 2) | ecosystem: Environmental > Aquatic > Deep subsurface > Groundwater | place: Rifle...
GATAATGAATTTCTTGTGATTTTTCATTTGGAAAATCAACTATATAAATATGTAAAAAATAAAGGAAATTAAAGGTAAACAAAATGGTTATGACGACTATCCCCATCAACCGTATATTTAAATTCTTCAGCCTACTCCAAGATATAACTTGCCAAATTCCAATAGCACACAAAATATTTAACATCGTAAAGACCATGATGCTCCGGTGCGGACTAAATTTCTCAAAAGTCAAACCACTAGGTAGCATTCCTATGAGAATCCAGGCTAATATAAAATTCCTTTGATGCCGTATGTCTCGATTTTTAATAATGTAGTAAATACCCACCAAAATAAAAGGTAACTGGATTGCCATCAAAGGTCCACTCCCCAAAGGACCCTGATTAGTTAAATCTAGTCCTCTTAAAAAGAGATACTCCGGATTAAACTGTTCCAGATATCGGGTTAGACTATAGCTCGTTATTGTTAAAACTCGTTCCACCCTAGATAAGCCGTGTATCTTCTCGCCAAGTACTGGATCTTGGATGATAAAAACTGTTTCTGACCTATATCTACTATCTGGATTTAAGACAACTATTGAGATAATTGGGATGATCAATACTACCCACATCAAAATTACCGGTAGAATTTTTTTTCTCTCTGGCCATAATGTATTTTTATTAAGCCAAATAAATATAAGCAGTAACAACGGTATTATTATGGCATGGGAAAAATAAGTATACATAGCAACCGCAAGGGTAATAAATCCTAAATAGAGCCACCTCACCTTTTTGTTGGATAAATATTTGCATAAACCGGTAAAACCAACGAGTAATAGGCAAATTCCTATCGTACTCTCAAAACTTTTACGCCCGTAAAATATCTCAAAGGGAGTAATTACTGTTAGAGCACTCGCCAGAATTGCGATAGTTTGATTTTTAAATGAACTCTTAACAAACCAGTAGATGGCTGGGATGGTCAAAATGCTAAATAAAATTCCCGGAATCTTAATAATCCACTCGTGATCTCCAAATAATAGATAAACTAAACTAGTTGCATAGGTGCAAAAAGGTGACTTAAAGTCATTTATGGAAATAAACATTGTGGGCATAAAATTCCCATAAATATCTTTGCCCGTCTGGGCTATAGAGATAGCATCATAAAGTTGACTTATCTCATCATGATTTAATTGAACCGGATATTTATCAATCCAAAAAACTCGCAAGAATAATCCAGCAAGAATTAGAATGATAAGTGATACTTGATACCTATTCATCTCTTTGTAAATTTAGCAATTCCATAACAGGTTAATATCCCCATAAATAACCACCCTACCAAACTAACTGTCCACACTCTGTCTGGATAGTAAAGGCTACCCGGTAAGGCAAGCAACAGTAGTAAAACCAACACCCTCTGAAGCCGTCGATCTTTATTAGTCACAATTCTAAAAAATCCATAAATTGCAGGCAGGATAAGTAAAACTGTCCAACCATTAAAATATAAGCTAGGTTGAAAATATGATAACCACTGGATTGTTCCCACCACTACAATCTGTATTTTATTGGTTAATAACCAATTTAATAAATATGGCATTCCAGCTGCTTCCCCATAACCTCTAATGGTATTTATTCCATTTATAACTGTTAGGGAAGTAAAAATTGTTGGGGAAAATAGCTTTAGAGTTAGAAACCAGTAAGAAAAAATTCCTAAAATAACAGGTAGTATTAACTTATTCTCAAAAATCTTACCAAGTCTTAGCGTGAGCTGAATTAAATGAAACTCCGCCCTTCCATGATATTTTTTAGCAGATTCAACTAAAAAGGTCGGGGTTGTTTGTCCCTTGCCAGAGTAACCAACTTCATGGACTAACTCTACTCTTGGTTCAAACCCAACTTGTAAACCCACTCTCTCTAATCTTCTGCAAAGATCAAACTCCTCATAATACATGAAGAATCTTTCATCCAAACCTCCTATTTTTAGATATACATTCCTACTCATCACCAAACATGCTCCGTAAATTGTCTCCACCTTACATAATTCGTTACAATACGGTGTATAAAAATCATAACCTGCCTTCACATGGAAGATATATTCTTTTATTGCGTTTATCATGGTAGGGTAATTTCTCACTGAAGGTTGTATGGAACCATTATTATTTATAAATTTCGGTCCCACTAATCCAAACTTTTTATGATTAATCAAATCATCAACTAGAATATTAAATCCATTCTTAGCTCTTAAAATGGTATCGGGATTTAAAATTACCAGATAATCTCCACTAGCATGTTTAACTCCAAGGTTTACACCCTTAGAAAAACCCAAATTTTGATTACTTGTAATTAGATTTACAGATTTAAGTGATTCCACAACCCGACAAGTTAAATCAGTAGAATTGTTATCTACCACTACGATCTGACAACCAGGATTTTTATCAGTTATAGAGTCAACACATTTTTTAATTGTCCCAGCATTATTATAAGTAACAATAATAACCGAAATTAAAGCCATTAGTTAGGTTTTACCGGCTTAACATGGATAATAATTAGCAACATTACTAAACCACTAAAAACGCTGTGTAATAAACTTCTTGAAAAATTATAGTCTACACTAACTCCTAACTGCTCCCAAATACTCAAAGTCCTTTCTGGACCAGAAATTATCGGTGAAAATATCCCCACCGTTAATGAAGGGTCGAAGAAAAATAAAGACCCCAGCCAAGTAAGCAGTACTCCAACTATTATTAATGACTGCTTAAAATTAGACTCTACTAAATCAATTATTAAAAATGGAGTCAACCAAATCAACCATTGGGGATGTGTGTGGGTAAAGATAAAAAATAAAGATAATATTACTAATCCTCTCTTCCACAGATATCTAACATCTATTTTGTGATAATAGAAAAGACCGTACAGAACAATCAATAAAGTTGGAAATACTAAGATTGACTGACCACCTGAGACTGGGATAGAAGCATAAAAGCTCTTTAAGGACTGAGAGGCCATTAAAGCTGACGATCTAAAACCTTCTGATGAAAAGTAGATTAAATTTCCAATTATATATGGACCAAGAATTAGTATTACTAAAACTAATCTTTTTAGCCAACTATTTACCTGTAAAACAAAAGGGATAAGTAAAAAAATCGGAAAGATCTTAAATGCTACTCCCATACCTAAACTTAATCCACCCCAAAGCTCTTTACCTTTAATAAACAATAATAAGGATAAAACAACAAACATGGTAGGAATAACATCAAATTGTCCCATTAAATATGTAGTATATAAATTAATCGGGTTAAATAACCAAAGACTCAAACTAAGTATCTTCTGTTTTTGACTGGAAAAAAATCTCATCAAAGATAACCCTAATATTAGATCAAAAGGTAAATATCCCAGTTTTAATAACCAACCTATATTCTCTGTAAACGGCTTTAATAAAAATCCATAAAAACCATCCAGTAAGTAAATTGCTGGCGGATAGTTAAATAACTGCTCCGGACTGCTTTGGTCATAAAAATTTAATATTTGTCCATTTGACATTATTTTTGATGCTGCTACAAAATGGGCCAAATCTGGATGAAAACTTATTACCGATAATATTACTCTCAATACGATTGCCGAAACAACAATAGTCACTACCTTAATGTTCATTGGTTATCTCCATTATACTATTAACAAACTGGCTCTTTGAGTACATTTTTGTTTTTTTTCTGGCTGCATCTGAGATAATTTTTCCTTCTTTTTCATTTTTTATAAGACTACAAGTTTTATCAACTAACTCATCTAGAGTATCCCACAAGAATCCACTTACCCCATTTTCTACTATCTCAGATTGCCCACCCTTGTTAATAACTACTGGAATACAACCCGCCGCCATGGCTTCCACTGTTGAGATGCCAAAATGTTCCCATTTTTGCGGATCTGTTTCTAGGTATCCCATGGCATGCCAAAATATACTCGATTCTTGATATAATTTTGTCAGATCGTTATAGCTTAAGTTGGAATGAAATATAATATTTTCACCTGTAGCTTTTTTTTGTAAATCTATAAAATATTCTTTATCGCTTTCATCAACTAAACCAGCCAAATGTAAACTCCAGTTTTTATCTTCTAGTCGCTTTGATAACTTTTTAAATCCCTCAATTAATATATGCTGTTTTTTAGTTCCCTCCCCCATAAATCTACCTACCCCCAAAATTTGTTTTTTCTTTTTATGTTCTCCTACAAATCTACTAGTATCTACTGGCGGATAAACAACCCGACCTTTAATTGTTAATTTTTTTTCTATATGTTCTTTAGTAAACTGTGAGTTATATATGGCCAATTTCCAGCTTTTTAATTTAAGTATGTTTTTAAGTCCTTGTGTTTCTATGTTGGACAGAGGCATCTGAAAATGTAACACTGAATTCTTCGATGTGGATTGAAAGAGACTACCATCACAGTTATAAAATAGCCAGTCATATTTTTTTAAAAAAAATATTCTTTGTAGCATAGCGCTTCCCTGTCCCATTGGTGCTTTTACAAAACTTACATTGTCTAGATTTAAACCATGAATTCTAGAATTTTTTCTTTTCATCTGTTCAGGGTCCATGCTTGATAAATGAGAATCTAATAAAATATCAACTCTGTGTTTTTTTGATAATTCCTCCGCAATAGTAAGCATGTATTTTTCCCCTCCACCTGCGGTGTCTAAATAGGGTGTATATATTGCAATTTGCATATTTTAATAACGGAAATCGTTCTTAAGAAGTTGTTCGTCAATTTTACTGTATGTTTCTGACAAAGATTCCATTCTTTGTAGCTGCCATAGTTTAACGTAGCTAATATACACCGAAAATGTTTGCAGTAAGCTGTCAATCACACCAACCGTCCCACCAAAAACACCACCCCTGGTTACTGTTTCCTTCCATAATTGAGTAAACAAAATCTTTATAAATCTTGGACCCGTCATCTTGGGGTGACTATCTTTCAATTTTAATCCAGCATCTATATTTCCCCAGGATAAACTTTTCAAAACCATTGAATCAATATCACGATGCGTCAGGTGTAAAAATGGATTTTTAAACCTTCCAACCTTTCCATCTACCACTGGCTGTTCATGCACTTCTCCTTGATAACCTTTTAACTTATCTTTTTTAAATAACCTGACTACAAAATCTGGCCAAAAAGCTTTGTATGATTTTTCCTCACCTAAAATTATATTTCTTCTCGGAATGGCCCAAGCTACTTCTTGAGAATCTAACTCTCCCATTTTTTGTAAAATTTCTTCTTTTAGGAAACTCAAAACTCGTTCGTCAGCATCTACAAATAAAACATAATCCCCTTGGGCTTTTTCCAGAGATTGATTTCTCCATCCAGCAAAATTATTCCCTGTTACTTTAATTACCCGATCAGTATACTTTTTTGCAATCTCTAAAGTTTTATCCTCTGAGCCACTGTCTGCCACGATTATCTCGTCAGCCCATTTTACAGATTCTAAACATGTTTTTAACATACTTTCCTCGTTTTTTGTGATTATAATGACACTTAACATATTACTTAATGTAACTTCCTTTACCCAAATTATTAAGTAAAAAATCAAAAAAAGCTTGTCTTCTGATAGGATTTCCAATATTTATTAAGACCTCCCGGAGCAAGGCAAATTGTGTCCTTAAAGATAAAAACTTGTGCGCAAACACCATCCTATTTCTGGTAAGAAAATAATCTTGTAGGGATGAGCCCAGTCCTGTTGATTGGGCATTTTTGTGGTACATTACAGCATTTGGTATATATGTCACTTTAATCCCCTTTATTTTAGCCCTGAAACACAGATCTACATCTTCTAAATACAGAAAGTATCTCTCATCAAATAGACCAACTTGATTAAATACTTCTGCCCTAACCATCATACCAGCCCCAGTTATAAAATCCACCTGTTTGTTGTTTTGATACTGACCTACATCTTGCTGATCCACCCCAATGTGAGTACCCAATACATTATTTTTATCCAGATGACCGCCCGCAAACCAAATTGTTTTTTTATCTTCAAACATTATCTTAGGCCCAACTATTCCACTCCCTTCATTACTTATCTCCTTAATTAATACAGAGATCGTATCCTCTTCCAAGCTTGTATCCGGATTAACGACAAATATAAAATTGCAGTCATCTTTCAGGGCCATCTTTATCCCAATATTGTTTCCACCTGCATATCCCAAATTATTCCCAGTTTGGATAAACTCTACTCCCTTGAACTCTTTGACCCTTTCTTCGATCCCATCCTCGGAATTATTATCTACCACATATATTTTTAGTGGCTGATGATCACTTTTAAAAATCGACTCAATACATTTTATTGTTTCTTCAACCACTTTGAAATTTAATACAATTACTCCAACTTTATTCATCGGTTTTTTAATTTTTGCAATATTCTTTTAATAGAATTGCTGGGGAGAGTTTTGAGATTTAGCCAATATTTTATCTCCGTACCACTTTCCTGACATAATAATTTAAGATCTTCAAAGGTTATACTTTGCTCAGCAAAATTTCTCATCTCCCAAAGTTTGATATATACAACCAAAAAGGAGAACGCCTGAAGCAATGATAGTGTTAATCCGTGCAATCCATCTTTATAACCATCGCTGGCAAAATATCTGCTTAAAAATTCACCCAGAGGTTTTTTAAACAAATCCTCCCAGTGAAAAACTGTTTTATTCTTGTATAACTCCTCAGCTTGAATCGAAGAATATCTGTTCATTCTCTCGATGTATTGAAATACAGAGGAGTAGTGGTTATGGACTATCGCAAAACCCTCATCCTCAGGAAGCCTTAAACCCAATCCATTAGTTTTAGGTTTACTGTGAATTTCATCTTGCCATTCAATACTCCCTAATTTAAAAAAACGGATATGATAATCTGGCCACCAACCTGAAGCCCTCATCCACTTTCCAAATATAATATTTTTCCTTGGTATCTCAATAAAGGCTGACGCCACCTCTTTCTCGACCATCTCCATCAAACTCTTAGCCAATGTTGCTGGGATTACCTCGTCTGCATCAAGCACCAAAATCCAACCGTTTTTGGACTTGGAAATTGCATAATTTCTAGCTGGTTCGACATAACGGGTATATTTATGATACAAAACTCTGGCTCCTAATTTTTCAGCTATAGAAACTGTGTCGTCTGTAGAATACATGTCACAAACAATTATTTCGTCGGCAAATACAACTGACTTAATAGCTCTTTCTATATTTTTCTCCTCGTTAAACGTATTTATTACAACTGAGATAAGCTGATTACGATGTAATGAGGTGTCTTTATTTGTCATAACTTTTAATAACTAACGCTGGATTTTTATCACTAGTATGTATAATATCTGCGCCTTCTAAAACTAGTGTGTCGGTCGCAGAACCAATGTACAAAACGTTTCCATTTAGTGATTTAACAAACTCTTGTATCTGACTATTTTGCAACGAACCTATATATACATTTCCAAACTGTTTAAATCTAACGCTCGAAAGATAGCTTCTAGATTTGTTTTGATTAATAACATCTTTCGGGTCTATATTAGTATACGCAGGGTAAGCATACTCTAGATTATCTATCCTATCGGATAAGATGACATAACGATACTGAGTTTTATTTTTTTCAACATAATCTGTAGCCAATTTTGCTGATTCTGACCAAAACCTGCCAAATTCAAAGGGGGCTAGAAAATAAAGTCGTTGCGAAAACAATAATATCTGAGCAATAAATATTATTACTAAAATCCACCGAAGTCTTACTGTTAGATTAGATAACCCCATGGCCGACAAGATTATTAATGGAGGTAGCATCATAGCTGAACGTAAAAAATGTGGGTTACCAACTAGGGCTGTTGCTAAAGGAGCAACCATTACCCATGAGATTAAAAATACCAACAATCTTTTATTTTTATTCAGTAAAGATATAGCTCCTAGTAAAATAAATATTAACTCCACTAGATAAAAACCCCCAGAAACACTCATGTTGTGACGAGGATTTCCGTCGCCATGCAGGAAAAGAAAGTCAAAAGATAAATTTTTCAGATAATTTTCAGTGTATAAAAAAGCATACTCCAGATATTTGTTTAATAAAATCGGTTTAATTAATTGTGGTATCTGGCTGATAGTTCTCTCCGAGTTTATTTTCTGGGTAATAGACTCCGCGATGTCCTTGGATGAAAAGATATTAATATCAACAAACCTACTTTCTGAATTATTCTGAATGGTTTGTAAAACAGAGAGTACAACGGCCGCAGTTAAGATGAGAGTACTAATCATAGTCACTAATATCTGTTTTTTAGAGAACAGCGTTTTTACTGAATTTGTAAACCACAAAAGAGATATTAGATACAGTGGTAGGGTTAATTTATAAGTCGGATAAGCATGAATAACTAGTCCAAAAGAGAGGGCTGATAAAATCAGGTACCACCTTCTTTTTTCCAGATAAATTACTAAAACAGTTCCCAATATCAATAAAAACAAGGCAAAATTAGTCTCAAATCCTGCTCTGCTAAGGTTTATTCCCCAAGGAGAGGTGGCAGCTAAAAAAGCAGTAGCTAAAGCGGTTTTTTCAGAAAAGAATCTTTTTGAGAAAAGGTACAACAGATAAATTAACCCAACTCCTGATAGGAGTGATAATAATCTAACCCCTAAATAGTTTGGTCCAAACAAAGCCACAAATGGAATAGAGCCATAAACATACCCTGCTGGCCTACCAGCTCCCATCTCAAAGGTAACTGGCCAAGGATTACCTAGTTGGTCAGTGCCGTTTTTTAGGAGTGAATAAGAATCCAGTGCGATTGTTAACTCATCTCCATATAAAGGAACTTTGTCCAGGTTATAGAGCCTTAAAAAAGCTCCCAGGATTAGAATAACCACCAGGATCAAAAGGTGCTTCGGAATTCCCATATAGTTAGATTATCATAACTCAAAACTACTCAATCTGATACACTATGGACATGAGAGATAAGAGGCTACCAAAAGTAGTTAAGGATGTAGGATTCGATTTTAGTTGGTCTGAGGAAAAAGTTTGGTCCCTAAATATTCCGGTGGAGAAAATTGATATTAAAGAGTTGGAATGGCATTTTGAGATACCATTCTGGTCAACCAAAGATGGATTTTACGATCTGAGGCCATCTGATGTTTTAACCCACCCAGAAAAACATAAAGATGAATTTGAAAGAACAATGAGAGTAGATTTGTCCCATCCTCTAGATATTATGTGGTGGAAGAATAAGTGGTTACTTCTTGACGGGCTACATAGGTTAGTTAAAGCTAGCCAATTGGGCTGGAAAAAGATTAAGGTTAGGAAAGTCCCTAAAGATGCTATTCCTTTAATTCAAAAGAGAATACTGGTTTTTACTGAAGGGACGGTGATCATGCATAAAGGTGCTGATAAGGTAAGTCGGGAGGAAAGGGTTAAAAAGTCAAGAATTGAAGGCATTCAAAGGGAGGAATCTTCAATTAGTTACAGCTCTAAAGATGAAGTCCCTGTTGAACCCCAGTCAGTCCATGATTATTCAAGTTACATCCCTATTGGTAATCCTACTGTAAAGCTCAATACCTGGAAGGACCAGGGAGTTGAGATTCATTATTTAACCTCCAGAAGGGTGAAGCACGAGGTTAAAGCTATAAGTGAAATACTGCAGAAATGCCGTTTTCCAGATTTTGGAAATCTTCATTACCGCCAACAAGGAGAAGAGTATCAAGATGTCGTTGAGAAAGTACTTCCCGATATCTTAATTGAGGATGACTGTGAAAGTATTACGACAAAGTATAACGAGACTGTCTATCCAAATTTAAAACCAGAAGTTAGAGATAGAATAAAGTCTATTGTTATTAAAGAATTTGAAGGAATTGATCACTTGCCCGATAATATCTAAAATTCCGTTTTAATAATTTGATCAATTAAATAACTTTATAAACAATCACCTCTGGGTTTTGGAAAAAGATATTTAATCCATTATTTTCGGGATCCAAAGGGGGAACTTCTAATTGTGGCTTGGCAACATAAATATAGTCAATACTCTCATCTTTTAAGAATTGCTTATTCCATTCAATATCTACTTGGCTAAAGAATTTATTCATGTTTTTTCTTTTTTCCTCAATCTCAAAACCCGTGATCTGAGCCTGCTCTTCATCTGATAAATATGTTCTTCTGGCAGCTATTGCCGGAATATAGGCCGTTGAATACCAAGCGTATATTGGCAAGGGTTGAGTCTTATATTTAGCATTAAGATATTTATTAAAAGACATGTTTAATATTATGTCGTTTTCACCTGAGTTGTTTTTAATAAAAGTTAATGCCTCTAACTCTTGAGTACTAATTTTAGATAAAGGATTTTTGTTTGGTCCATAAAAATCTACTAGGTTACCAATAACTGTCGGCAATGCCAGTGACCCAATCAATAAAATAACCACTAGTCTCCAGACTAAACTTTTCTTCCAATTTAACAGTTTATAAAAGGTCACAGCAGCGTAAAAACCAAGAACTAACAAAAAATACTGCATAAACTGAATGATGTTAAAACTAATTCCTCTTTGCAAAAACAGCATAGGAATCATAAAGGCGCTAAACATCACTCCAAATAATAAAATCTCAATTTGATCTATGTTCTTAAAATTATCCCAGTGTTTAATTTTTATTAGCCACTCCCAAAATCCTAGTATTCTTACTCCGGAATTACCTATTAAAAAAATTAAAAATGAGGTCCCTTCAAGTTGTACGACCCTCAGATATGCCTTTAGGGTATGCTGGGCTAAATAATGTTGGCGTCTATGCTCCCATTCAAGAAGGTCTAATCTATCTCCCCCTACCACCATAGTTCTAATAAACCACCACGGTTCAAATATCAAAAATGATTCTACGCTTCTAGTTAAAGATTTAATTGTCATGTAGTTAGTAATCCCCAAGACAGTGGTTAATAACAATAATTGAAATCGTTTTTTAATTAATACCTCATATATAGTTACAAATCCCAAACCAATTAATAAAACCATAGCTCCTGAAACTTTAATTCCCGATAATATTAATCCCAATAATAAACATATAATCAGCCACTTTTTTTGATAACTTTGTAGATATACCCAAAATGCCAGAAAAAAACTTATTAATAAAATAAATCCTAGTGCATGCGGAGGATTACCCAAAATTGTGTTGTTTTGAGAAACCCAAAAAACCGTTTC
>Ga0209541_10015958_pt1 | contig 11157 bp, 7 predicted proteins | sample RifCSPlowO2_01_FD_184027 | JGI IMG/M metagenome (GOLD analysis project Ga0209541, IMG submission 184027) | Groundwater microbial communities from Rifle, Colorado - Rifle CSP2_plank lowO2_0.1 (SPAdes) (version 2) | ecosystem: Environmental > Aquatic > Deep subsurface > Groundwater | place: Rifle...
GCTGGGCCGAAGGCGCTTCCTTCAACATCAAGGTGATGTTGGGAAGAATGTTGTTCGGCAGATGGCAAGAACAAAAAGATGTCATTGCGAGGAATGAAGTGACGAAGCAATCTAGTAGCGAGATTGCCACAGGTTCTTCGAACCTTCGCAATGACGATCAAGGAAGAATCTGGGTCAAGTCCAGACTTACTACTGCCGAAAAACTGGAATTTATCTATCTTGCCCCCTACTACCTGCAGGCTGCCTTCTTTGTGGTTGGTACTTTAAGCTGGTTTATCTCGGAGGCTGTACTTCATTCCCCCTTACCCTTCTGGACCTCTGCCTTTGGCTGGAGTCTGGTCTTTACTAACCTCCTTTCCCTGCCTTTAATGAACATCATCGGATTATTCTTAGAGGAATCGGATGAGAGAGATTATCTGGGCGTCTTCTCCTTCATTGCCCTTTCCTACATTGTGGTACCTTTCCAGGCTTATGCTGCCATCAAAGGCTTTATTGAGCCACAAGAAGGACCGTGGTTTAGGACACCCAAGACCGGTGTCATTACCGATGTCTTCAGCCGCTCGCAATTCGCCAAATTCTTCGGCAATATCTTCGGCAAGCCGCAAGCAGTGGGTAGTTTGTCGTACGCCGCGTCAGACGCGGCTGTAGTTCGTAGTAGTCTACCAACTACCAACTACCAACTACCAACAAATCTAGCTTTCTCCTCCGCCCTTCGGCCTCTTCAGGGCAGCAACTTCGGCATTAAACCTCGCCACATCAGGTGGGTTGGCAACGTCACTTTAAGTGCCGTCATCGCTCTTTCGGTGCTGATGACTATCGCCGCTCCCTTTATCCCCCAAGCCACCTCCTATGCCTCACAACCTGCATTAAAAACAGTGGCTAATAGCCAACAGGAAATAGGAAACCAGAAACAGGAAACAGATCCTAAAAACTCTGTTGACAAAGAGGAAATCTTGAAAAATGCCCAGATTCAGGAAATTACTACGCCAAGAATGATCCAAACAACCACAAAAGAAGGCCAAACAGTAGAATTTATTTTCCATCAGGAACCGAGAGTCAGGATCAAAACTCAGGGGAAAGAGCTGGAGTTTGAAACCAAAAAAATTGCAGGCATTAGGGCAAATCCCGCTAAATCGCTTATTTTTGCCGATAAAGAAGTAACATATCAGAACATTATCGATTCGGTTGACCTTAAATACACCATCACCGACGGGCTTTTGGTTGAAGAGTTCATTCTAAACAAACCTCTCATAATTGCCGAGATTGAGCAATCTTTAAAAACAACCGAACTTGATATTTCAAATCCTGCGCCGCAAGTATTTGGCTTTACCACCGCCGACGGCAAAGAGATCTTCAAATTCACCCAGCCTTTTGCCCAGGATGCCAACGGCCAAAGAACGCCCGATATTAAAATTAATATTGAAAAACAAACAATCGGCTACAAATTAGTTAAAACTGTCGGCCAAGATGCCCAAAGGTGGCTTGCGGATCCCGCAACGGCTTACCCGGTTAGCATTGACCCTTCGGTGGTTGTTTCCGGCACCATTGCCGAAACCGAAGCCCAGTTTGGAGGACTGCAGAGAAAAGTTGTTTATGTTTCTTCTAACTGGTACGCGTTCTACACCGACGGCACAGATGTCTTTTATAAAAAGTCCTCGAACGGGTCCTCTTGGGGAGACGCAGTCGATATTGATACTACAGACGCTGATAATCTTAACCCTTCTGTATGGCTGGAAGGAACCGACATTTATGTCGCCTGGGTAGATGACGGCGGAGACGACATCGAAGTTAATAAAATCGATACTGCAAGTTCTGACACCTTGGGTACCAAGTGCACTTCGGCAGTAACCCAGACGATTGGATCAACATTTACCGTTTCAATTACGGTCGCGGATAGCGGCACCATTTACTTGGCCTATACCGACACATCGACAGACACGGAGGAAGTCGTACTGCGCTTGATTTTTTCAGGCTGCACTTTCACCAACATTACTACCGGTTCCGGCTTGACGGCCGGCGACAGACCGGTTTTGGTAACTGTCGGCAACACCATTAATTTGATTTTTCAGGACGGCGACCTTTCCCATTCGGCTGCGGACAACAACGGTTCCTGGCCAATTACCAATGTTACTGTTGCTTCAGTTACCGATAATTTCTACGACGTCACAACCGACGGAACAAGTCTCTGGGTTTTAACTGTTTCCGGAACAACGGCTACTAACTTCTACAAAATTAACCCCCCGATATTTTACGATTACGATACGGCTGCTGGTCTCAAAACCTCGGCAATTTATTGCCTGGCAACTGACGACTGCAAAGTTGTTTATTCCGGATCCTCCACAAACCTTTCATTTGTGGATTGTAATAATGCTGATTGCTCATCAAACAGCATTAGTTCACTCGCAACTACTGCTATAAACGAACAGGATGCGGACCTTTATTGCCCAACTTCAACAGACTGCAAGGTTCTTTATTCTGACGGCGGCAACCATAAATTTGTGGACTGCAACGACACTGATTGCGACACGCCGGACGCCACGACCACAATTGAAGCCGATAATAGTAAACAAGCCGCTAATTCCATATATTGCCCGGCTAACGATGCGACCGACTGCAAGCTTTTTTACTACAATAATGCCTCCGGTGATGTTACTTTCGTGGACTGTGCCAATGCCAGCTGTTCCTCGCCGTCTCTTGTTGATATCGATACCAATGCAGGCAGTCAAGACGATTTTGCTAAGGCAGAAGATCCTAATGTTGCTATCGACTGTCCAAGCGCCACTGACTGCAAGCTGCTTTATGCTGATTCAGGCACGGATGTTTCAAGTACTACCGATATAACTTTTGTGGACTGTTCGGCAGCCGACTGCTCAACGCAGGACACTGGCAGTCCAGTTGGTATTGACACTGATATCGATGCCATTGGTGATCAGGAAAAACGCAGTGTTGATATTTATTGCCCGGCAGCCGGAGACTGCAAACTTGCATACCAAGATGACAATCTGGGTGATCTTTTCTTTGTCGATTGCGATGCAGCCAATTGCTCATCTTCAACTATTTCAACTATCGATTCCGATGTCGGCACTACATTCCAGGACGGAGTCAGTATTTATTGCCCCGCAGCCGACGACTGTAAAATCGCTTATCACGACCAGACTGATAATGACTTAACCTTTGTCGATTGTGATAGCGGCACCTGCGGTTCCCCGACAATTGTCGATTTAGATACCGATATTGCCAGTGCCGAATTGGGAGTACCGGGTATTTATTGCATCAGCGCAACCGACTGTAAGATTTCTTATCTTGATCCTGCGGACGTTGATGCTACTTTTGTCGACTGCAATGATGCCGCCTGTTATGCAATATCCTCGCTAACTGCACCGTTTAGCGGTGCGACCAATCTGACTTCGGCAACTATCTCCTATGATTCTGCAAATTCGGATTTGTACGCTATGGTCATTCAGGATACTTCCGAGCAGGCCTATTGGAATTCAACGGATGCCGGTTCGATTTCCTGGACTGGCGGTACGACCGGGACATCATTCGGCTTTACGGCCGGCGACTTGGGGCATATTTCCGCACCGATGACCGGCACAGGCACAACCGATATCGGCGTAGTCTTGCGCCAAGACACTAATCTGGAGTTTTCAGCTGTTCCTGAGAAAGTCCTGTTGTTGATACTAGGCTTGCCGCTTCTTCCAAAAATCCTGAAGCGTATCAGAAGGAGAAAACAATTTAACAATTTAACAATTTAACAATGACTTCTGTTTCCAAAAACACCTTCGTAACTTTATTTCTGATTCTTGTCCTCCTTTTGATGTTTTTTCCCCTGATGTCCACTTTTAACGACATTCTGACCAGAATCGTTATCAATCTTCGGGGCTATGCCTTTATCCGTGAGGTGATTGTGCCCTTTGAAGTTAGAATGGTGGCTGTTATTTTGACGGTTTTAGGCTTTGATGTAGGCGTAACCAAAGAATATGTAGTTTTGGGCAGTTCGGCACCGTTTATTGCCGAAATTGTCTGGAACTGCATCGGCTGGCAGTCGCTTTTGTTCTTTATAATCACCGCTTTTATCGGCCTGCAGGGCGATAAATACACTAATGTTTCCAAAATCAAAGCTTTAATTATCGGGGCACTTGGAACTTTCTGGGTGAATATCTTAAGAATTGTGGTAGTAGTTCTGGCCGCTTACTTTTTCGGACAATCGACTGGTCTTATTATCCATAATTACGGCTCGCTATTGGCGGTAATTTTATGGCTCTTCTTCTTTTGGTGGTTTACGTATAGCTTCGTATTAGAGGAAAGGTCGTAATGGTTTTTATGCGAATTGAGAGATGAAAGTTGTAGGTTATCGCCTCGCTTTTTGAAACAAGATTCTGCTAAAATAGGTTCAGGATGAATAGCCTTAAGAAACAATTTGAGCTGGAGATTGCTAAAATTACGCAGCAGCTAATTTCCCGCTACAAGCCTGAAAAAATTATTCTTTACGGCTCCGGGGCTTACGGGAAGATTAGAGAAGGAAGTGATATCGATATGATCATTATCAAAAAAAGCAATAAAAAACCTCATGAAAGACTAAGGGAAATCTTACATCTTGTTGATTATTCATTAGATTTCGATCCGCACGTTTTCACTCCCCAAGAATTTGCAAAAGAGCTAAAACTTGGAGAGTTTTTTGTTACTGAGGCGGTAAAAAAAGGTAAGGTTCTCTATGACAAAAGCTGATTTTAAAGCTTTAGCAAGCAGACGATTTTTAGCAGCTGAAAATGATTTAAAATCGGCAAGAGTTATCCTAAATGAAGGAGGTTACTTGGGTACAACTTGCTTTTTGGCTCAACAAATTGTTGAAAAATATCTGAAGGGTTACCTAATCTATCGCGGAAAAGACCCTGGCAAGGTTCATGCGCTTTTTGTTCTTTTAAAAAGATGTGCGCAAGTTGACAAAACTTTTGAAAGATTTGAGGATGATTGTCGGGATCTTGATAAATATTATATCGAACCCAGATACGCCGATTTGCCGATTGAATATTCAAAAAGTGAAGCAACTTTGGCTCTTGATAAAGCACTGGCCATTCGAGAGCATATAAGAGAAAAGTTAAAGTTAGATTGACAACCTCGATCTTGCTATCGTTTTCCATAACTACTTTGCCACGCTAATTGCCGCTTTGTGGCTTTTTGTCTTTTGGAAGAAAGAACTTAAACCGCTTCAAAAACTTCAAAGAGATATAAGTAAAAGTAATTAAAGTTAATATATACCCCAAATAAACCGAAAATGGCCGGGCATAAACTAAATCAACAGAGAATTGGCCAGTTTTTTTGGGAATTAAAACCATAAAACCTAAGGAGTCTTTTTTTACTTTCCAGCCGCCATTAGCACGCCAGCCGGAATCATAAGTTTGCTGAAACAAAACAGCCTCGGAATCGGAAATTTCACCACTTATGCGAAAATGGCTATTTGATACTTTCTCAAGCTGCAGTTTTCTGTCGGCAAACTTTTCCAGCCAGTTAACATAATCCAAGATAGGCTTTGAATCGATGGCATTTGCAGGCGTCTTAAGCCCCTCTATTGCATCTTTGTCGACAACTTTGACCAGCGAATCGTTTTTTAGGGAAACGCTGTAATAAATATCGCCGCGATCCTCACCAACTACAGCCAATACTGAATCAAATTTGTCTCTGCCCACTTTGTAATCCTTATACGGCTCACCGGAGCCAACATCCGTGTAGACTAATTTGCCGATATTGGCGATTTTAAGCCAGGCCAAAGCAATGTTTGAGTCCTTGCCATTGGTTACTTGGTAGTAAATATGCTCCGGCCAGCGGTTTGTCGACGACTGATACAGCGCTCCCCTAATTTGGGGCACATCAACAAAATAATTCAGCCAAAAAGCGTAATTGCCGGGAGCAAAAACCCGCTGATCACCTCCCCCAGTCAGCTCTTTCAACTTTTTAGAAACTCTATACTCGGCCGTGTTTTCAATTGAACCGACTTTGCTTGCACTTAGAGGTTTTGCATATTGCGGTAAAATCCGCAAAAGCTGGCGGCCGGATAATATGAGTGCTAAAAGAATCGCCAGAAAGATAATCAGGGCGCCCAAAACTGCCGGTATTTTGTAAATACCTTTAATTTTCAAAGCCGCCAAATAAATGTTGGAAACAATGGTGCCGACTAGCACACTTAGGGCCAAATCGGCCTCCGTGTTAAGCCTAAGGGCCTGAGGAGCATATTCCAGCCGGCTTTCGCCGGAAGCATAGTAAATATAGACGATGCCAAAAAGCATCAAAAACCAAACGATAGAAAAAACAAGACCGTTAAAGTGGCCCAAGAATTTTTTAAGCACCAGAAAAAATCCGAAGACAAAAAAACCGATGACTAACATCTGCCAAGGAAAAAGCACTAACCAATTGTTTAAAGCCTGCCCCCCTTCTCTAAAAAATGTGGAAATAAACGCTAAATTGTACCAGAAGGCTAAAAGGCCAAAGGCTAAAAGGCCAAAGGCAACCATTCTTTTTACCAAAAAGATAAAATCGGCGTCTTTTTTGGCCATCTGATTTAAAATGGCAGCGGCTGTCAAAAGAAATGCCGCCCAAACTACGACTGCATTTGTTAAGGCAATAAGCGCGAAGAAAAGACACGCCAAAAACAAGTTCAAAAATCGCCTGTCTTGCAAAGCCCTATCTAAAAAAAGCCCAAAAACAGGTAAAAAGACCAAAGCTAATGTATGCGGACCTTCTCCCCACCTGACCAAGATGGCAAAGCGCCTCGGCTCCAGTGTCTGGCTTAAAGTATCGTCTGCTACCTCGCTGAACAATAAGGCAATAACAGAAGGGGCAATGCTGTAAAAAAGTGCCGCAACAAAAGCGCCTAATTTGCTTTTGGTAATCTGCCAGACGAAAAGATACGTCGAAACCGGCACCAGTACGTAAGCTGAAGCAGTGATAACCCGATACGCATGCGCAAAGCTGAAATCTAATAATTGGTGCAGCATCACCTCCAGTGCGGGTAAGACGGGCGTATAAAAAACATGCCAAGGGTATCCCAAATACCACAGCGGCTGCCATGGGGAACCCCCCTCGACCCAAAATTTAGCCATTTGGATATAGGAAATTTCAATTGAGGCCAAATTCCAATTAAACTCTCCCTCGAACAAATACTTAATTATTTGAAAATTAAAAAAAATAATAACTGCTGCCGAAAAAAGGGCAACCAGAATTGAAAGCAGATGATTTTTAACTACCGTTATCAGTATCTTCATCAAGGCTTAAATTTTTAAGAAGATTGAAAATTAAAATCACAAGTACGCCAAGCGAGATAGCTATTCCAGCGTACAATTGCCAATTTAAAGGAACTTGGGAAATTAACCGGAAATTCTCACCGGCACCGATATTGGCATCTCTATCTAAAATAAGTGCGCTTTTAACTCTAATCCAGATTCCATAAGGTCCGCTGACAAATTTTATTGCCAAAGGTGAAACTAAAATACTTCCTATTAAAATAACTAAAAAACTAAAAAGGCCGAAAGTAATTGTGCCTAAAATTTTTCCGGCAGTTGGCCAATTTTCAAAATTGAGATATTTAACAAGATTTAACTTGTCAAAAAACATCGATATTGAAAGCGCAAGAACCATTGCACTAAACATCATTAAATCGGAAATTAATCTGTTTGGATGAGCCGCATAGGTTCGGCCGTTTATAAGCCAGTCGGCTGTTAAGCTGAAAAAGACAATAAAGAGTAAAAATGAGGCAAATATTCCCTGCCTATCCTCTCGTCTCCCGAAAACCACAAAAGAAAACAAGAGTGATAAAGTACCGACTATAAAAGGCAGAGGGAATAAGTACTTTAAATTAGAAAAGAACGGACTTGCCAGTATTACTTGCGGCCTGCTAAGAAAAATCGGCAGATACCAAAAAGCGCAAAGCAGCCCGCCAACGGCCAAAAACTGCAAAAAGCGCCGCAGTTTTAATCTGGCCTGCCCCAAAAATAACTCTGTAACCGTTAAAACCGAAAGCACCAGAATAAGACTTAGCGACTGCGATTGGTTGGTCAGAAAGATAACAGCAGCAATAACTGTACCTGCCGTAAATTTTACACTTGATCCGTTTTTTAGAAACCTTAAGAAGAAAATAGCCGCAAAAGGAATTAATGATAAAGCTAAAAAGGAATCTAACTGCCCATAGATAACGGAAAGAAAAGACTCCGCGCTCGCCAGTTCAACGAGGTTCAACCCCCTGCTTAAAAAGCTAAGAACAAATAAGGGCACAGGCGGAATTATATAAAGAAGAGCGGCAAATATTGGAGTTACCTGCCTAAAGATAAGATCCCTGACAAATAAGTAAATGCCGGCTGTTGCGGCCATAAAAGCAAAAACAAAGATAATTCTTGACGTATCTTCACCTTGCAAACCGAAAGTTTTAAAGATATTGATTAAAAAAGGCACCGCCGGAGCGGCAAATGCGGCCTTAAACTCGATTACCGAAACAATCGGCCAAAAGACGATAAAAGAAAAAACCGCCAGAACTATAAAAAAAACACTTGTTATGGGGTCAAAAAGCTTTCCGGAAATTGAAACGCCGCTTTTCTGATCAAGCCACAGATTTGACCTTTTGGGGACTTCTTCAACTTTTGCCATTAACAATTAATATATTGGAAACAGGTAACAGGTGACAAGTGACAAATGACATTAATCAGCTGTGTTACCTTTCGTACTTTTCGTACATCTCGTACCTTTCGTACTTCTACCCAGAAATCACCTTTGGAATTGTCTCAAAAATGTCCGAGGCGACTACTCCTTCACCTTTTTGCTCGGCGGCCAACTCTCCGGCCCGGCCGTTTATGTAAGCTGCTGCGTGAGCAGCCTCAATCAGCCCGACACCTCGCGCCAAGAGTGCTCCTACAATACCGCTTAGCGTATCGCCAAACCCTCCCTTGGTCATATAAACCGAACCGGTGTTGTTGGTAATCATAATATGGCTGTCAGTAATAATATCGATATGCCCCTTCAGTAAAATCACCGATCGGTATTTAACGGCTGCCTGCTTGGCGGCGGCAAGCCTTGCGTCAAAATCTGCAGGGGCTCTTTCAAGACCCAAAAGAATTGCCAGTTCCCCGGCATGAGGTGTCAGAATTACCTGCTTGCCTACAGCCAGTTCCGGCTTTTGCGAAAGCGCGTACAGGGCATCGGCATCAATTACTAACGGTACTATAACTTTCGCAATCAAAGTATGTATTGCTGCGATTGTTGACTGGTGCCTGCCTAGCCCGCAACCTATCACTATAGAATTAATTCTTCTTAAATGGGCTATATCTAAAACATCGTTAACATGGCGGGTAGTTAAATGCCCTCCGGACAGAGGATAAGTTATTAAATCGGCAAGGGTGTGGGCGGCAACGTCCGCGGCACGTGCTGGTGCGGCAATTGAAACTAAATCCGCTCCTGCTCTTAGTGCCGAAACACCGGCTAAAGTTGCCGAGCCGCTGTAAAGTTTGGAACCGCAAACAACCAGAACCGATCCATAATTGCCTTTATGAACCCATTCGGGACGAGGAGAATATATCTTTGATAAGTCCATGGCAGTAAGTTTGTAGTTTGTAGCATGTAGTAGGTAGAAATTCTAACTTTGCTCTTGACTACCAACTACGAACTACCCACTATGAACTTATGGAAGGTATAACAGAAAAGCGCTTTGCAAGCAAGCACACAAAAGACGTACAATTTTTGTATATGGAAGGCGAAAAGGGATCCGAACCAGAACTGCCTCGACCACCGTCAACGGAGCCAGAAAATACTGCCGCAGCCGCTTCAGGAGGAAGATCATGGCGCAACCGCCTGAAAATTCCTTTGCCGACCAGAGTTGCTGCGGCCTTACTAGCTATAGGCGGCGGCGCAGCCGCTACTGTTGTTGGAATAACTGAAATGACCCAGTCAGGCCCAAGCCAAGGTGAACCAGCCGCCACAACTCACATCGACAAACCGCCCAGCGCAACCGATCAGGTCGTCGAAATTACCCCCAAAGTAACGGTCAGCCCCACCCCTTCTCCGGAAGCAACGCCAACCGCTACGGCTTCTCCCCCGCCTGAAGCAACAACTAAACCCACCCCACCGTCAACAGAAACCCCAACGCCCACAGAAAATAAACCTTCCGGCAATTGGGAGATTGCGCCAAGATCACCTGATTCACACGTTACTGTCGAAGATTGGAATAAGACGAAATTGCTGGTTGAATCTGTATTTGAAAAATTTCCCCATATCGGCAATTTACAAGTTTATATTGTAGAAGGTGTCGGCAGTGCCGCCCCCCAGTTTTCGCAGGATCCGCAAAAACCGTCCGTAATCTTTGTTGGCGCACAGGGAAGCATCACTAATGTCCAAAATGAACTTTCGGGCTATTTTAGAAAAAAACTTAACGGTCCTACACTTTCTGCCAATTACAAGCCGGAAACGCTCGCCAGAATGCTGGAGCTTGACCCCCAAATTACTGCGCCTTATGCCGATTATTCACCGGAGAATATTTTTGGCGAAAAGATGCTTGCCGCCAGTCCTTTTTCGAGAGTCGCCCAAACCGCCTACATTTTTTATGTTGGCCAGGCAATCCCTCTACCCAGTGAAAGCGGCAAAATTAATTACCCTTTAGAAAAACCGCTTTTTGCCGATCTTCTTGCAAGCCCGCTCTATTTACAATTTTCCCAAGAAACCGAAGGAGAAATGAATAACTCTCATGATTTTGAAGAATTTGCCCAGGACCAGCATGACCGCTTAGAACAACTTAAAGCATCAAGTCCCCTGCATAAACTGGCGATTGAATGGCTGCAAGCCAATGCAGCGCTTTTGAAAAACGCCAATGTTTTATCCGGACCCGGGCTTCAACTTGACGATAAAGATCTGTCCGTCTACTTTGAAAAGATTTTGATTGTCTGGGAAAATTACGCGCTGACAAGATTGTTTGACCAGAAAGACCTTGGTCTTCTGGCGATGTTTGACGATGCTCAAATCCAAAACTTCGCGGCCAATTACCAGAAACTTTTAGCAGCTGTTGAAAACGAAATTTTTATCAGAGCCTTAAATATGCAGATTCAGGGAGTGATTGACGATCCGGCAGCCGCAGAGTATTACAAATTAATCTGGGAGAATTGGTAATTATTTTGCCTTTAACTG
>Ga0209541_10015962_pt1 | contig 11156 bp, 8 predicted proteins | sample RifCSPlowO2_01_FD_184027 | JGI IMG/M metagenome (GOLD analysis project Ga0209541, IMG submission 184027) | Groundwater microbial communities from Rifle, Colorado - Rifle CSP2_plank lowO2_0.1 (SPAdes) (version 2) | ecosystem: Environmental > Aquatic > Deep subsurface > Groundwater | place: Rifle...
CATGGAGCCGTTTTACCGCGTCAACGGCGCGGTGTACGTGACGCAGCGCAGCGTGTTGATGGATGAAGGAAAAATTATAGACCCCGAGAGCTGCGCATCGGTACTGATGCCGCGCGAGCGCTCCACCGACATAGATACGGAGCTGGATTTTGTTGTGGCAGAAGCTTCTTTTCGGTCACAAAAATAGAGGTAACTTTTTATCTATTCTGTGGTTATAATAGGTCGAAACCTATGCAAACATTGCAAATAGGAAAACGCACCGTCGGCCCGGGGTGGCCGGTTTTTGTTATTGCCGAGGCTGGAGTCAATCATAACGGCAAGCTCTCGCTTGCAAAGAAACTTGCAGACGCCGCTAAAATGGCCGGTGCAGACGCGGTCAAGTTCCAGACTTTTCGCGCCGAAGACGTTGTGACGCAAAAAGGAAAGATGGCAGCGTATCAAAAACGCAACACTGGAGTGAGCGGGTCGCAGATAGCGATGCTCCGGCGGCTAACGCTCAGCGATGCGGAATTTGCCTCTCTCGCTGCATATGCAAAGAAGCGCGGCATTATCTTTTTCTCCACAGCGGCCGGAGGCTTCCGGAGCGTTGACGTGCTCGAGCACATAGGAGTACCGGCATTTAAGTTCGGTTCCTCCGACCTCGACAATCTGCCTCTTCTTGACTATGCGGCGCGCCTGCGCAAACCGATGCTTATATCGACCGGCATGGGTACTATGCAAGAGACGAAGGAAGCCGTTGCGATAATCCGTAAGCGAGGCAATAAAAAAATAGTCGTCTTCCAATCTACTACCGATTATCCGGCGAAACTGTCGGAAACCAACCTCCGCGCTATGAACACGATGCAGAAAGCCTTCGGCGTACTACCGGGCTTTTCGGACCACACGGTAGGTTCGCAAGCGTCGATGCTGGCGGTGGCGCTTGGTGCGGTTATGTTGGAGAAGCATCTTACGCTCGATAACGACATGCCGGGGCCCGACCATAAAGCCTCGCTCAACCCCAAGGGTTTCGCCGAATACGTCCGGGATATTCGAGAGGCTGAACTCATCCTCGGCTCGTCGGTAAAAACAATCGCGCAGAGCGCCAAACAGTACATCCCGCTAGTGCTCAAAAGCATCGTGGCCGCGCGGCCAATACGCAAAGGCGATCGCTTGAGCAGGGAAAATCTTGCCATCAAACGTCCCGCGGGCGGCCTGCCGCCAAAGGCATACTTTTCAATGGTTGGCAAACGCGTCCGCCGCGACATTGCACAAGATGAGTTTATACGCAGCAGCGACTATGAAAAAAAGTAACAAAGCCAAAAAAAGCGTACTGGTTATAACCGGTACGCGGGCCGAGTACGGCCTTTTGCGCTCCACCATGGACGCTGTTTCGGAGCATCCGCGCCTTTCGTTGCGTTTACTCGTGACCGGCTCGCACACCTTGCGCGCCTACGGTTACACTAAGCGTGAAATTGAGCGCGACGGCTACAAAATAGACTGTACGGTGCCGGTCGCACAGAAAAACGACATGCTCTCCTCTCTTGCGCAGGAAATTGAAGGAATAAAAAGGTACTGCCTGAAACGGCAGCCGGATTGCATTCTTGTTCTTGGCGATCGCGACGAGGCATTTGCCGCGGCAACAGTTGCGGCGCACCTTAATATTCCTCTTGCGCACATACATGGTGGTGATGTTACCGGTCCTGGCGTAGACGAGGCGCTGCGACACGCGATCACCAAGATGGCACACCTGCATTTCCCCGGTACCCACAAAAGCGCTGTGCGAATCCGCGCCATGGGGGAAGAGCAATGGCGCATTGTCGAGGCGGGGAGCGTAACCTTGGATATTTTAAAATACACGCCAATGATTCTGCGCGCGGCTCTTGCAAAGAGGTTGAAGCTTGATCCGAAACGAGAGTGGCTTACGGTCCTGCAGCATCCGGTGGCTTTTGACAGAGCGCCGCTCTCCCGCCAGATATCCGCAACGCTATCGGCACTCAAAAAATTCCCCGAACATGAAAAAATACTTCTGTACCCAAATACCGATACCGGCAGCCGGATTTTTATACGCGCTATTAAATCGCTTAAAGGCCCTCGTTTCCACCTCTACCCGTCTCTTCCGCGCACGGTGTACATGAGCGTTCTTAAAGAGAGCAATGCGCTCGTGGGCAACTCAAGCTCCGGCATTATCGAACTGTCGGCGCTGGGGACTCCGGCCGTCGACGTCGGCAACCGCCAAGCGGGCCGTGAGCGGGCCAAGAGCGTTATTTCTGTACCATACGATGCGCAAAAAATAGCGACAGCGATTATCTGGTCGGGCGCACTCAAGCGTCGACGTAAGGGGCGCCCGATGCCATCGCCGTATGGCGGCTGCGGGGCGGGTAAGGCAATAGCGGCGCAGTTGGACCGTTTGCTTAAGCATCCAAAATTACTTACCAAAACTAACTAAATTATATATGGCAAAAAACAGGGGATACCAAAAGCTTGTTAAAGAGCATTACCACAAAGAAGCGCAGGCGCACGGCGTGCATGCCACTTCGACCATGGCAGACAAGGTCACACGCCTGCGTGAGATAGACAACATTATTTCGTATCTAAAAAATGGAGATCGTTGTCTAGAGGTCGGGTGCGGTAATGGTGCCGGTTCGGTGGCAATCGCCCGCGCCAAAGCGGTTAAGATGACTTGTATTGATTTTTCCGAAGATCTGCTCGCACTCGCCCAAAAGCAGCCTACTAAAGGCATGCGCGGAACTGTAGAATTTAAACATCAGGACGTGCTGACGCTGGATGATAAAAAGAGGTACGATGTTGTCTTTACTGAGCGTTGCATTATCAATCTCATGGAATGGCAGGATCAGAAGGATGCCCTTGCACGAATGGCGGCGGCGCTCAAAGCGGGAGGACGTATGGTGCTGGTTGAGTCTTTTACCGACGGACTTGCCGAACTCAACGCCGCGCGTTCCGACCTCGGCTTGCCGGCTATATGTCCGGCGTATCACAATTTGCATCTTGATAAAGAAAAGACGATAAAGCACCTTGCCGCGGAGGGCCTTGTTTTGCAAGAGGAAAACAACTTCCTTAGCACCTACACCTTTGGCTCCCGCGTCGTGTACCCTGCTATTGCGCGCGCCGCAGGTAAAGACATCCGGTACAACAGCGCCTTCGGCAACTTCTTTGCTCTCTTGCCGAACGCTGGCAATTATTCCCAGCTGAAAATTCTCGTATTCAGGAAAAAGTAATATGGCCTCGAAAAAAACATTACCCATAACACGCCCCACACTCGAGCCTTTTGCGGCGTATGCGCCCCTGTTTAAAAAGACCATTGCAAGCGGCATGCTTACCACTGCAGGTCATGTGCGCGAGTTCGAAAGGCGCACTGCAAAATATCTCGGCGTAAAATACTGTGTAGCGACTTCCTCCTGCACGGCAGGGCTCATGCTCGTGTGTAAAGGACTCGGGCTCAAGGGCGAGGTCATAGTGCCAAGCTTTACCTTTTCCGCTTCGGCGTTGCCTCTCTTGTGGAATAGTCTCACTCCGGTATTCGCGGATATAAATCCGAAGACCTACACCATAGATACTAAACAGGTGGAGAAGCTAATTACTAAAAAAACTTCCGCTATTCTTGCCACACACGTTTTTGGCATCCCGGCCGACGTTTCAAAACTCTCCGCACTGGCGCGCAAGCACAAACTCAAACTTATCTTTGACGCGGCACACGCCTTCGGCTCGACACTCGGCGGCAAACACATAGGCGTCTTCGGCGACGCTGAAGTTTTTAGCTGCAGTCCGACAAAATCACTCACCACCGGCGAGGGCGGTATAGTGACCACCAACAACAAAGCACTCGCGGAGTTTGTCCGGCTTGGTCGTAACTACGGCGACGACGGCAGTAATGACATACTATTTGCGGGCTTGAGCGCACGGATGCCGGAGTTGAGCGCGGCAGTGGGCCTACGTTCCCTTCAAAAACTCCCTGCCAATCTCAAGCGCCGCCGCGCCGCCGCCCGCTACCTTACTGTGCAGATGCAGAAAATCGAGCCGATACTGCACTTTCAAACTGTGCCCAAAGGAGTAGAGACCACGTACAAAGATTTGTCGGTTTATATCGATCCTACGGTACTCGGGTATACCCGTGACGCGTTGCATGACTTCTTCGCATCACGTGGTATTATGACCCGCAAATATTTCTATCCGCCGCTTCACCGGATGCGCGCATACAAAGCCCACCATGACTCTGTGAATGCTCTTCCGGTGACTGAACATGTCGCAAAAAACGTACTCTCGTTGCCGATGTACGCGCATTTGACGAAAGTGGACATGAACCGCATTATCAAAACGTTCAAAGAGTTTGTCTATGCTCGAAAAAAAAATTAAACGCTTCATCTATAGCCCCTCGGTCCCTATCAGCAGGGCTATTAGCGATTTGTATAAAAAGGATATTACTATTTGTCTCGTCTGCATGCCGCGTGGGAAGCTGCTAGGGGTGCTGACTCTCTCTGATATTAAGCAAGCACTACTCAATGGAGTGGACAAGAAAGCGTCCATAAGCTCTATCATGAACACGGCGTTTACCGCGGCTCCACGGGGTACGCCGCTTTCTGAGCTCAAAAAACTTGCGGAGGAAAAGACATCTTTTGGCCCCGGTATAATCGCCAAGGTGCCCGTACTGGATAAACTCCAGCGGCCGGTCGCACTTTTTTCTATAGAACAAAAAGAAAATCCGCTTTCCACCGTGCTCGTGACCGGCGGGGCGGGATATATAGGCTCCCATCTCAGCTGCCGGTTGCTGAAAGAAGGGTACCGCGTCATCGTGCTGGACAAGCTTGCGTTCGGGGCTGGAGGCGTGCGCAAACTACTTCGGCATAAACGCTTCTCCTTGGTTAATGGGGACGTCGGCGATATCCGCACACTCATGAAAGTGGTGCCGCAGGCGGACTACGTCATCCATTTAGCGGGCATCGTGGGCGACCCTGCATCCGCTCTCGACCCGCTGCAAACCATGGAAGAAAATCACTTTGCCACCAAGCTTCTTATAGATGCCTGCCAGTACTATCATATTTCGCGTTTTGTTTTTGCTTCTTCATGCAGTGTCTACGGAGTAAGTGCATCGCTATTGAACGAGAACAGCAGGCTAAATCCGATCTCTCTTTATGCCAAGAGCAAACTGTATGCTGAGCGCGAACTGCTGCGCAACGCCAATGATCATTTCCATCCGGTAATTTTGCGCTTCGGGACGGTGTATGGCCTTTCGCTGCGGATGCGCTTTGATCTCGTGGTCAATATCATGACGGCGCACGCATTTACAAAAAAGAAGATCACTGTGGACGGCGGCGAGCAGTGGCGCCCGCTACTTCATGTGGATGACGCGGCGCGCGCATGCATCGCGATGATCCGAGCACCTCTCGAAAAAGTAAAGGGTGAGATATTCAACGTCGGGGCGACAAAGGACAACTTCACAATAGCTTCCATTGCTAAACTTATCGCCGGAAAATTTAAAGGTGTAAAAATTGAGTGGCTCAATAACGTTAAAGACCGCCGCGACTACCGCGTCAATTTCAACAAGATACAAAAGCACGTCGGGTTTAAAACCGCGCACACAGTGTCAGGGGGAGTAAAAGAAATCGCGGATGCGATGAGCAGGGGCAAGTTTAAAGATTGCATGGATAAGAAGTATAATAACTATCTAACTCTGCGTAATGTGCTGGAGACCGGGGTCTAGTAGCCATTGTTATGTCTGTCTTGGAAACAATAAAAACAATCTGGCGCACATTCCGCCGGTATCGCTGGCATCTGTTAGCGCTAGCAGCCTCCGGATTTTTGAGCGCTGTTCTCGAAGGAATCGGGATAAACACCGCTATACCGCTGGTTTCCTTTTTTACCGGCAGTACCAACGAGGCGACTGACATTATTACCAAAGCTATACAGTGGCTCTTCGCATTCCTGCATGTTCCTTTCAGTTTCCGTTACCTGCTTGTCTTTATGTTAGGACTCTTTATCCTGCGCGCCGCTTCCGTGGTGGTGTTTGGTTACATCCGCGGCTGGATAGCAGCTGATTTTCTCGGCAAAGAAAGCGAAGACGTTTTGCGCCGCACCATGCATTCGTCCTGGCCGTTCCTGCTCAAACAAAAGATAGGCACTATGCACAACACGCTGGTGCGGGACATCCAATGTACCGGCGGACTGCTGGGCATCGTCGGGCAGGTTATCCAATCGTTTAGCGGCTTCCTGATGTATCTTCTGGTGGCGCTCAATATATCACCGTTGATGACACTTTATACTCTCGGCGGCGGCGTGGTGTTGCTTTTTGTGGTGCGTCCGCTGTTGCGGCGCACGAGGAGTATCGCCGAGAGGACAGCGCTTACGGAGAAGCAATTTTCTCAATTCTTAAGCGAACATATAATCGGCATGAAGTCGATAAAGGCTTCCGGAGCAGAGGAATCCGCGCTTCAAAAAGGGAGCGGGCAGATTGGGCTTTTGCGCACGTTATCAATACGCCAAGCACTCGTGCGCTCGGTTAGCAGCAGCCTATTCCAGCCAGTCAGTCTCATATTGGTGGTGATACTTTTTATGCTGACGTACAGTTCGCCTGGTTTCAGCATTATTTCTTTCGGCGCTACGCTGTACCTTATTCAAAAAATTTTTACCTATCTGGAGTCCGGACAAAACGCAATACAAAGTATCTCTGAGTTTTTGCCGTATGCACAGAACATCTCGGCGTTTAAGCGTCATCTCGACCTGCATCGAGAGTTGGCGAATAGGGGCGGAAAGCCGATTATTTTTAACGGTACGCTGGAGTTTAAGGGCGTATCTTTTGCTTACAATGAAGACAAGCAAGTACTTAAAAATATAGATTTTAAGGTAAATGCGGGAGAAACGGTAGGTCTCATCGGACCGTCTGGTACCGGTAAAACATCGGTTGCCGACCTGCTGCTCCGTCTATTTAAACCGACCGCGGGTGCGCTTATTATCAACTGTATGCCGCTCGATGATATGGCGCTTGATGCGTGGCGTAAAAGCATCGGTTATGTTCCGCAGGAAGCATTTCTGCTACACAGCACCATCGAGGAAAATATACGCTTTTATAAAGAATCGCTGACGATGGAAGATATTATAGACTCCGCCAAACAGGCAAATATTCACGACTTTATAATTGGTTTGCCCGACGGATATCAAACTACGGTAGGAGATCGCGGAGTTTTACTCTCTGGCGGTCAGCGTCAGCGCATCGTTTTAGCCCGCGCGCTTGCGGGCAAGCCAGCCCTCCTCATACTCGACGAGGCGACAAGCGCGCTCGACCACGAGTCCGAAAAGCTTATACAAGAAGCGATATATAAACTTCGCGGCTCGGTAACCGTCTTTATTATAGCGCACAGGCCGTCGACAGTTGCAGACGCGGACAGGATACTGGTCCTTGGCGGCGGGCGCATTGTCGAGGAGGGCACGCCTGCCGAACTATTAAAAAATACAAAGACATATTTCTATAAAATGCAGCACGGCTCGTAGTGTGGTATATTCTGCGGGTATGAAATACACCGATTACCTGCGCTGGGGAGCGCTCTGCGCCCTCTTTTTAGCATTGTTTGTGCCTTTTATTGTCGCAGTCGGCGGGTTCTGGCCGAGCCTTTTCTTCCCCTTTATTACCGGCAAAAACTTCGCGTTCCGTATATTAGTTGAGGCGGCGCTCCTTTGCTATGTGTTATTGGCGCTCAAAGACCCGAAGTACCGCCCGCGCGTCTCCAGCATTATGTGGACCGTTTTGGCTTTCGTCGCGTGGATGGCGGTAGCGACGTTCTTTTCGGTCGATCCGGTCAAAAGCTTTTGGAGCAACTTTGAGCGCATGGAGGGCTACGTCGGGCTCATTCACCTGTTTGCGTGGTTTATCGTTGCCGGCGCGATGCTTTCGGCCGACAAGCTGTGGAACGCGTTCCTCAACACTTCTATCTTTGCTGCCTCCGTGCAGGGCGGATGGGCGCTCATGCAAGTGATGGGCTACGCCACCATATCGAGCCAGAGCGGCGTACGCGCCGACACCACCTTTGGCAATGCGACGTACTTGGCGGTGTACCTGCTCATCAACTTCTTTTTGACGCTCTACATGCTGGCGCGCACTAAAGACTCGCACAATAAAGTTACTCTGCAGATGTTGTACGGCGTGGCACTGGTGCTGCAGCTCGGAGGCATTTTTTTTACCGAGACGCGCGGCGCAATTTTGGGGCTCGGAGTCGGTCTTGTTGTCGCGGCGCTGTATTTGCTGTTCTTCGAGCGCGGCAAAGAGTCGCGCGCCTTGCGCAACATAGCAATAGGTGCGACTGCGTTCGTGGTCCTTTTTGCGGGGCTTATTTATGCCGTGCGCGATACCGCGTTTATCAAAGAGGTTCCTGCTCTGCGCCGCCTTGCATCTATATCTCTGACCGAGACAACCGTTACCTCGCGCCTAAAATATATATGGCCGATGGCCGTGCAAGGCGCCCTAGAGCGCCCGGTGGCTGGGTGGGGGCAGGAGAACTTCAGCTTTGTCTTCAATAAAAATTATCAGCCGGGCATGTACAACCAAGAGGCTTGGTTTGACCGCGCGCACAACCAGTTTCTCGACTGGCTCGTTGCAGGCGGCGTCCCGGCGTTTGCGCTCTACCTCGCGCTCTACGTGCTGATGATGTTGGCGATATTCCGCGCGCGCGAGCTCTCGGCGGGTGAGCGCGCGGCGCTTCTGGGGCTTTTGGCCGGGTTCGCTTTCAACAACATCTTTGTGTTCGACAACTTAATCAGCGCTGTCTACTTCTTCTTATTGCTCGCCTACTTGCACTCTCTATCGAGCAGGCAGTCGCCATCGCTCACGCTCTCGAGGCCGGTGGGGGATCAGGCTCTCGCAATGGTGGCTCCTGTTTTGGCGGCGGTTGTCTTGCTCGGCGGATGGGCGCTCAACGCGCCGGGGCTCGCGCGCGCGGGCGTGCTTGTCGACGCGATACAAACGCAGGAGGCGGGCCGCAACAGCGCAGGCGTTGTCATCGGCGTGCAGAAGGACCCTAAAAAGAATCTCGCGAGCTTTAAAGAGGCGCTTGGGCCGGCGCAGTGGCCGGGCAACCCTATAGGCATGCAGGAAACAACGGAACAGTTCTTGCAGTACTCTTCATCAATAGGAAGCCAGTCCGCGGTCGACCCGCAAACCAAGCTCGATATTTTTGGAACGGCGGCAAACGCGATAAGCGCTCTCTTGCTGTCGCGCCCCGGCGACGCGCGCCTCGAGCTCTTTGCGGCGACATTTCTCTCGCAATTCGGTCAGACCTCCGCCGCTTTAGAGCACCTTGCCAAAGCGCTCGAGTACTCGCCCCGCAAACAGCAGATACAAATCCAGCTGGGCCTCACACTCATACAGGCGGGCAACGCGCAGGAGGGGCTCACATACCTTAAGCAGGCGTACGAAGCCGCTACGGAAAATACGTCGGCGCTTGTCTTCTACGCGACCGGGCTCTACTACGCAGGGCAGTACGCCGCGGCAGACGCGCTTTTGACGGAGCGCTTCGGCTCCGCGGTGGTAGACAACGCCCAGCTCATGCAAATGTATATGAACCTCAAGCTCTACGACCGCGCTATCGCGGTGTGGAAACTGCGCGTTGCGGCGAGCCCCAGCGACGTGCAACAGCATCTCGGGCTTGCGTCCGTCTACTTTGCGGCATGCAGAAACCAGGATGTGTTTGCGGAACTTAAAACTATCTCCAAACTCCAGCCCGCCGCCGCCGCCGAAATGGCACAGCTCCAAAAGCAGATAGAAAACGGCACCCTCAAGTGCGGCCAGTAGCCAGTCTCGCTTAATCTAAAAAAAGTTATCCACACTTACAAAGGACTCTCCTTTGCAGAAGGGTATTCTGAGTGAATGCTAAGAGACGCTCCTTTTATAGACGGAGAGTACTACCATGTGTTTAATAGGGGTGCTCACAAGATAGATATTTTTCTCGAAGAGAAAGACTATGAAAGGTTTCAATTGCTTCTACATCTTGCAAACAACCGCGATGGGGTAAATCTACGAAATATTTTTATAAAATATAAAGGAAAACCGATTAGTGCTATCTTCGAAAGCGAAATCCCAGACAAAGGTCTTGTAGAGGTGTTGGCGTATTGTCTTATGCCCAATCACTTTCATTTAGTGTTAAGGCAAAAGTCCGAAAACGGGATTTCTTCTTTTCTAAAAAGACTACTTACAGGATATTCCATGTATTTCAATTTGACTAACGAGCACAGTGGCACCTTATTTCAAGGTCCCGCAAAAAGTCGTTTAGTCGATAACGAAGCGTACTTTCGATACATATTTGCTTATGTTCACTTAAATCCGCTGGCACTCATAGGATATGAGAAGCAAAAACATTCGATAGAAAAAACAAAGATGAGAGAATTTTTAAATTCGTATCCCTATTCGAGCTTTTATGACTACAACGTTGCAAACCGCCCAGAAAAGACCGTACTCGCTCTCGACTCTGTCCCGGACTTTCTCAAAGCATCAAATGATTTAGAGGATTTGCTCAGATGGGAAGAAGGGGGAGATTTATTACAAGAGTTATCCACAGTTGCAAAGGACTCTCCTTTGCATGGGGGTGGGTAGGATTGTGGGGATATGAAGGAATTTTTACGCGCCGTTTGGCGGTGGGCGCGGTGGCCGGTTTATATACTAGCGGTGCTTGCGATAGCGTTTGTCGCGCTTGTCATATGGCGGATGTTTGTGTTGGCCGATAATGACCAAACAAAAGTGGATGTCGCGCGCATACACGCGACAAAACTGACGTGGAGTGATATCAACGGCACATTGCCGCCCGAGCCGGACCCTACAGCAAACAGCGCGACTCTGGCCGGCGTCGACTCAAACAACAACGGCATCCGCGACGATGTTGAGCGGGCTATCTACTTAAAATACAAAGACACTCCGCGGGTGGCGATAGCCGCCCTGCAGTATGCAAAAGAACTGCAGATGGAGTTTACCGAGGTCCGAAATTCGGAAACATTGGTTGCGGTTATACAGGAGGAAGGAAGGGGTTCTCTGTGTCTTTCTGACAAAAAAAAGAAAGATGAAATAAAGAGTTTGATATTTAATTCAGACAACAGGACTCAATTTCGGGAAGACATATTTAGAAAGTATATGACATCGTACTCACTCTTGAATAATCAAGAATGCGATATTTTGCTTTAATATT
>Ga0209541_10015965_pt1 | contig 11153 bp, 11 predicted proteins | sample RifCSPlowO2_01_FD_184027 | JGI IMG/M metagenome (GOLD analysis project Ga0209541, IMG submission 184027) | Groundwater microbial communities from Rifle, Colorado - Rifle CSP2_plank lowO2_0.1 (SPAdes) (version 2) | ecosystem: Environmental > Aquatic > Deep subsurface > Groundwater | place...
TCTCGGCCGCGGCGGCCGAAGCCGTGCCGCCGGCGTGGCTGGAACAGCTAAAGATTGGCGGTTGGTTGGTGGCGCCGGTGGATTCTACAATCGTGGCAATGGAAAAACTGGCGCCGGAGAAATTTGCCACTCAAACTTTCCCCGGTTTCACCTTCGTGCCGTTTGTGGCGGGGGAGGAAAATGAGAATTAAACAAACCACCAAGGGCTTTCCTTGGTAAAATTGAAATGTGGTGTAATTTTTATCGGAGCAAACTCTCGATTATATTTTTCACCACGCTACCGTCGGCTTGGCCTTTCAAATCTTTCATCACCGCGCCGGTGAGTTTGCCGATGTCTTTTTTGCCTTTGATATTTAATTTTTTTATCTTCGCTCGAATCCGATCGACGATTACATCAGGCGAGAGTTCGGGGGGCAAATAAGCGCGAATAGTTTCGAGTTCGGCGGTCTCCTGTTGGATTAGATCGTCACGGCCGCCGGCGCGGAATTGCTCGATTGAATCTTGCCGTTGTTTGGCGGCGCGGCGGCCGAGGACAATCACTTCATCGTCCTTCAACATCTCGTCCGGCTTGCGGCGCGTGGCGACGAGTTCGTTGGTGCAAGCGGCCAGCAGGCCGCGAATGGCGTTTAACTTGATTGGATTTTTCTCCAGCATCGCCTTCTTCACGTCATCTTTAATTTGTTGGTGGAGCATTCTTTTATTCTAACACAAAGATAAATATTATTCCTCCGTCAAATATTTGACTTTTATTTTGCATTGTGATAGGCTGAAAAGTGGATTTTGACAATGTATTTTCCCTGCCAATGCGTGGTTAGCGGAAGCAATGAGAATCGTTCACAAACCAAACCGGAGAAATTGCAATGACCCCAGAAAGATTTTCAGAACTTAATCAATTGATCATGGACTGGGAAGATCACCATGAAACAAAAAAAACAGAAACTGGCGAATTCATGTCAATTTACGACCGCATCTGCTTTTCGATCATCCCAATTGATGAGCCACTTCTGAACATTCCAGAAAGGGAAAGAAAAATCAGAAAAGAGGCGCACCGCAATCTCGAGCGATTTTCTGACACGCTAAAGGTTGGTAAGGGCGAGCTTCGTGAATGGGTATGGGAGACGGCAATGCACTACTGCGAATGAAGACATCGAACACCTCGTGTCAACGCTCAGTGTTGGCACGAGGGACTCAGAGTTCGGAAGGATCTCACCAAAACCTTCCATCAAGAGACCCCGCGGGTCTCTTTTTTCTTGGTGGTGGATTTATTGGTTTGGTTATGTTATCTTATTGGTATGTTGCAACGTCGGTATCAAATCATTATTGAGCAAGACGAGGATGGCTATTTTGTGGCGACGGTGCCGGCTTTACCCGGTTGCCATACTCAAGCCAAAACCTTGCCGGATCTGAAAAAAAGAATAAAGGAGGCAATTGCCATTTGTCTCGAGGAAGCAAAAGTTAACACTCGCTATCAACGTCAGATTAGGGCGTTGGCTTATGAACCAACCTTCGTTGGTTTGCAGACAGTTGAAATATGACCCATTTGCCGAGTTTGAAAGCTCGCGACATAATGCGAGTTTTATACAAACTCGGTTTTGTCGCTAAACGTCAGAAGGGCTCACATATTTTTTTCGAGCACTTGGACGGCCGAACGACTTTAATGCCGAAACATGGCGGTGAAGATACCAGTCGTGGCCTACTGCGGCAAATTCTTCGAGAAATAAAATTGGCGCCGGCGGATTTTATGGATTTATTGTAATGCAATTGGGCGATAAAAAATTTCTATCTCTCTATAAGCAATTAAACCCCGCCCAGCGGGCGGCGGTGGATACGATTGACGGGCCGGTGATGGTCATCGCCGGCCCAGGCACCGGCAAGACACAAATACTTACCCTGCGCATCGCCAATATTTTGCGTCTGACCGACACCAGTCCCGACAGCATTCTCGCGCTCACCTTCACCAATTCCGGCGTTCACTCGATACGCGAACGGTTAGTCGAGATTATCGGCAGTCGCGCTTACCGCGTCGCCGTTCACACTTTTCATGGTTTTTGCAACGATTTGATTCATCGTTATCCCGAGCATTTTCCGAGAATCGTCGGCGCTCGCCCGGCTAATCAAGTCGATCAGCTCAAAATTATGGAAGAAGTCATCAATCGCCGTCGTCTCTCCTTCCTGAAACCATGGAATGATCCTTACCATTATCTCACCGCTTCTCTTCAGGCAATTGACCGATTGAAAAAGGAAAACATTTCACCTCGCGATTTCTCAATTGTTGTTGAACGAGCCTGGAATGAATTTGAAGTGACTCCCGATCTGCGACACAAGCAAGGGAAGTACGTTGGAAAAGTTCGAGGCAAATATCACCCGAAACGTACGCAACTTTATAAAAATCGAGAGCTCGGCATCTTGTATCGCCGTTACGAGTCAGCGCTCGCCGCGGCTAAGCTCTACGATTTCAGCGACATGATTATGGAAGTAATCCGCGTGGTTGAAGATAACGAAGATTTCCGTTTGATGCTTCAGGAAGAATACCAATATCTCTTGGCCGATGAACATCAAGACGCCAACCAGTCGCAGAATCGCTTGCTCGAGCTTCTGGCCAGCTTCCACGAATCCCCCAATCTCTTCATCGTTGGCGATGATAAACAGGCCATCTTTCAATTCCAAGGGGCGTCGCTTGATAACTTCAATTATTTCCGGCGCTTATATCCCAAAGCGCGCTTGGTGACTCTCACTGATAATTATCGTTCCACTCAGCCGATTCTCGACGCCGCGCGCAGTGTTATTTTGGCAAGCACGATGATTCCTGACGATAGTCAAGTCAAACTGCTGGCCCGATCACGGAGCGAAAAACTGAAGAATCAAGAACGAATTCGGGTTTATCAGGCCCCCGATTCGGCGGGGGAACTACTCTTCTTGATTGAAGAATTGCAGACGCGAATCAAGAATGGCACGCCGTCGCGAGAGCTGGCGGTGCTTTATCGCGACAACCGTGATGCGTCGCCAATCATTGAAGAGCTGGAGCGCGCTGGTTTGCCTTATAAAGTAGCGACAAAGACCGAGGTTCTAGCCGATCTTGATATTCAAAAACTCATTGCTCTTCTTCAAGCGGTCCATCATTTTGGCAACGATCAGTATCTAATAACGATTCTCCACTTCAACTTTTTCAATCTTGACGGTCTTGATCTCTATCGCGTGCATGAACACGCCCTGGGCAAACAGCTTAATCTCTACTGGCTGATTCGCGATTTAAAAAGTTTGCAAAATCTCGGTCTCAAGCAAGCCAGATTGTTTTATGATGTATATCAAGCGCTCGAACATTGGCATCAAGTTAGTCAAAATCAAAGTCTGATTGATCTTTTTGGCGCCGTGATCAATGAGTCCGGTTTTATCACGGCGCTTCTCAAGCATCCGCAGGCGGTGGAGAAATTGAGCCGCTTGCATACTTTTTTTGACGAGTTGAAGTCGCTCGTCGCGGCTCAATCGAAATATTCGCTGGAGCAATTCCTCGATCATCTCGCGACGCTCCAAACTCACGGAGCGACCTTGGGAAAACAGACGACCGTTGGTCTTGATGGCATTAATTTATCGACGGTTCACCGCGCGAAGGGGCTCGAGTGGGATTATGTTTACCTCGTCAAGGCTTATGACGGCCACTTTGGTAATCGCCGCCACCACGGCGATTTCCTGCTCCCGACGCGCGGGGCAACCATTCCGCTGGTCATTGATGACCGAGAAGAAGACGAGCGCCGACTCTTCTACGTGGCGCTCACGCGCGCGCGGCGCGGGGTGACGATTAGTTACGCTAATCAAGGCGAGGGTGATCGGCGACAATTGCCGAGTCAATTCATCGCCGAGATTGATAAAAGTTTAATTGAATCTGTGCCAGTGATTGAAGAGAAAATCGAGCGCCATGATTTCTCTTTGCCCCGCCACCGGCGGGGTTTAGGCCTTCGCAACCGTGAGTATCTGCGGCAACTTTTCCAGCGGCAGGGACTTTCGGTCACCGCGCTCAATAATTATCTTCGTTGCCCGCTCCGTTATTATTTCCAGAATTTACTTCGACTCGTCCGGGTCAAAGATCGGCGGCTGATCTACGGCACGGCGATGCACGGGGCGCTATTTGATTTTTTTGAAGCCCATCGTTTGAGCAAAAAGCCGGCCAGAAATTTATTAATCAAATCTCTTAAAACGCATTTGGAGCGAGAACCGTTAACGGTTGCGGATCAGAAGGCAGTGCTCGCACGGGGAATTAAAGCGCTGGTTGGTTATTATAATCAGTATCGGAAAACTTTTACTTCGCCTCTGGTGAATGAGCTCTCAATTCGCGGCGTCTTGCTTGATTCTAAATCATCGCGTCGCGCGCCCATGCTCCGCCTCGTCGGCCAGATTGATAAAATTGAATTGCTTGATAATGAGAACACCGTGCGCGTCGTGGATTACAAAACCGGCCGGCCGCGGAAGACGGATGATTACTGGCGGCAACTTGTTTTTTATAAACTCCTGCTTGATCGCTGGGATGACGGAAAATATAAAGTGGCGGAAGGGGAGTTGGATTTCTTAGAGCCCGCGCCGAGCGGAACGTATCGGCGAGAATTTTTCACTTTGACTCGTGAAGATACTGAAATGTTGGCTGTCACTATTCGCCAAGTGGCGAGTGAAATTCTCTCGCTCGACTTCCTTGATCGCGGTTGCCATAAACCCGATTGCGAGTTTTGCCGCCTCTGGGCGATGTCGCAGTCTTAATCTATCTCGTATCTTTAAGCGTCAGCGAAAAATATAAACCAAAAATAAAGAGAATGCTGATAAGGAGAAAGAGAAACGAGATTGGGAAGAAGCGGAGAATGACGATGCTTAAGAGTGAGCCGATGATATAAGCGAGGGGAATAGTGAGGCGCGACAAACTGATGACGCCGACATCGCCGGCGGTTACTTTTTTAAATAAATAAGTTTCCTTCATTGATTCGATGGCGCTCGCCCCGACGCGCGTGAGGAAAAGAAGCCCCGCCCATAGAGCGATACTCTTGGTGGTTAAGAAAGCAATTGGTAGAGTGGCGAGGGCGGCGACAATCAGTCCCAAGCTTAGGATTTCTTTTTCGCCGAATTTCCGATCGGCGAGCCAGCCGAGCGGATATTCAATGAGAACAAACGGCAAGAGCATAATGGTAAAGATCAACCCGATTTTCTCCCAACCGAAGCCCAGAACATTGTGGAGATGAAGCGGGAGATAAATGACCATGAAGAAGAAAAAAAGATTGAGGAAAAAATCAAGCGCTAATATTTTACGGAGATTGCTGTCGCGGAGTTTTTCTCCAAGAGACCGGCGACTGATCGGTAGCGGCCGATCAGTGAGTCGCCAAAACATCTGATAAAGAAGCGGCAAAGCGACGAGCAGGGATAAGCAATAAATCGCTTGATAACTGCCGGTGTAATCAAGTGTCCGCCCACTGACGTAGGGGGCGAACAGGACGGCGGTGTTAATGACCGTGAGATAACCGCCGCGGATACGCCCGGTGCGCCGGTTGGGAGATAAGGTCTCAAGATAAATATCGAGCCACAAGCCGAGTCCGACGATGCTGGCATAAAAGATGATGAAGGACGAAATTTGAACGACCGCCGTTTGACTCGTGGCGAGAGCGATGAGGCTAAAGATGAAAATGAGAGCGAACCGGCGACTCATTTTGAGTAACCCGAAGCGTCGCCCGAGTATCGGGATAAAGAGGATAACTATCAACGTCGCCAGCGCCGCGCTGGCATAGATGAAACCGACGTTAGTTTCGCCGACGACACTCCCGAGAAAAGACGAATTAATGTAGTAGACTAACGCGGCGCTTAAAGTAAGCGAGAAACCAGCGAAGAAGACATGGCGAGTCATAACGAAAAAAACTTAGTTATCTCTGACTTGATATTCTCTAACCGCTGATCAGATACCTTTCCTTTCCGCGAGAGAATTCGTTTCTGTGAGACAATTTTTATCTGGTGGATGCACAGAGCACCAACCACGCCCTTCCATTCAAACGGAATGTACCCGGCGATATCCTTAATTTTTGTTGACATCGGTAACACCAAGGCCAAATGGGAACCGATAACGTGGATGATCAACGCTGGTCTGGTGAAGGGTATACCCTTACCGTCTATCTCACTGCCGACATTTACGCCAAACGCCACCCACCTAATTTCTCCGGCGCGGATGTAAACCTTACAGTTTTCTTCGTTGAGTCGTTTTTTAACTAGATTCCAGCTGTCAAAATCTTTCAGGTACATCACTTTAACATTTACGACCCCTTGCGGGGCCGTTGACGCCTGACGGCGTTGGTGTTTCTATACTAGCAGAAGTACTAGACAAAAGTCAATCAAAAATTGTCCTGTGGATAACCAAAAAAGAAAGGGCGACCGTTTCCGATCGCCCTCGCGATTACCTCCCTTTCACCTATGCCAAGGCGTCGCCTTGACTGGTTCGTTCCCACAAGGGCGTCGCCCTGTCTGGTTCGATCCCACATTCAGGACAACGGTTTGGTGTGGCGCGGAGATCATAGCCACAGTTGAGGCATTCACCACGCTTTCTTCGGTCTTCGTTTTGTTGGATTTCCATTAATTTTTTTAGAATGCAGACAATCATGGTGACTACGGTAGAAAAAAAGAAAGAAAAACCCAATACCATTATACGTTGCCTCCTTTCAAGGGCCTAGTTCAAAGAGCACAGTTTTTGGAATAGAAAGAGGTTAGTTTGTCTGCTCTCTATGATACACGAAAGTGAAAAGTTGTCAAGCTCGGCTACACCTCAATCAGCACCGGCAGGACGAGCGGGCGGTTGTGAGTTTTTTGGAAGAGGTATTTACCGATCTCTTCGCGGAGCAGATTTTTCACATAGTCGAAGTTGATCGGGTTCATCCGCGCCGTCGCTTCTTCAATCAGTCGCTTGGCCATGACGCGCGCATGGTGAAGCAGGTCCTGCGACTCCTTGAGGTAAACGAAGCCGCGCGAGATGATGTCGGGCGACTTCACGACCTTGCCGGTGCGCTGATTGACAATGGCGATGATGACAAAGATGCCTTCCTGGGCGAGCATCACTCGATCTTTGATCACCACTTCCTTGACATTGTTGGCGCCGGAACCATCCACCATCACCAGCCGGCTGGAGCAAGTTTCTTTGAGCGCTTGAATCTTTTCCCCCTGGCCGGTAATCTCGATCACCATGCCGTTATCCGGAACGACGATATTCTTTTCCGGCATCCCGATTTCCATCGCTAGGTCGGCGTGGACCCGCAGTTTCTGATGATAGCCGTGAATGGGGATAAAAAAGCGCGGTTTAACTTTTCGATGGAGCCATTCAATCTCGCCGCGGTTGCCGTGGCCGGACGAATGGATGTAAACCTCGGAGGTGCGGTAGTGGATGATCTTCGCGCCTTGACGGGCGATATTATCTTTCAAGCGCTGGACGGTGCGTTCGTTGCCCGGAATGATTGAGGCGGAGAGCAGGACCGTGTCGCCCTTTCGGAATTGGAAATATTTATGTTGTTTGGTCGCCATGCGCATGAGGGCGGCGAATTCTTCGCCTTGGGCCCCGGTCGCGAGGACGACCACTTTCTCCGGCGGATACTGGTCGGCTTCTTGGACGGGAATGATCGTTTCTTTTTTGATCTTAAGCATGCCGGCGAGTTGGGCGACCTCGATATTCGTTTTCATACTCCGTCCTTCGACAACAATTTTTCGCCCCAGACTCTCGACGATCTCGAGTACTTTGATAATGCGCTGAAATTGCGAGGCGAACATTCCAATAATCAGCCGACCCTTCACCGCTTTGATAATATTCTCCAGATTCTTATGCACCTCGCTTTCGGGCGGCGAGAAACCGGGATTCTCAATGTTAGTGGAGTCGGCCATTAGGAGCAAGGTTTCGCTCTGGTCGAAAATGCTGTAGGCCTTCTCTTCGGCCGCGGTTGGCTGGCCATCCACGGCGTCGAGGTCGAGTTTATAGTCGCCCGGATTCACGATCCGGCCGTAGGGCGTTTCGATAATCACGCCCATCGAGTCGGGAATCGTGTGGGTGACACCGAAGAAATGGACGCGGAAATTGCCGATCTTCACCCGCTCGTCTTTTTCGACGACCACAATATCGAGCGGCGGCAGATGCGGAAATTCTTCTTGTCGCTTCTTAATCATCAGGGCGGTCAAGTTACGAGTATAAAGCGGCGGGTTGCCGATCTTCGGCATGACGTAAGGGATCCCGCCGGTGTGGTCGAGGTGACCGTGCGTGATCACCACCCCTTTTACCTTGGTCTTGTTCTCTTCGAGGTAAGTGGTGTCGGGAATAATATAATCGATGCCCGGGGTGTTTTCGTCGGGGAAAGCGAAACCGATATCGATCACCATAATATCGCCAGCCATCTCGATGGCGGTCATATTTTTCCCAATTTCCTCAACGCCGCCCAGGGGAATGATGCGAATGTCGCCGAGGGCGAGCGGCGGGATCGGTTTTCTGTCTAACTGGTCGCTGCGCCGACGTGATGGCCGGTGAGGAGACGGTTTCATCATAAATTTATCAAACTAAGTTTAACGATTCACAAAAGCCGGCCAGACGCGATCAGTCTTGATATACCATTTGTAAATACCAAGGAATCTTTCCGCCGGCGTGTTGATAATTCCTAAATTGATCGCTTGCACATCTGGCGGAACGAGGTACAAAAAATTGGGGGCATAAAGGAAGACCGCGGGCTGATCCTTGCGAATTTCGGTATCGAAGGCGAGATAATCGGCCGTCCGGCGGTCAGTCGTACTGGCTACTTTAATCTCATCTAAAATTTTGTCAATGGTAACGTTGGTATAGAGCGCGATATTTAATCCTGGGTCAAGTCGTTGGGTCGAATGCCAGAAGGAATAGAGATCAGGATTGCGGCCGACAATTTCACCGAAGAGTAGCGCTTCATAATCGCGCGGACGAATGACTGTTTGGTCCAACGCCCCCCACTCGAAAACTTTAAGATCAACGTTTGCCCCGATCGCCTCCCAATCGCGTTTGACGAGCGCGGCGACCCGTTTGAGTTCGGGAGCATCGGAAGTAGTGAGAGTGAATTGAAGCACGAGTGGCATCTCGTTCTTCTTTTTGCTTGGTAATTCCCAGAGACTGCTGGTCGCGTTCTTTCGCCAGCCGGCGCGTTTGAGAATGTCGGCCGGCGAGGTCGTTGCTGAATTAGCGGTGATTGGAATAGATGATGAAAATGGCAGTGGTCCAGTTATCGGCTCGCCGTAGCCGCGGAAAACTTCCGAAATAATTTTTGGGCGATTAACGCTGGCGTCCAGTGCCGCCCGCACTTCCGGTCGCGCGAAGAGCTTCGCTCGATTCTGGTTGAAGAAAACACCAAAGACGCGAGGCAAGGTTGTGATCAGCACCCGCGCTCCGGTCCCTTCGAAGACGCGCGCCGTGTCGGGGTCAATCGCACTTATGGCCGTAATCTCCTTACGACGGTAAGCGCTTAAGAGCTCATCCTCGTTGGGATAGAAGCGGATAATAATTTTGGCAATTTTCGGTTCGCCGAGAGCAAAACGGCGGAAAGGGGTGAGAGTGTAGCTAAGAAGCAGATTATCCTTGTCGCGTTTGAGTGTCGAGATCTGATAGGGTCCCGTGCCAATTGGTTCGAGATTAAGATTGGAAGAAGAAAAACTCTCGGTGGCGATTCTTTGCCAGCGGTGAGCCGGTAAAATTCCTAAAGTTAAATTCTCTAAGAAAAGAGAATAGGGTTGTTTTAGCTTGAAAGCGATGTGCCACTTATCAATTTTCTGCGCTTCCACTCCTTCCCAACCGGCGCGCCGAGGGCTTCTTAAGGTTGGATCTTTCGCTTTCGCAATCGTGAAGATCACATCGTCGGCCGTTACTGGTTCGCCATCGTGCCAGACGAGGTTGGGTTTTAAGGCGAAAGTATAGATTAAACCGTCCGGCGAAACAGAATAACTTTCAGCCAGGTCGGGGAGAAAGTCGCCCGTTCCATCGCTTCGCAATAAGCCGGAATAAATGAGAGCCGTTAAATCTCTTTCGGTTGGGGAGCTCGAGAGCAGAGGATTAATAAAGGCCGGGGTGTTGAGCAAACCTTCAGTGAGTTGTCCGCCCGCGACGGGGACGGATACTAACCGGGATTGGTTTACTAACCAAAGCAAGGTCATTATGCTGCCGACAAAGACAACCAGGCAGAAAGCGAAAATGATTTTTCGCTTCGGTGGCATCGCGCTCACAATCCGCGCGATCTTATCGGCCAAGCGGGGACTATTATCTGGAGAGGCGAGAGACATGTTAGTAAACGCCGTCCTCAAGTTGTTTGGTAGAGGAGAGAGAGAATCGCCGCGATGATGAAAAGGACAGCGAGAACGATAGTGGTGGCGAAGAGGCCTCGTTCCAGACCACGTTTGGTATGCGCGACGCTCTCGCCGCCGCCGAAGACGCCACCCAAGGCGGCGTCATTGCGCTGGAGCAGAATGGCGATCGTGATACCGATGGCCAAAATCACTTGAATCCACGGCAGAATCGCTTTAATAATTTGCATTGAGGCATTCTAGCACAGTTGCCAATTTCCGGCGAGCAGTTATAATACCGTCTATGTTTCGACGCCGTTTCTTCGCTGTCCTCTTGATTCTTTTCGGTTTGTTTCTGGCCTATTTCGATGGCTACCCTTTCCTCGCTTCGGCCAATCCGGAGGCCTGGTTTTACCGGCCGTTCAAACTCGGCCTTGATCTGCGGGGCGGTAGTCATCTGGTTTATCAAGCCGACATTTCGACTCTGCCAGCCGCGGCCGATATCGGCGAGGCGATGGCCTCGCTTAAAGAAGTGATCGAACGGCGCGTCAACGTTTTCGGCGTCAGCGAACCGCTGATCCAAGTGGAGCAAGCCGGTGTCGGCGGGGGCGGGGTTCATCGTTTGATTGTGGAGTTGCCCGGCGTGACCGATTTGCAAGAGGCGCTCAAAGTGATTGATGTCACGCCGGTACTGGAGTTTAAGACCGAGCGTCCCGATGGTCCAGAGAAAGTGGCAATCGCCAGGGCAATTGAAGCGGCGCGGGCGGAATATGAAAAAGGCCAGCCGATTACGCCCAGCCCGTTACTGGCTCAAGATCCTGATTTCGTACTGACCGAACTCACCGGACGATATCTCAAGCGCGCCCAAG
>Ga0209541_10015968_pt1 | contig 11152 bp, 6 predicted proteins | sample RifCSPlowO2_01_FD_184027 | JGI IMG/M metagenome (GOLD analysis project Ga0209541, IMG submission 184027) | Groundwater microbial communities from Rifle, Colorado - Rifle CSP2_plank lowO2_0.1 (SPAdes) (version 2) | ecosystem: Environmental > Aquatic > Deep subsurface > Groundwater | place: Rifle...
TCTTTCAATTTCCATTAAAAAAAGAGGCGATATCTACTTATTAGTTTTTCCCAACCGCAGCAGAGCTGCGGGGTATATAAATAAAATAAATTCATCCTTTCTAAAAACTGGCTTGAGCATAAATCCATAAATTTTTTCCACATTATAAATAAAACAATCCTGTAATTCATCAGTTTAACATAAATTATTAGGAGCATTAACAAATTAAATCAGTATCACAAATGTGAATGAGTGCAATTTAATATTAAAACAAAATGCAAAAACCCGACGGGCTTTTGAGAATGATAAATCTGTTATTCAAAAATATATTGGGAATAAGATAAACCAATTACCCCAAAAAAGAAATAAATGTGGATCTTTTGCCAATAAAAAATTGACATACATCGGAAATCTTTTTTCAGATTAATGAAAATGCAAAAACCCTTTGGATTTTTGATATTAATTAGTTTGTTGCCAAAAAACATCCTTGAGGACGATGTACATAAATTTTTCCGGCATCAGCGACATTAAAAAACAACTTTAATTTTAATCCCCTCATAAGACTTTTCATTAACAAATTAAATTAATATCACGAATAAAATGAGTGCAATTTAAAAGATTGAAAGAGCTATTATCTCTAAAATATTAAACAAATGTTCCTTAAATATTAATAAATATTCCTTAATAATAAAAATTTTGAGTGCCTAAAAAGATTAATCAGTAAAATTTTTTCTGTGATGCCGGTTTAAACTAATATGCAAGTAGAACAAGCCAATTTTCCCATACTAACAAATAAAATTAAAAAATATCGCGAAGAAAATAAACACAAGTTTAATTTTTCAATTCATCTTAATGGAATTCGGCTGAACAACAACTGCGCAATTTGGATTTACTCCGTTCCATTTGTCTTTGCATCTGATATAATATGTCGTCGCTGAATTCCAGTCAACAGAATGTTCTCTTGTGAAATCTGAACTCATTGTATTTGTATTGTTTGCTAAAATATTAAATCCGCAACCTGAAAAACCATAATAGCATTTTGCATTTCTGTCTGTTTTGATTTTCAGGTCTCCTGATTCATAATAAATTCTCGTTACAATTGGTCCTGTTGGTGCGCCTGTCCCAACCTGCCCTGCACATCCCTCATTTTCATATTCATCCAGGCATTTTATAAAATAAGTTATTGACGGATTCCAATCTGCACTTTGCTCTGTTTTAAATTCTGTTCCAAAATTAAATGCTTCTCCATCTTCAAGAGCAAAAACACAAGAGCTTGGAGTATAAGCGCATTTTGCGGGCTCGTCGAGGATAATTGAAATTACATCACCCTCTTCTTTATGGCTGACTAAAACAGGAGATTGCTTGTCTATGTTTATTGTAAAATTAACTTCAGCAGTTGCATTGCTTACTTGGTCTTCGCATTCAATATATATTTTGTATAATTTTCCTTCAAGAGCATTTAATAATTGCTTGTGTTGTGAAGTTCCTGTATTCTTAAAATACATATTTATATTTTTTGGAGAAAAACCATAAGAACATAAAGAAGCTCCATTATCTACTCCTTTAGATGTCTGCACTTTAAGTTCTCCTGATGCAGGAGATTTTCCGGTTGTTATTTTTTCCCCGCTATTATAGTTTTTTTCATCTATTTCTAAAACAACAGAATCTATTTTTAATCCATAATCTTTAATATAATCTTCTAAAGAAATATCTCTTTTTATTTCATATTCATAAATAAATGGGTCTTGATTTATGTTTCCATTAGAATCATTGCATTTTATAAAAACCCTGTTTGCTCCTAAAATGCTGTTTTCTAATTTTGCAGTGCATGGCCAGCCAAAACCTTTTATTTCAGAATTATCACAAGCCATGTTTTGCATGTTTTCATAATCTATGTTGCTTGAATCATATTTGCAGGTTGCATTTTCATCTGTATAAACTGTCAAGAAAATTTCATCAGGTTTATATTCCCATTGTTTTTTATTTTCAGGGCTATAAATTAAAATCTGCGGAGGATATTCATCTGGCCCTGACTTTGCACAATAATCTATGAGCCATTCCGGCGAATTAAAGTGCCCAAAAATATCAATGCACCTTATTGTTAAAAATAAATCAGCTGTTTCATTATAATTATATGTGTCTAATATTGCAGCAAGGCTTGGCACATCGACTTTGAAATTATGCTCCCTTAAAAATTTGTTTTCATTATTTGGATAATTATCTGGAATGTCGTCATAATTTGAATATGATTCAAAGCCATATTTGCATTGGGCAGGCTCATCAAAAACTATATTAAAATCCAAAATTGTTGATTCTGGAATACAATCATTTTTTGTGATATCCCAGCTGTTGTTTGATTTTGTTATTTCTTTTTCTTTATATTTTACTTTAACAATTTCAGGGGCTTTTTTATCATCTTCAAGAGAAATGCACTCTTTTTTATATTCTGTATCATCATTTATCATTTTGCATGCTTGTCCTAATGATTCACATTTATATTTTGTGCATGGTGTTTTTCCTTTATTACATTCATTGCAATCTTTTCCACCTGTTGGTGCCTGCCAATTCAAACAATTATATGTAACTTCAACTCTTTCAACATCTCCTGCTCCAATTATCCAGCTCCAAACATTAAAAATACCCCTGAATAATATTGCTTGTCCTATTATGCCAAATAAAGTTTTGATTTCTCTTTGCTGTTTCTTAATATATTTCCAAGAATCCACCCATGTATATGATTCTCTTCCTATAAAAGATTCAACAGAGCCATCATAATTATTTTTAATATATTCTTTCATTGCTTGCTCTATTGCTTCTTGGGAAAAATCTGAATAATCTCCTCCTAAAACTTTTTCTGTAATTTCTCTTGAGTATTTTAGTTCAAGAGGTTTGGATAGCAAAGCAAGAGGACTTTCACTTATTATTTGCGCTGCTATTAAAACTATTGCATTAGGAATGATTAATTTTCCAAAATTTATTTTAAAATCAGATTGAGCAGTTCCTTGTCCGCTTTTGTCTTTCCTGTAAATTGTTTCATCTTTAATAGCAACAATTGCATCATAATCATCAATTGTGTTTTCTGCAAATGATGCTGAAAGCTTTGTTGCTATATTTGGTTTGTAAGATAATGTATTGCTTCCATAATTTAAAGATTGCCCATCTTTAGAATAATAATTTACATACATTCCGCAATCTCCAATATTTGTGCATAAGTTATTCATTTTTTTAAATGTTAATGCTTCAAGGCATTCACAATTTTCTTTACATTCAAATCTTCCACTTCCTTCTTTTGCTCTGAAATAAACTATGCATGTATTTGTTGCTGCTTCGCAAGAATTGTTTATTTTTCTCGGGTCTTTTGGAACACACATATCATAACTAAAATAATTATCAATTTCTCCACTTTGTTTCATCATGCAATATATATTATTGTCACATTCAGTTTTCATTTCATTTATTATGCTTTCAGCAATGGTTTTTACATCGTCATTTCTTTGAGCGGCTCTTGTTTCTTTGCCACCTTCTCCTTCTCCTGTTCCTTCAAATCTTTCTTTATCTGAATATTTAGAAATCTCACTATTCATTCTTTCAAAGTATTTGGAAGTTATGCTAAAACATTCTTCAACCATATTTGGAACGCACACAGCTTTTTTTATGCCTGCGTTTTCAGCAGTTGTTTCCTGGCATATTCCGGTTCTTGCTTCTCCGCAGTTTTCATATTTTATCTCTCCTTCATAGCATATTTTTTTCCAATGAAGACTTCCTACCGGGTCACTGCCTTTACCAGCACTCCCATCATAAATGCATTTACTCTCGCTGTTTTTCATATTTTCATCAGGGCAATTAAGAGTTTCACATTCAGGCTTTCCACTTTTTAAAGAACATCTTTCTTGCCCTTCTTTGCAATCCATAGCTACTTCTTCTCTGTTATTGCATGAATCAATCCAATAAACATCCTGGCCAAATTCTTTATCACAATTTTTTTTTGCATGCTTAGTGCAGGTTACTCCTTTTGATTTTAAAGAAGAATCAGAACAATAAATATTTGGAAAAAACTCATTTGCGCAATTTTCACGGGAAACATATGTGCATAAGCCCCCAGAAGATACACAAGCACCCATTTCACTCATTCTATGAAGGTTAGCACATTTATTTTCATTCAAGTCCTTTGTAAAATTTTCTTGAACACCATTTTGCTGTATTCTTGCATTACATGCCATTTTTGTTTCATAATATCCTTTTCCTTTAACAATGCAACAGCCTTTTTCACAATTAGATACTCCAGAACAATCTTCGCTTGGTTCCCAATCTAACTTTTCTTCATCAGATTTTATTTTTGGCGTGTAAGGCATACACATTTTATTATTGTAATCAACACTGCATCCCAAGACACATTGATTTTCACCAAAAGAAGCATCTTCGCAAAAAACTCCTTCTGCAAAAATACCTGCACAATCATTTTTATCCACATAATCGCAGTATGCTCCATTTTTTGTCTTTGCACAACACCCTTCTTCTGCAGAAACAAATCCAATTTGCTTTATTGAAAAAAAACTAATTAAAAAATTAAAACTTTTTTTAGTAAAATTTTTCTTGCTTTTTTCTATTTTACTATTTGTATCAAATGAGCTGTCCATAAAATAACTTTGTGCAAATGGAAGAACAACTAATAAAATTATTTGGAGCAAACACATTATTAACAATCTTAATATTTTTTGTTTTTTTGTATTCATTTTAAGTTGGAAGGATATTGCCTTTAACAGCAAATCTGAATTTTTCTTTGCTATCTTTATTTTCTATTGTGTAGATATCTGTTTGATCACTTGTTTTATATAACTCTATATTATATTTATAATATATTGAAGAATATGTTAAATAATCAAAAGAACCGTATTTTGTTTCAGATTCAATTATTAAATTGACAATTTTTCCTACATCATACAACTCCCCCGGAAAACTAATTTTAAAATCATTTTTTCTGATTGTATCTCCTGTTTTTGTCAGGGTTAATTTTGCATCTAAATTTATTTTTAATCCGCTTTCAATTAAATCAGCTTCAAAATCATTATAATCTTTATTAGCAGAATATCCTTTTTCAGTATAACTCTCAGTCATCTCATTAAAACAATTTTCTAATTCTTCTTCTAATTCACTATGGATTTCTCCTTCCATATGGTTTATTATTGAGGGCTGCTGAACAATGCACGGCAGATAATTTGCACTTGTATAGCACAAGTAAGAAATATTATAATATGGCTCACTTCCAAATTTAAATTTTATGCTCAATGGATTTTCAATGTAGCCTCCCTGATAAGAAAGTGTTTTTAATGTTTCTTTAACTTTATCATTTATGCAGGATTTTAAAAAAGATTCAGGATTAATTGTTTCCTGAAAAGGAGAATCTGGTTTTTCATTTGCTTTTCCCTTGAATATTAAAAACAAAACAACAATTGCAACAAGGATTATTGCAGCAATTATAAATATTGTAATTTGCGAGCGTTTTGACTTTGGCAAAAATTTATTTTTTTTATTGTTCATATTCAAAGTCAGGGCGCGAGTAGAGCGTTTACACGAGAGTAAATGATTAAAATTATTTATTGCATTATTGCGAGTGTGGGCGCGAGTTCCTCTTTTATCCAACATAAAAGAACAAAGAAAAAGAGATATATAAATTTAATTGAGATGAGTTATGTTGATTTTGAGATTTAATATCTCTATTTGAAATTGCACAAGAAATTTATTTTTATTTAAATTGTGCTCATTATCATTCGCAATATTATTTAAAATGTTATCACAAAAAAATTTATGGGGCTCAAGGTGATATTTTAGAAAGGATGAATTTATTTTTATTGAAGAGCATTATTTTTAAAAATTTTTTGTGATAACAAATTTACCAATATCAAAAACCCGTCGGGTTTTTTGCAATTTATCATTGAATTAATTAAAATAAATCATCCGCTCATTTCCCTTAATTTTTTCAGGGTTTCATCTGTTAATGGCCTTTGCGGTTGAGCAACAGGTTTTCTCACTGGAGGGTGTGCCTGCTGAACAATTCTTCTTGGAGGCATTGCTCCCTGCACAGGCATTCTTGCAGGCGGCATTCTCGGTCTTCCCGGTGTTTGCTTGGGTTGCTGAGAAGAACTTTTTTGAAATAATTTTTTTCTAAGCAAAAACAAAACAAGTGTAATTACTAAAACTGCAAAAAGAATTATCAGCCATAAATAATTAAAAGGCGGTCTTTCTTTTGTTGTGCAGCAGACATCAGAAGATTCTGTGCAGGAATAAGATGCTTCTTCTTCATTACTATCACAACTATTCTTGCAAGCTCCATAATTTTCCTCGCATTCAGATGTTTCTTGTTGTTGCTGGAGTTCGCAGGCTCCGTCACAGCAAACACCTCCTGAATCAGTTGAAATTTCATTGTGAGAAGTTCCCTGACAAACTTCGTCTGACTCGCAGACATTTCCTCCAATATCATCGCAGGTTGTTTCTTGCTTATCCTTATTGCAGCATTTATTAAAACCATTGCAAACATAATTATCCAATTCATTTCCTCCTGCATCTGTGCAAGAAGCAGAAGACATGCAATAATATCCTTTTTCTTTGCAGTCAAAAATTGTTTGCTGTGTTCCATTTGTTTGAGGGGCCGGAGGATTTGCAGAGGAGGTCGGCCAAAGAGAATACAGCAAAAAAGCAGTGTCTTTTATATCGTCGGAGTTCCAGCACCCGCTTTTACCTTGATTGTCTTTTAACCAGTTAATTGCTTTTGTTTTTTCCGGAGAAGTTTCATCCTGGAAAGGAAAAAGAGCAACAGCACTATCATAATATCTGTGAGTAGAATCATCCCAATAGCCATTTGAATTTTGCTTTGATTTTAGTGAGGAAGAAAAATCCTCGTCAGCAGTCAAATAATATAAAAATGCATCTGGAATATATTTTAAATTTGAGTCCTTCATTGCAATTAAATAAGGAAGATAATCAGAAATATCCTCGCCAAGCAAGTCCAATACAAAAACAGTCCACAAAGTCCCCTCGTAGTCGCAGAAGCTTCCTGATTTAAAGCATTTTGAAATTATCTTTTGGGAATCTGATGTTGCTGATTCATCTAAAACATGAATTACTGATGAAGAAGGGCTCTTAAAAAACAAAGATGTTGAAAAAGATTTATCACAGGAAATGCTTATCTCCTCGTCATAACAGCTGGAAGAAACAGATATCCAGTATTCTCCGCTGTCAATTGAAAAGCAGGAAGAAGTAGCAGAAGAATTTAATTTTTCATTTGCTTGTATCTGAACCTGATAAGAACTTGCTGAATTGTTTATAGTACATGTTGCGCCTGATAAAGAATCTATTTGCAACAGCCATGCAACATCTGTTGCTGTTTTATTTTGAGAAGAAAGCCAGGAAAGAGAATTGTTAAGAGCCAGATTTTGCGAATTCAGAGAAATAATTGCCTGTGCAGTTGAAACTAAATCGCAGGAAGAAGAGCTTCCCCAGCAACCCTGTGATTTTTTGCTTGATAATAATTCATCTCCACACAATCCTGTTGAAAGCAGAGAGAAAATTTTTTCATCTAATGAAAGTCCAGAGCATATCTTATCATTTATTTGCTTTTTAAGACATTTGTAACCGTCTTTTGACAAATCAATATCTTCTGCAAAAACAAAAGAACCTGCTAAAATTAAAAATAAAACTCCGAATAAAACCCCTTTTTTTATCATAAATTAAAGAATAAAAGATTATTTATAAACATTTCATTGAATGATTGTGTTATGTTAAAATATGATAAATACTTTTAAATTGGTGATTAACCGACGGCATTTGCAATTATCAATTAATCAAATTTCATTAATTTTATTCGTGAAAGCATTTTAACTTGCTAATGTCTTTAATAATTAATTGAAAAAGTTGATGAATTACTTGTTTATTTCAATCTATAGTCTAAGACATTAATTTATCCCCAAGGTTTATATACTCTTATTGTGTTTATTTATTGGGAGGTAAAACATGAACAATAAACAAATAAAGATTCTTAAAAAGGCTTACAAAAAAGAAAGAGACGCTAAAGTAAGAGAAAGAATTCTTATGATAATTTACACTTCTCAAAAAGAAACTTTGAGGGATGTTGCTGAAAGGCTTCAGTGCGACCACAAACTTGTTTTTTACTGGAAAGAAAGATATAAAAAAGAAGGTTTAGAAGGACTTAAAACAGGACCAAAAAGCGGGAAGCCAAGAAAAATTTCACGACGACAAGAATCAAGTTTAAAAAGAATTTTCTCTAAAAAAAATCCGGATAATCCATGGACTACAAAAAGGGTTTCCAGTTTAATAGCAGAAAAAACAGGAACGAATTATTCACAACGCCAAGTAACAAGAATTTTGAATCGTTGGAATTTTGGTTTAACTTCCGGAAGACCAATTTATTGGCACAGAGCTTCAGAAGAAGAAATAACAAAATTTGGAAAAAAAAATTTGGTACTATAAAGATAAATATCCAAATTATTCTTTATTTTGTGAAGATGAATCAACATTTTTATATGACTCAATTTCAAGAAGGGTTTGGGTATTGAAGGGTGTTGAATACCGACGATATGTTACTGGTTCGCATAAAAAAGTTCATGCTTATGGATTTCTTTCCGAACAAGGAAATAAGATGTTTGCATTGAAAAATAATCTTAATGCAGAAGAGTTTCTTAAGGTATTATCAAAATTCTTGCACAAATTCAAAAAAGCAATTTTAATTTTAGATAAAGCGCCATGGCATAAAAAATCAAGAAAGGTTAAAAAATATTTGAATAAACACCGACGAGAATTGAAAATAATTTGGTTCCCAACAGGATGTCCTGAAATGAATCCTGTTGAAGAATGCTGGAGACAAGCAAAAGAAGAAGTTAATGGCGGTAGAATTCATGAAAATTTTGAGGTGATGAAGAAAGAATTAAGATATTTTTTAAGATATACAAATTTCAAGCAAGATATGGGAAAATACTTACGTCCTTAACTATAGATTATTTTTATCTTTACATCCAACTACGCCAAAAGCTAACGCTCCAGCCAATCCAAATGAAACTAAATTTTTCCATTCCATAGAATATTAGAAATATATGTTATTTATAAAGCTTTCGGTTAATTTACCACTAAATAGTAACTGTTGTAAACTACGAGCCCCCAACTCTAAAAACAAAAATACAACAGCACTCTCTCTAATAAAAATGGACTGCGTCCCGCCGTCCAAGGCTTTCCAGTAACTCTTCGGAATTTTTTGCTTCGCAAAAACAAAATATTTCACTCTCCATAATCTTCAAAAGCACTTACAACAACACTGCACTGGGTCTGGGGCATTGGCTGGTTTCCATATTCATCTTTGCATTTAATATAATATTTTTTATTTGGCTCCCATGGTGTATAGTGGGAAGTTCCGCCAATATTAGTCATTGTTTCTCCGTCAGGAAAAACATAATTGCATCCAACATTCTTGTTTGTAGTGTAAACGCATTCTGCTTTTTCATTGGTTATTATTCTTAGGTTGTTTGTATCATAATAGTTTCTGACTACTATCGGAGTTTCCCTGTCAACATCAATTTCAAAGTTAATAACATCTTCTGCAATATTTCCTCCTTCATCAGTGCACCTGATTGGAATGCTGTGCACACCTTCTAAGAACCACAAGTCCTGTGTGTTTTTCTGGACATATTCCATTGTTCCGTCGTTGAAAAAGTCATAATATAATCCTCCTGTATAATACTGGCATCTTGATTTTCCATTGTCTGCTCCGGCATAAGTAATAACTTCTAATTGTATTTTTATATTGTCTGTTGCATCTTTAAGTATTGTGTTGTTTTCTTTTCCATTTATTTTTATTTCATTTATTAAAAGCGGCTCTGTTCCGATTAAAATTAATTTGTAAGATTCCTGATTTGAATATTGCTTTCCCTGTATTGAGGTCTGCCCTGTCAGCCACGGCTTGTCCTGGCATCTTATGTAAAATGTGTTTTCCTGCCTGTCTTTTAATCCATTTAGAGTTCCTGAACATCCATAATCAAAAGTTGAAGGAATTAAATAATCATTTGCATTTTTAGAGCACTTAGTCATGTTGTTTTGCATTTTTCCATATTCCAAATCCTGATAATCCCATCTGCAATCTGCCGGCTCGTCTGTATAAACTTCAAGAGGAACAGAAGTCAAGTTGTATCTGAAAAAAGTTTTTTCCTTGATGTAATTTGTTCCGATTATTGTTGGTGCTTTTGTATCCGGGCTGTCCTGAACGCAAAACTCAATAACAAAATGCATTGGGCTTGGATTTCCATTTGCATCTTTGCATTTGATGTAAAATGAATTCATCTCCCCGTTTTTAACTGTCCAGTTGATTGATTCTGCTGCTTCTTCGCTCGGAGTTGCTGAACTTGGAATTTTCATTTTATGCTCTTCTGTTAAAACAGGGCCTTCGCTGAAATAACTAATCATCTCGTCGTAAGTTTGTTTTCTTTCTAAATCTATTTTGCATTCTGCAAGTTCCGGCTCCTGCTTTCCTGATTTTTCTTCATAAGTTCTTATACCAATTTCCAGTCCTGAAAATACAGGCACACATCCTTTGCTATCTGGTTTGTAATATACTTGAACACCTTTATCAGGAGGAGAAAGTGTTTTTATTGGCTCATATTTATAATCATTTTTTAAAACCTCGTCTATTGGAGCAATTAAAGGAGGTGTTATGTCGTCTTTGTTTTTCCATGTGCATGCTTCTTTGTCTGTCCCGGCATTAACTAACTCGCATGCTCTTCCATATGATTTGCACTGGTATTCAGAGCATCCATATCTTAAATCATTGCATTTAGTGCAATCTTCACCGCCGTCTTTTGGCTGCCAAACCATTGCTTGAAAAGCATATATTTCTCTTGAATAATCCTGATGAAATAATGCAGTATATCCTGCCATTGCCACAATAATTACTGCACCAACTACCCAACCAGGAGGACCTGCTGCACCACTTGCTCCAACAGCAACTAAAAAAGGACTTGTCGCGGCTGTGGCAGCTGTTCCAAAAACTCCCAATGCAGTTCCTCCTAATGCAGCAGTAGTTGTTACTCCAGCAATTAGCCATCCAGCATCTGAAACATCATTGATGTTTCTGGCACTTGCACCCATTAATTTATAAACTTGCATATAAAGAACT
>Ga0209541_10015969_pt1 | contig 11152 bp, 13 predicted proteins | sample RifCSPlowO2_01_FD_184027 | JGI IMG/M metagenome (GOLD analysis project Ga0209541, IMG submission 184027) | Groundwater microbial communities from Rifle, Colorado - Rifle CSP2_plank lowO2_0.1 (SPAdes) (version 2) | ecosystem: Environmental > Aquatic > Deep subsurface > Groundwater | place...
TCGGATACTAGCCGCTGTACGACTCGCGCGCAATGCAGCGAACATGAGTGTCGCTCTTAAACTTTTTCTTTGAAGAAATTGTATGCGCTGGCCGGATATCCTCACTGCGTTCGGATCTCCCCAGGGGATATCCTCGCTTCGCTCGGGACCCGTCCAGCGCAATCGTTTCCCACCCCAATGCGCTGGCCGGGAATCGAACCCGGGTCGAAACGTTGGCAACGTCTCATTCTGGCCGCTAAACTACCAGCGCGCACCGTGAAGGTGCTTCCGGGACTTATTTAAAGGTTATGCCAGGCGATTTTTTCCCGTTAACTTATTAAAAGACGCTCCTTTCTTGCGTCGCAGGCCCCCGTAGCTCAGCCCGGTGAGAGCACCTGTCTTATATGACGCGCATCGACAGGCGATGCGTTGCTCTGAGCCAGCAGGCGGTCCCGCGTTCAAATCACGGCGGGGGCATGGCCGCGACTGTTCCGGCAGTCGAGTGCGGAGTCGGGCATAAAGCCCGACGGCCGGATGTTCCTCCCTTTCTGACATCCGGCCTTTTTCTTCCTTTTGTCAAAGAATTTCAGTCAATCGCCTTCGCCACGTCCTCGCTTATCTTCGACGTCTTGAGGAGGAAGGTGGTCATCGAGGCGTGGAAGAAGGTGACGAGCGTGCTGAACAAAATCCGCGCCGTGCCGGAAGCGCTGAGCGTTTCGGCGAACACCTTCTTCAGAATGAAAGCGTATACGGCCGTGGCGAAGAGGCTCGCGACATAGAAGGGGAGTTTCCGCTTGAGTTGGGCGAACAGCGGCTGCATGTGGCTCCGTTTGGTTTGCCGTATAAAAATGTTTTTAAAGCGGGGAGAGACCCGCTGTCTATTGCTCCCGTGGTGTAGTCCGGTCAATCATCTCGGATTTTCGAGGCAAGAGCCAAAAACATCCGAGGACGTGGGTTCAAATCCCGCCGGGAGCGCTTTTTTCCATATCAACGTAGAATGGCTGTCTAAGCCGCGTCCCCAATTTTCCAAAATAAGCGGATTTGACTTCCCCTTTCTCATCGATGATTTCGCACACTCTTACTCGATTCACTGAAGCATCTCCCATTAACCTTATCGCTAAAGTCTCCGGATAGAATGCAACGAGGTCTTGGTGCCGCCTAAAATACCCCACGCGAACGCGTTCGCCCTTATCCAATCTTGCCGCTACCCCCTCTAAAATATATTTTTCACCAACACCTTCCAGCTTAAAATGGGTCTCTGGAGGGTCTCGAGATGCTAGAGCAAAAGAAGAAGAAACAATGCCTTCAATGTCTTTTCTTTCAGACTCGCCTCTTTGGAGAACAATATAGACTGGCCCCCTCTGGTCGACGACAACATCTCCCGTTTTCATGGCTTCTCTGGCCGAGGTTTAAGGCGATACACGAGAGTATTCGCTTTCAGGATTCTTTCTCTATCATAGGCCACTACCGTAGCCGCATCAATTCCATTTGACCAAAACCTCTCTTTTGCCAATGGTGTTTCGACTTTTGGGAGGATCGGAAGCTCATGCTCCATCACTTCCTTACGCCCTGAGAAGTGTGTTAGCATTATATCGAAGTATTTTACAAGTTCGCCCATGCGCTCCTCTGCCTTGAATCCCGTCACATATTCGGGCGTTCTCATCCCGACTAGATACTCCGGACGCATGTATCGCCATCCCTCTTTTCCCCCTTTTTGCTCCCTTTCGAGGATCGCTTCCAAATCCTGAATACTGCCTTGCCAGAGGCCGACCACTCCCCCTTGTTTTTTCCCATCTCGCTTCACAGCCTGCCTGGCGTGCCCGACATCCAAGCTCAAGTAGAGTTCCGACATTTTGGGATCATGAACCCATGCATTTCCTAATACCAGGAAAATCTCTTCCGGAGTGTACGCCCTACAATCACACACGCAGTTTCTGAAGCTTTCATCGCTCCCCAGCCCAAGAACCGCAGCAACGAGATCGGGGTTTCTTTCAAGAACCCGTTCCATCGCCAAAGCTACGCTCTTTATTCCCAACGGGGCATAGGTAAAATGTCGAGTGATATTCGGACCATAGCGTTGCTTCGGAGTTTCTTTGGCCATTCTTCAAACCCCCTTCTGCGGTCCCAAAAGCAAAGCATGATTGAAATAGATAAATTTGGACCCACCTCCGTCGGCCACGATGTCGCAGATATGCACTTGGCGGCGCTCAATCACAGGGCCGTCGGGCTTATTGCCATAGTTATCATCCTGAAAAAATTCTGAAACATAAGTTATCCGGACTTTTTCTCCTTTATCCAGACGCAGGAGATCCCTCTCTATAACATATTCCTGTTCGCTTCCTTCTAGGGTAAACTCGGTTGCAATTCTAATATCGCCATAGGGATATATCGCCGCCTCCGCTCTCTTTATGATTCCCTCGATTTCCATGCGTCCGGATTCCCCGATTTTCACAGCCATCTGTTCTCACCGCCCAGGAGAACTTTCCAAGAAATAATAATTATCCTATAAAATTTTTTTCAAAAAATGGATATGTTTATATAAAAAACCAGATTTATGAGTTTATGAACCTCGATTTGAAGGACCGCAAGCTGCTCTACTGGCTCGACCAGGACAGCCGCGCGACGAACAAGCGCCTCGGAAAGCTTGTAGGATTGACTGAACAGGCTGTCGGCTATCGCATCAAACGATTGCAAGAGCAGGGCGTCATCAAGCGCTTCGTCACCTTTGTCGACGCGTTGAGCCTGGGCTACCAGCACTACAAGGTCTTCGTCAAGCTTCAGTACACGTCCGAAGAAATCGAGGAAAAGATTATTGCAACCTTGGTCGCGCATCCCAACGTGCGCTGGGTTGTCTCGACGGGCGGGCTCTACGACCTCAGCTTTTCCGTTCTCGCGAAATCGCCAACGGAGTTCTCCGACCTATTCAGAAAAATGATCCCCTCCTGGGGCAAATACATTGGAGAGCAGATGATTGCACTCAACGTTCGCTCTCCGGGATTCACGCGCGACTGGCTCCTTGGAAAAAAGATCTCAATGAGAAGAGAATATGGCGGAATCCAGCAGAATGTGGACGCGCTCAGCCTTCGGATCCTCAAGCTGCTCTCCCAGGACGCGAGGATGAATGTCGTCGACATCGCGCGGAGATTGCAGACAAGCGTGGACAAGGTTACCCACCGGCTCAGAAAACTCAAAACAGGGGTCATCGCCGGCTTCACCCTGCAGCTTGATCTCTCCAAACTTGGCTACGAATATTACAGCGTCTTTCTACGCATGCCCTCTGTCTCCGAGAATGCCCTTCTCGCCTTCGCAGAGTCGCACCCTGGCATCCTGTACGTCGTCAAGACCATTGGCAGCTACGATTTCCAGCTTGAATGCGAAGTGCAAAATTATGTGGAACTCGAGCGCCTCCTGAAGGAATTCCGTCCCGCTTTCGCGGCATCATTAAAAGATTTCGAGGTTCTTCGAGTTACAAAAGAGCATAAATATGACTTCTTTCCTTTCGCGATAGGCGCTTAGGTCGGGATGAGGCTCTGCCTGCCCTCGCTTCCAGGGAAAAGCGACCGCAGGAACCTGACGAGATCCAGGATCCGGAGAATCTGGCTCGTGAAAAGCAGGGTCGCCTGGCTTGTCTCGGCAAGGGCCTGGAACTGCTGCCTCTCCTTCTCGACATTCCCGTTCGCCGCCACAGCCTTGGCGAGCAGCTGGAACCCTCTCCGGAGATGGATGGCCGGCAGCTCCTTGCCCGCCCTCATCAGGTGGAGGATATCTTCCAGCCGCATGAGGATCTCTATGAAAGCGCTCTCCTCAGCCGGGCTCTTGAAGAGGTCCTTTCTCGAGGCGATGCGCCTGCAGTAGGCCCACCAGCGATGGACATTCACGTGCTGGTTCGGGTCGTCGAGCATCACCTCCAGGCCCAGGACCATCTTCCGGAAATACTGGCCGAAATCCCTCGTCTCGCAGACGCAGGTGTTCTTCAGCTCTATCCCATCTTCTGACCTGCCGATCAGCTCCCATCCCAGATACCCCCGCTCGAGCGCCTCCATAACCACAAGCAGGTCCTCCCGGCGCGGAACCGAGACAGCCACCCTGTTGACGCCGTTCACGAACAGGAAGAGCAGATATGCATTGATGCTTTCCGCGCTGATGCCTGAGAGGTCCGCTTTCCTCTTCTGCTCAGGCTCCCCCTCTCTTGGCAGCACCCTGAGGCCTCCGCCATCCTCGACAATCCGCACCCTCGACCCTTTCCCCAGCTGGTGCTTCCGTGCCCAGCCCGCCGGAAGGCTGAGCGTCAGGGCGCGCCGCCCCTGCACGACGAGCTTCCGGTACTCTTCCATGGGTCGTTTATCCGGGGCGCTGGTATTTATGTGTTCTTATTTGCACCCACTCTGAAGGAGATAACTTTTATCTTCTTCTGGGAGTGAGTATAGAGCAGTCTATACTTTCTATAAAGCAGAAATATATATTGGTATACCAAAAGATATACCCACATCCTTTGGAGGCATCACCATGAAAAAAATGTTCTTCCTGACACTGACGGTCTTCCTGCTCCTGCTTTTCCTGATCGGCGGGGCGGCCTACTCCAACGGCAAAGCCGTCATCTCGGAGCCCAGCATCGACTGGGTCTCCCACACGGAATACTGGGGCGGAGACGACGCGTCAACGATCGTCCGGCTCGCCGATTACCGCGGAAGCCCTTTTGATGTGGACAGCTGCAGCGCGACTATCCTGTATCCCAACAAGAACGTCTGGGTCAGCAACGCCCCGCTTTCCGAGTCCGGCATAGCCGGGAACTGGTACCGGACCGATCCGCTCCCGAACATCAACGGCACCTATGAGCAGGAAGTAACTTGCCAGTACAGTGGCAAGTCGATCACCACCTCCCAATCGTTCCACGTCAACCCCGCCCTGGAGCGGATCAAGACCGTTGACAAGGAGCTGGTGGCCCTCGACGCCAACCTCAGGGAAGTCAACCTCACCCTCATCGGCACCGTGGACTCAGCGACAGCGTCCCTGACCACCTCGCTGAACGTGACCGAGACCAACCTGCAGAGCCTGATGAACACCATCCATTCCGACCTGGCGGCCCAGATCCAGACCAATGGCGGCAACCTGTCGAGCCAGCTGGACGACGCCGAGGCCACGGTCGTGCTGAGGCTCTCTGAGACGAACGCCTCGCTCACGAGCCGGGTGGCCCTGGCCGAGGCCAACCTCGATTCCCTCATCGACGCGGTGCAGGCGGATCTCCAGGCCAGGCTCGCGGCAGTCAACGCGAGCACCGACGCACGGATCGCCCTCGCGCAGACCACCCTCAGCGCGGAGCTCCTGTCGGCGAGACAGGCCATCCTGTCCAGCATCTCGAATTCCACGACCACCCTCTCCGACCTTGTGAGCGTGGCGAGCGTCGACATCCAGACCCAGCTCGCTGCAGTGAACGCCGACCTCAACTCGAAGATCTCCGTGACCAACCTGTCGCTTTCGGGGCTGATCGGCACCACGGGCAACCAGATCACCACGCAGCTGGCGGCGGCGAACGCGTCCCTGGGCACGCTGATGAACTCTCTTGTGAGCGATGTGCAGTCCACCCTCGCGGCCTACCTGCCCGACATCCAGAGCACGGCGAACGACGTCTACAATGACACCCAGTGGCTGCTGACGAACGCCATGAACCAGGACGACCGGGCGGCGATTGACGCGCGCTTTGACTCGGTGGACAGCAACCTCGAGACGCTGAAGGCCCTGTGCGGAGACGCGCTGACGAACAGCTCCACGCTGTGCCAGCAGGTCTACACGACCATCAGCCTGGTCAACACAGCCAGAAGCGAGCAGCTGAGTTACTACAGCTCGCTGGCCACCACGACGACCAACACCTGGGACCTGCTCAGCGGCGACATCACCACCAACATCAACACCGCCCTGGCGAGATTGGGCATCATCCAAAGCCAGACCACGCTGATCAACGAGACGGTCCAGGCCATCCGCACGGACCAGATCGAGCAGGTGAAGATCTCAGTAATCTCGTGAGCATGGCTCCATGCATGACCCCGCCCTGCCTCCCAGAACGCGCCTGCGCAAGGTCGCTCTGGTAGGCGGCGGCGTCTTTCTTTTTTTTCTTGCCGCGTTCCTCATCCGGGCCCTGGTCAGCTTCGGGAGCCCCCCCTTCCTCGACATGGTCTCGGGAACGGAGTACATCAGCGGCGAGTACGGCCAGGTGATCGCCCGGCTGACCGACCGCTCAGACAACCCCATCGCCGACGCGTCCTGCACCGTCACGGTCGTCTATCCTGACAAGAGCTACTTCCTCCTCGACGCGGCGATGCAGCAATCGGCCGAGCCTGGCAACTACTACCGCGAGTTCACCACCCCCACCATCACCGGGATCTACGAGGAGACCGTCACGTGCTCGTTCACGCGCCTGGGGAAGCCTTCCGCCATAAAGATCTCCAGCTCCTTCCACGTCTCTGTCGCGCTCAACTTCATCGTCGACCTTTCCATCCGGGAGCGGGAGCATTACGATGATCTGCTCCGGCGCATCAACGCAACCTACGAGGAGCTGCTCCGGCAGTTCACCGAGTCCAACCTCAATTTCAACCAGATCAACGAGAGCATCAAGAGCGGCTACCAGGGCCTCTCCGGCGAGGTCCAGCAGCAGTTCAACCAGACCAACACCATCCTCACGACCCAGAACCAGGATCTTTACGCCGACCTCCGCGACCTCGGCGCCGCATACATCAACATCTTCGGGGTGCCCCAGCCGTAGGCCAAAGAAAATTCTTAAATACTGCCCTCTCTTCGCGCCTGCGCATGGTTGATTACGCGAGGCTTAAGGATCCGATCTCTGAGATTGTCAAGGCAGATGGAAGATATCCCTTTGGCGCCTATGCTGCGGTTTTTGAGGGGCTCGAGCGTGGCTTGGCCGCAGAGCATGTCAAGCGGCATCTGACGCCCGAAGAGTTGGTTCAAGGCATCGCGAAATATGTCGCCACGGAATTTGGCTTCCTTGCTCGCACGGTGGTGGAGGATTTGAGATTAAGAATCAAAGCCGATCTTCGCACTGTTGTTGAAACTCTCTCCCAGTGCAAGCTTCTCGTGCTGAGTCCCGCCAATCTCGAAGGCATCGCCGCCTTGCCTCGCCCGTTCCTCGTCTATGTTGATGACGCGGTCGAGAATGATCTTCTGGCGAATTCGCCTAGGATCGAGCCAACGAGATTCCATCTTTAATAACAATCATTTTATATTTGGAGCGTTAGAGCGGATTCATGGACACGATCTCCCTCATCGGCTTCACGGCCGCGACGTTGACAACCTTCTCCTTCCTGCCGCAAGTCGTGAAAATCTGGAAGACGAAACGTGCTCAAGACTTATCCCTGCTCACGTTCTCGATTTATTTCGTCGGCATCTGCCTCTGGTTCACGTATGGATTGTTGAGAAAAGACCCGGTACTGATCTTTGCGAACACGATCATGATTCTCTTGGCCGGAAGCATCCTCGCGCTAAAAATAAAATACGGATGACGAAAACCGCATCTTCGTGCGGTTTTCGGAATTGACAAAATGGGGCCATCATTTTGTCAATGAAATCAGATCCAGTGCGCCCTTCTCTTGTTCTTCATCCGCAAATACCGTATCCATTCTTCCTCGGGGCTCATGCCATCTCGCCCCTGCAGGAAACATAGAGGAAGGGAAACCCTTCCTCCCGAGGTGCAAGTTCACATCCCATCTCATCACCTCCTTGATGATGCTGTTTTTCAGGCGGGCGATTTATTAATACCCTGTGCAGGAGTCTTCCGGAAGAGGATATCACAAGATTTTTATAGCAAGTTTCGCCTTTGCTCTCATGCTTGATGCGCTCGTCTCCTGGTTCGTGGGCAAGGACATCTACATAGATATTTTTAGCGCGGTTGTCCTTGCGATTGTCCTTGGCTATGCCGCCTCCTTTGTGAAGCTCAACCCCAAGCGCGAGTATCAGTTCTTCATCGCGGCTTTTGCTTTGCTCGCGCTGTCTTTCGTTTTCCAGACGCTCGCTCACTTCACTTTATACCATACCACCACGACCGTGAAGCAGATGGGCATCATCACTCTTACAACGACCATCATCAAGCGGCAGGACTGGATCATCTTCTGGAGCACTCTGCTCTACCGCGCCTGCACCCTGCTCGGCCTGTATTTCCTGTACCAAGTTTATGCCGCAAAACAACGGCTTCCTCTGGTGCTGTTCCAGGCATATTTGCTCCTTCTCGTCGGCTTTTTGAGCCAAACCGCCTATTATGCCTTCCATCTCACTGCCCTGATCCTCCTCGCGCTTGTCCTTTCCTCCGCATGGAAGCGCGCTGATACATGGTTTCTCGCCAGCGTCGGCCTCCTGCTTTTGAGCCAGGCCATCTTCCTGCTCCTCATTTACGGCAACCTCGTCTATGTCGCTGCCGAGCTTGTGCAGCTCCTCGGCTACGCTTTCTTGCTCCTGACTTTTGTGTTGGTGCTCCGCCATGCCAAGAAGAGAACGGCTTGACATCCTGGAAGACATGCTGGCGGCCATCCAGCGCAAGGGCGAGATGCGGCCCACGCATTTGATGTACAAGGCAAACTTAGCGCACCGGCAGCTGAAACACTATCTGGATGAGCTCGTGCAGAAGGAATTGGTGAAGAGGACAGAGCGGAACGGTTCGGAATACTTGCTGATTACCGACTCCGGCAACAGATTTCTCGAGAAGCTCAAGGAGATGCGCGCGTTCGAGGAGACGTTTGGGATTTGAGCCAAGCTGCCTGATTTGATTTGTCTACATTCGGCAACAACACTACTGGCGGCAAAACGCTTTTTCTGCGAAAAAGCTCGGGCTCAGAGATGTCAGAGTTTCAAGGAAACTCTGAGCATGCTCAGAAATGCTTTGCATTTCTGACACTTCGCCCATTTGCGCCATTGTTGTTGCCTCACAGTTTCTGCTTTCTTACACCTAATTTTCAGGCGATAGCTATTTAAAGCAGCCAAAATCTTGCTCGGTCCATGAAGCGAAGCTCGCGACGCTGGAAGAAGAAGGGGCAGATGCGCTGGAAGTGGCAGCGCAAGCGCATGAAGAAGGAGAAGCGCAGACGGGCAGCGAAGTAACTTCTTAGTATCACTTCGATTTAGCACACTTGGATAGATTCCCTAACTTTTTTTACTTTTGAGTAGGTAATGAAAGCAAAGTTTAAAAAGCTGAAGAGAAGCACGACTCCCCTATGGTGTGCCATCTCCCCGCCGTAAGAAAAATCTCCTTAGATGAGATGATCGGCTTCATCCTGAGGGGAAACCGGGAGATTGTTGGCATGGAACTTGAGGAAGGCGCCGGCTTCAATATGCATGACCGCTATGAGGAGCTGCAACACTATTTTGAACGCCAGCATTTTGACAGGAATCCACTGGCGATTAGGGGCTCTCGCCTGAGGGGGGTGTATCTGCAGGGGGCTCATCTGCCCTACCTGGTTGTGGAGAATTCGGACTTATCAGACGCCAATTTTTGCGGGACAGTCTTCGACCATGCCACATTCGAACACACCAGCCTGCGGATGTCCCAGCTCTTCGGCGCATCTTTAGCGAGCACCCATTTTAACGACGTCAACCTGACGCACGCTGATCTTGTCCGGGTGAAAGCCACCGCTGCGGTATTGGAAAATGTTGAGGCGATGGGAAGCAACTGGCACGAGGCGAATCTCTCCCACGTCAGAATGCATCTGACGGATATGAGTGCTGCCGGCTTTGGAGGGGCATCGCTGGAGCGGGCGTATCTGTCGCATGTGAATTTCCAGACAGCCAGGCTCAGGAACGCAAATTTGTCGTATATCAATCAAGATTCCGAATTCAGTCCTCAAAAGCCTTATGAAGGCGTGGACTTCCGCGGCGCGGATCTCCACGAGGCTCAACTTTATCGCGCTCGGCTCATGCACGCCGTGCTCGTCGGCAGCATCCTGTCCGGCGCAGATCTGAGGAAGGCTCACATTGGCGAAGCTGATTTCAGAGGCTGCGATCTCACAGACGCTGACTTGCGGGGAGTCATCGGCGTATCCATGGCCCTTGGTCTCGAATACGCCGTCTTCGATCACACGAAGATCTGGAAGAGCCAGGCAGAGATATGGAGGGCGCTTACAGAGCCGCATCACAAGCGGGATAGATTTACGCTTTGCACCTATCAAAGATAGCTATCGTACAATCAGCTACCCAGATGCGCCAGAACGTCTTTTGGCTCGCAAGATTTAAATCCCAAGTTCCGTTCCTCTCCCTCGTATGGAGCTCATAGTCGCTATGGCCGCATCCGGGGGAAGAGGGAGGGGGAAAACGCCGACTCCTATTGAATCGTGGTGGGAAAGGAAGGGCGAGAAAACACCTCCGACCCCCGTTCAATCGTTTTGGAAGAGGGGGCACGGAGCAGCACTCACCTATTCTGAGATGGTTCAGGATTATGTGAGAAGGTTGCCTGAGGATAAGATTGCCCCAATGGCGAATTGGCTTGGCACGCTTCAGATTGAACCCGCATCTGAAGATCTTGAGGCCCTTGTTCGTGGCAGCCCGATGGTTATCAATATTGTCGCCTCCGAGCGCGTGGTCGGTGCGCCAACAGAGTATGAGGCCTTTTTCTTATCTGCCGACCGGTATCGGGAGTTGGAGCAAGATCTACGTGAGGGGCATCAGGCGTTTTCCACACGCTATAAAGAGGCATTCAGGCAATACAGAAGCGGGTTTCATTCTGAGCGTATGGGTCCTTTTCCTCTATTGGTTCTGGTCGGGAACTTACAGATGACAAGATATGCACGTTTTAATTATGGCCTCATTTCAGACGCGTCCATCGTGCGCGTAGTCATCTCAAACACCCCTGATTTGAGAGACCGACAATACCGCTCGCTCTTCGCTTCTGAAAAAAAGGGCATGGTTGGGGGCTATCTCGCTTTGAGGAAATGAAGCTCTTTCGCCCGGGTGGAGATATGCCTTCTGGAAGGATTATCAATATAATAGATGTCTGGGCAAAGCCATTGTATCAGCGATGAGTGGGGGTATTTTGAGCCCGAATGGGATTCGCGGATCCCAATCGTAAGCTTTATAAATGACCTCCGCTTTCATCGCTGAATCGCCTCCGAGTTTAGAAATACCAATTCTAGACACTCGAACCCAACTGAGTGCTTGATGTCGCAATCAAGTACGTTGAGGG
>Ga0209541_10015972_pt1 | contig 11151 bp, 10 predicted proteins | sample RifCSPlowO2_01_FD_184027 | JGI IMG/M metagenome (GOLD analysis project Ga0209541, IMG submission 184027) | Groundwater microbial communities from Rifle, Colorado - Rifle CSP2_plank lowO2_0.1 (SPAdes) (version 2) | ecosystem: Environmental > Aquatic > Deep subsurface > Groundwater | place...
GAAGTTGTGCAGCCGTTCGCGGATCTCCGGCCAGTGGCTGCCGGCCTGCACGCCAAGCCAGGCGAACAGCAGGGTCCAGGGCAGGGCGCCGAGCAGCGTGTAGAGCGAGAAACGGGCGAGATTCATTTTGGCGACGCCGGCGGGAAACGAGATGTAGGTGCGCACGACCGGCAGCAGCCGGCCGAAGAACACCGTGGCGTTGCCGAAGCGGCTAAACCAGCGGTCCGCGAGATCGAGGTCGTGGCGCGAGATCAGGAGGTAGCGGCCCCATTTTTCAATTAGCGGCCGGCCCCCGCGGCGGCCGATCTCGTAGGCAACCAGTGATCCGGCGAGGTTGCCCAAGGCCCCGACCAGCGTCAGCAGCCAGAGGTTCATCGTACCCTCGGCGACCAAAAAGCCGGAGAACGGCATAATCGCTTCGGACGGAATGGGAATGCCACAGCTCTCGAGCGCCATCAACGCAAAGACGCCGGCGTAGCCGAGCCGGTCGATGGTCGCGACCACGAACGCGACGAGAAAATCAATAACCGTGCTGATCATACTAGCTACACCATACCACGTCGAGCCTTCGGTTTTCAATCATATGTACACTTACGATATTTCTGCGGTGCGTTGTTTTTCTCACAACCTGCCGTCCGCAGAGAGGGGTTCTACTTTTTGTAACCAAAAAGTAGCAAAAAGTTTCGGGGGTGGCCAATGCGCTCTCGAGGTTGATTGAACACGATCTCTCGGGGAGTGGCGCTCGAGTGGCCACCCCCAAACCCCCACCAAGCGGCTGCATGGTTTATGGCAAGCTGTTACCTTGTGGGATGGACCCGACCTAGTGAGCGGGAGAGCTGCAACGGTATCCATCACGATCGTTACCTTGAGGACTGGCTAAGATATTCGCTCGCCGAATATGTGGCTTGGCAGTTTCTTGATAGGATGGTATCCTAATCGAACACGGCTTACCCCACAGAGTACAAACTACAAATTACAAACTACTACTATGGACGAAGACTTCTCTCAAGAGGCGCGTCGTTTGACGGTACCCGTCTGGCGACTGCTGGTTGTGACCAATGGCATAGGCCTCATGGTGGCCGGCTGCGTACCGAACGCCCGGCTTTTTAATTTGGATCAAAATCAGAGCACGGCGGCGCCAACCGGCGGGGCGATGACGCAAGAACAAGGGGGTACCGACGTGACGGGAGCGCGGGCAGGAGAGGCCGCTGCCATGGAGCAAAAAGACGCAGCGCCGGGCTTCACCGGCACGGTGCTGGCTGGTTCGTCATCGCCGCTCTTAGATTTCAACCGGGCCGACTACGAGGCGGCGCTCGATTCCGACAAGCTGGTTTTTCTCTACTTCTACGCCACCTGGTGCCCGATCTGCAAGGCCGAGCTGCCTCACCTCTACGGCGCATTTAACCGGCTGACGACCGACCGGGTGGTCGGCTTTCGGGTTAACTATAACGACAGCGACACCGACGATGTTGAAACATCGCTCGCCCGAGAGTACGGCGTTGCCTATCAGCACACCAAGGTGGCGATCAGAGACGGTCGCCGGGTGCTAAAGTCGCCCGAGAGCTGGGATGAGCAGCACTACCTCGACGAGATTAGCAGCCTGATTAAGTAACGGAACGTATAAAGGTATGAGCGAACTCTCAATCATCATCGCGTTTATCGCTGGCATCGTCTCGTTCATCGCGCCGTGCGTCCTGCCGATCGTGCCAGGTTTCTTAGCCTACTTAGCGGGCGCCTCGGTCACCGGCGCCGAACCCAAGCGCAGCCAGATTTTTTTGAACAGCCTGTTTTTTGTGCTCGGCTTCTCGACGGTGTTTGCCAGCCTCGGCGTGCTACTCAACACGGTGCTCGAAGCGGTGGCCTACGACGCCCAGCAGTGGCTGGGCCGGATCGGCGGCGTCATCATTATCTTTTTCGGCTTGTACTTAACTGGGCTGATTAAAATTCCGGCGCTCGAACGCGAGCATCGGGTGAAGGTACTGGGCCGGTTTCACTCCAAGTACCTAACGTCGTTTCTGTTCGGCGCAGCGTTCGCCGCCGGCTGGACGCCCTGCGTCGGCGCGGTTCTTGGCGCGATTTTAGGCCTGGCCGCCAGCCAGCCCGGCGTCGCGTTCTCGCTGCTTCTGGCCTACGCCCTGGGGCTCGGCGTACCGTTTCTGCTGGTCGGGATGTTCGCCCAACCGGCGGCGCGTTGGCTCAACCGGCTGGCCGCGGCGGCTCACTGGATCAACGTTGGGTTCGGCGTACTCTTAATCGCGCTGGGCATCCTGATCTTCACCGGTAACTTGAGCCGGCTCGCCAACTTCGAGCTGCTCAACATGGTGCTGCTCAACCTATGAAGCTGTCGCGTCAAACCATCGGCTTAGGTATCGCGCTGGTTTTAATCGGCGGCGTGATTACCTTTCTTGAGCTTAAGCAGTCGAACCGTAGTCCGGCGCCGGCCGGCTCATCTGCGGTCGCGGTTACTGACCGCGTGAACAAAGCCGCTCGTTTCGATCCGGCGAGGGAAATCGTTAACCCGGGCGGCTTCGTCAACACCGACGGGATTACCATTGGTGAACTGATCGGCACGAAGGTGATCCTGGTTGATTTTTGGACCTACAGCTGCATCAACTGCCAGCGGACCCTGCCGTACCTGACAAGCTGGTACCAGAAGTACCGCGACCAGGGCCTCGAGATCGTCGGCGTCCACACGCCGGAGTTCGAATTTGAAAAAGAAATTGAAAACGTTCGTCAGGCGGCCCGGCAGTGGGGCATCAAGTACCCGGTGGTGCTCGACAACGACTACGGCACCTGGAATGCCTATGCCAACCGCTACTGGCCGCACAAGTACCTCATTGACGTTGACGGCTACATCGTCTACGACCACATTGGCGAGGGCGGCTACGAGGAGACCGAACGAAAAATTCAGGAGCTGCTCGAGGAGCGCAAGACCGTTCTGAATGAAGCGGGTAGCGTTCCCAAAGATATCGCGCAGCCGGCGGCCGAAGCCGTCACCGACGCCATGCCCCGCAGTCCGGAAATCTACTTCGGCGCGGCCCGCAACCAGTACCTGGGCAACGGCCAGTCCGGCCGGCTCGGCATCCAGATGTTTGACCTGCCGGTTGACCTCAAGCTCAACACGCTCTATTTAGCCGGTGACTGGGATCTCCAAAATGAGTACGCCCAGAACAGCGCCGCCGGCGCAAAAATTGTTTTCCGCTACCAGGCCCAGAAGGTGTTCATAGTTGCTCATGCCGACGCTCCCGTCCGGCTGCGGCTCACCCTTGACGGCCAGCCCGTTACCTCGGCAGCCGGAAGCGACGTAACCGACGGCGTTGTCACGGTTAAGGACTCGCGGCTCTACCGCCTTATCGAAGACGCCGCTTGGGCCGAGCACACGCTGGAAATCGAGGTACTCGATGCCGGATTGCAGGCATTCACGTTTACGTTTGGGTAGGGTAAACAACGGATAAAAAAGAAGCGCCTCGGATTGTGAGACGCATGATGGACTGGTTCGCTGGAACATTGAGGGTGCTCAATCGCTTTCGGCATTCAGGCCGCCGCCGACTTGAGGCGGTCGAAGCGATTGGCATACCACAGGCCGAGCTTACGGGTCAGGAGGTACATTGCCGTTAAACCGTCAGCATCTTCAGTCGGACGGCGAACCTCGAGGATAATGTTTTCATCGTCAGTAATGATGAACTGCTGCTTGCTGGGTCTCTGGTATACGACGCTGGCCCTACGCTCCTCGATCCACGTCACGAGCAGGGGGTTGATCACCGTCAAATCCAGGTCGGCGGTCACGATCTCGATCGTTACGTCAGGAGGCAGCTGGTAGAGCGCGGCAATCATTTTTGGATCGCAGAGCCAGGGTTGGTTTAGCGTGCGCACGCAAATTTTGAGCGATTGCCGAGCGCACCGAATGAGGAGGACCGTTGACTCAATGGTGCCAGCCAGCTTATCGTCAATCTCGTTAAAGAAGGTCATCTGCGGCTCGTGGGGGTCTGACAGCACGTAGAAGCTGCCGGGCAAAACGACGCACAGCAGGACTAATAGGTTAACCACCGGGTTGAGGTTGAGCGCCAGGGTGAAAAAGCCAGCGACCAAAAGTAGTGCTGCTATCGGTTTGCTGCGGATTCGTATTTTTTTCACGAAAATAGCCCCTTTCTAATTGTCAAAAGATCAAATCGCTCTGCTAATCAGAGCCAATTATATCTTACCAATTGTCGAATAGTTAGTACAGATGTCCCTTTTTCCCCTTGACATCGTCTGTCAGTCAGCTATACTACCCGTATGATTCATTCTTGCCTGACAACCAGCCACCTGCGAAATACCATTAAGCAGGATAATAACCTCGCAACAGGCGAGCGGTTGGTTGTATGAAACAGTAAGCGCTAAATCAGTTAGACCAAAACCAGCCTCTCGCCAAGAGGTTTTTTGTTTTTTACCCCGCACCTTTCGGTAACGATTGACTGGTGCGACCGAAAGGTGCGGGGTTTGGGGTTGCCCCCAGTCCCCAGGCCGTCGCCGGGCGCCGGGTTTCGGAGTGAGGGTAACGTCGAACTATTCGACAGAAACGTTCATTACAAGGTGAGAAAGGTAAGGAGGGAAAACGATGCAGATGAGCTTCGGAGCACCGAGTAGGTTGCATGTTAACCAGCTGCCGGTCAATGGCTGGCAGGTAAATTGGGTCGGGCAGCGCGTGTCTTTTCCGGCGGAGGCGGTTACCGAATCGCTTGGGCTCGTCAACAGCTGGCGACAGACCTGCAGCGGCATTGAGGACACCTGGGTCCAGCGGGAGTATGGCGTTCCGACGCTCTGGCTCAAGCTCGATTGCGTTGTCGATGCAACGAGCGGAACATTGGGCGTCTATGAGATTGATGACTGCCCCGACGGGTTGGGTGTCAGCTGCCTGGTGAACCGGCCGTTCGCCCGAGAGCTCGACATGCTTCAGTCGACCTGGCCGGCGTTTCGGCCGGTGGTTGCCGATGGTCGGACGACCGACGATGCCCTGTGGTTGAGTCTCGAGACTATACGCCTCGAGACCATGAACGGGTACCGCGGCCGGATCTTGCCGCGGCCGCACCGGTTAGGCGATGGTCGTTACGCGCCGTTAGCCGAGCGCTCGGTTGGTCCCTGCCTCACCCAGGGCTCCAAGCGCTACGGTCTTCGGCTGGGCCTCTGGCAGCCGGTACAGTCCGAAGCTGAGCTCGACTGGCACGAGTCGTTCGTGCTCAAAACTCCGTTCGGCTACGGCGGCAGCGGCATCTACATTCGGCACGAGGGACGCTTAAGCGGCGTGACGGGCAAAGGTAAAATCCGCGACGCGTTTCAGAAACACGGTACCCTGTACCGCCAGCCATTCATCATGCCGATGACCTGCCCCTTTGACCCTGGCTATTTGATGGTGCTGCGGCCGTTCTTCGGCTTTGATCCCTTGTCGGGTTGCTACCGCTTCCTCGGCGGTTTCTGGCTGGCCCGGCCCGGCAATCTCAAGCTCCACGGCGCGGCTGACGCCATCGTCGGCCCGCTGGTTTAGTCGCTCTTTCGTAAAAGAAAACGGGCAGATGGTTAACCATTCTGCCCTTTTTTATACTTATTTGTTGAGGAATGAGGAATTAGCTAGTAGGTTGTAGTACTAAATCGAGCCCAAGAAGCTACAACCTAATTCCTAACTCCTAATTCCTAATCTACCCGGATTAACAAGCGCCATTCGAGCTTGCCGTTCAGGTAGACCTGCTTGTCCTTGTCGAGCAGCTTGAGCTGGATGTTCAGGGTATGGGTGCCCGGCTTAATGCCGCGCGGGTCCAGGGTGAACTGGAACTCGCCGACTTCGCCCGGCTTGATCGTAGTTTTGTTGACCGGCACCGCCGCTACCGACTGGCGGACCCAGTCGTTGGGGTCGTAGAACGGGCTGGCCGAACCGTCGGCTTGGTAGATTTCAAGCGCGGTTTTGCGCGAGAGCCATGTGGTGTCCTTGCTCGCGTTCTTTATTTTGACCACGACCGAAATGGGTTTCCAGGTGTGGCGGACGGCGACGGGAATCGTGTGCTCGGTGACTTGAGCGGCGTCACCGGCATTAACGATGATGAACTTGCCGACCGACGCGAGCTTGGTCGGTGCGGTGCCGGTGTAGAGGCTGAACTCCTGAATCGAGAGCCCGCTCTGGCTAGTCGGCGCGGTGAAGTTGACGGTAAAGGTGGCGATTTGGCCGCTCGCAACGCTGCTCTCGTTAAAGTTAATTTTTGCCGGTGCGCCAAACGAGCTCGTGGCCGCGCCGCGGTCGGTGACTGACAGCCAGACATCGCCGGGCTGCCAGGCGGAGCTGCCGGTATTCTTAAAGCTGACCACAACTGGCGCGCTGGCGCCGGTAACCATGACGAGGCCGTCAGGCTGCATCGAGATGAAGCTGGCCGCGAAGCTGCTGGCCGGCACCGTCGGCGTGGTTGGCATCGTGGCATCTTCGATCGTTTCGTCAACGTAGTCAATGATGTCGCCGGCGGCATGGGCTTCCAACAATGCGGTTGAAACGTTTAGGGCGCCGCTCTTTTTTTCCAGGCTAAACACTCGATTGAAGACTCCCTCGTCCGCAACCTTCATCCGCTCGCCCTTTGAGATCAGGTAGTAGACGCCGCTGCCGTTGCGCACGAAGGCGCCGTCCTTGAGCAGTACCGGCGAACCGGTGGGGTAGCCGGTGAGCTCGGCCGTCGTGACGCTGGTCGGCTCAAGGCTGTTGAACCGGTTTTCCCAGACGATCGGATCCACCGGATGCTTGAGGCCGTCTTGCACCTGCCAGATGGCGCCGGTCTCGTCGCGAAACAGTTTGCCCTGGGGGTAGACGGATGTCGTGGTAATGAATGATCCGAGCGCGTACGGCGCGAGGGTGTCTTCGGCCACGGCTGGAACCTCGCTCGCGTTGACCGCGATATGCACCTCCGAGAGGAGCGCGAGAGCCGCGTTGTCCACGAGCGGCCGTTTCTGGTTATCAACCAAGAGAAAGATTTGGCCCGAGGCGGCGGATTTGACCAACGTATTATTACTGAACGAAACCGCCGGTCCATCCGGGTACGCCGCGAGGTCAGCCGCGGTCGCCCGAATGGCAACCGACGGATCATAGTCGGCGGTAAAAATTTTAGCACTCGCGAACTTTCGCTTGGTACTGTTTTGGACCAGCCAGTAGCTGCTACCGTCGGTGATGATTTGGCCGTCGAGGAACTTTTGCTTGGTGAAGTAGCGCTGCCAGATTCGCCAGAGCAGGCGGTTGCCGCCGTAGGGCTTAGTGACGCCGAGCTCCGGCGAATAGCCGACGTAGGGCGTGTAGATGTAGAGGTTGGCGGTCGCCTGGTTCTGCGGCGTTACCTCCAGGCCATCGAAGCTCTTGGTCGCCACCCCGACGCGGAAACCGAATTGGTTCGCCCGCTGGCGGTAAATCTCCTGGGTCTCGGCGGTCGCCTCAACCTGGTTGAAGAAGCCGCGGTGCTTCTCGTTGCAGCCGCCGCCAAAGCAGCTGTAGCCCGTCGCCCAGTCCAGCGCCCTCTGCGTCGCCTGGCTCGAGTGGAGCAGGCCTTGCTCTTTTTCCAGGGTGGCGAGCAGAAACTTCGAGCTCACCTCATGCTTTTGGCCAATCTCCCAGACGATCTCTGACGCTTTCTTTGCCACACCTTCGACGACCTGAGTGAAGCGGGACAGCACGCTGTTTTCCCGCTCGAGGAACCGCTGGATCGCAGTTTTTGAGAGGGCATTTTCGCCGAACATTTCATCATCATCGAGGATTTTATTTGGGTTAAAGGTTCTGGCTTCAGCGGGTTGAATTTGCAGTAAGGCTAGCGCAAAAAAAGCCACCAGCGCGAGCGGAAGCTTGTGGCTAAAAGTCTGGTTGTCTTTTATTTTTGTTTTCTGCTGGCTGCTCATACGGTGCTACTATTTTATCATAGCGCCAAACGCTTGACAAGGTTGTCACTATTAACTCTTTTTCGGTAGTATGGTATAATTTTATTAGTAATATACATGATAGCGAGAGGGGGTGAAACCATGAAAAAATTTACTGCCATAGCGCTGACCAGCGTTACCATGATGAGCCTGTTGGCGGTGCCAGTCCTGGCTTTGGATACCGGTATCAACTACGGGACCGCCCTCGGCCTCGGCACCAAAGACGTGCGCACAGGGGTAATGAGTATCGTGAGCGGATTGTTCACCTTCTTGGGCGTCATCGCTATTCTAATTATCCTTTGGGGTGGCTTCCGCTGGATGACAGCCGGCGGCAACGAAGAGGGTATCGCTGAAGCGAAAAAGATCATCACCGCCGGTATCATCGGCCTGATCATCATCTTCATCTCCTTCGCCCTTGCCAGATTCGTCATTGGGTCACTGGTTAACGCGACGATATAACCAGCGCTGCTTAATGTTTTTTTGCGTAGCCGCTAAGACGGCGTGTGAGATAATATCGAGGCGTGAGTATGGATTTTGTAGTGAGTTGGGGCAAAGTGCTTATTGATTCGTTCGCTAACGTCTGGGTTAGTTTTGTTGGCATTCTGCCTAACCTGATTGGCGCGCTGGTTGTCTTTTTTTTGGGGCTGCTGGTCGCGCGGGGTTTAGGCAAGCTCGTGGCTCGCGTGCTCAAGAAAGTCTACTTAGACCAGGCAGTGGAACGGGCCGGATTGAAGCGCTTCTTAAGCACTATCGGCTTCACGTTCGAAGTAAGCCAGGCGCTTGGTCTGTTGGTTACTTGGTTTCTATACATCGTGGCGCTGATCGCGGCCGCCGACATCCTCGGGCTGCAGCAGATCTCGAGCTTCCTCCAGTCAGTGGTGCTCTACGTGCCCAACGTCATCGTCGCCGTAGTGATTCTCATCGTCGGCTTGCTCGTCAGCACGTTCATCCATATTCTCGTCAAGGAAGCGGCAACGAGCGCCAAGCTCGGGTCAGTTGATTTTCTCGCCTCGGTCGCGCGCTGGGCAATTCTGATTTTTACCTTCATGGCCGCGCTGGTCCAGCTGCGGGTGGCGCCGGAGCTGATTCAGATTCTGTTTACCGGGTTGGTCTTGATGGTAGCGCTGGCCGGCGGCATCGCCTTTGGATTGGGCGGTAAAGATCGCGCCAAAGAGCTGATTGATAAGCTCGGCCGGTAGGTCTAGCGGTTAAAAAAAACCGAAATAAAAAGAACGGTTGCCTCGGGCGGCCGTTCTTTAGTAGCTTTTAGCTGTTAGGTTTTAGGAATGAGCTTTTTAGCTTGTAGCTTTTTATGAAATGGCTAAGGCCGGCGCCTAAGAAACTAAAAAGCTAAGAAGCTACAAGCTAAAAAGCTAATTCCGAGTGCTTAGCGTTTCATTTGGCAGCAGCGCGATAATCACCCAAAACAGCACCGCCAGATCGTTTTTAAAATAGGGGACATCGACCAGCCCGTGAGTCATGATTGCTACCATCGCCGCCATAATGCCGAGCTTGAGCCAGTCTTTTTTTACCCCTCGTTGGAATCCCGTTTTGAAAAAAATAACCACCAGCCAGCCGAAGGCCACCAGACCCAGCAGTCCGATTTCCAGCCAGAAGTTAAAGATAATATTGTGCGGGTAAAGCAGCGGCTCGAGCCGCAGGGGATCGCGCAGCTGGTTTTGGATTTTGGCAAAGCCGAGGATGCCGCCGCCCAGAAGGAAGCGCGAGGGGCTGCTTGTCAGATATTCTTGGCTCATCCGCAGCAGCTCGAGTCGGTTTTGGCCGGCCGGATCGCGGAAGGTTACCAGCGACCAGGCGGCTGACCGCGTTGCCGGTAGTGCCAGCACGGCAACAGTAGCTAGCAGCAAGAGCGCCGCAGTCCACTTTTTACTCCAGCCGAAGAAGGCGAGAAAAGCAGCCGCCGCCGCGAGCCCGAGCAGCGTTCCCTGTGAGCTGGTGCCGGCGATGGCGAGGATTGCGAGTAGCAGCACCGCCGCTTTGAGTGCGGCATGTTTTTTATTCTTCAGTTCAGCGAGCAGCCAGCCAGCGTAGAGCGCGACGACCGGTCCGAGGTAGAGGCCGACGGCGTTGGGCGAGGTGAACATCGCCGTCACCCGCCGGTGCTCGGCCGAAAGCCAGCCGGGTTCGGCAATGCCAAAGCCGGTAAACCATTGGTAGATCCCAAGCAGCGAGACACTAAGTGTCGCTAAGCCCAGCGACCAAAGGACGACGTTCCTACCTTTCGGTTCAGCCGCGACGTTTGCGACGACTATGTAGAAGAGGATCGGCTCGACGAAGTACGCCTTCCACAAGCCGGCTGCGGCTCGCAGGTCTGGGCTGACGAGCATCCCAATCGTCGCGGCCGCGAGCAGGAGGGTGATCGGCGCCCGGTAGCGGTAGAGGTGATTCGCGGTCAATGTTCGTTGTCGCACGCTGCCGAACAGCCAGCCGAAGAACGTTACCCAAATACAGAGCTCGAGAAACGTCAGCGGTACCAACCAGACGGTTGAGCGCAGGAGGTAGGTGGGCAGCGCGATCAAGGTAGCCCCGACGGCGTAGGCCGGTTTCTTGTACGCGAAGTAGCCGAGGAGCCCGAGGACGCCAAGCAGGCCAAGGTTGATCGGCCACCACCAAAGGTTCAGCAGCTGCTGGATTTGCCAATTAAAGTCGAACCAGAACATAGATGAGTAAATAAATCACCAATAACCAAATTACAATAGCCAAACAATCACCAAATCACAATGTTCAATAACCAAATGAGCTTCCAACATTGGTGATTGGGATTTGGTGATTGGTGATTATTCCCATTGGTTATTGTTTGTGTCATCGGTGCTTGGTAATTGGTCATTTATATGCCACGTTTTGTAGTCTTGTTGCGGTTAGGTTTCCGGCATGCTACGCTTAAGGTATCCTTATCCTATGCAGTCAAACCATTTGCCATTCCTCGAACGAAATTTTTTTCGTGAAGAGTCGCGCATCGCCCGCTGGGGCGCGATCGGTCTCTTCGCCAGCGGCGCCGCCCTCTTTTTGGCGTTGTTTGTGATCATGCTGGCAACCAGTCTGATTGTCGGCCAGGCCGCCGCGTTCATCAAGCTGCTGTTCGCGCCGACGAGGTAAGCGCCAGACGTAACGTGAAAAATAGCAAGGTACGTTACGTCTTTTGTTTTAGATTCAAAACTTCACCCAGCAGCCGGCGGTCAAATCCATTCAACCGATAGAGCGCTGCCACGTAGATGAGCG
>Ga0209541_10015973_pt1 | contig 11151 bp, 12 predicted proteins | sample RifCSPlowO2_01_FD_184027 | JGI IMG/M metagenome (GOLD analysis project Ga0209541, IMG submission 184027) | Groundwater microbial communities from Rifle, Colorado - Rifle CSP2_plank lowO2_0.1 (SPAdes) (version 2) | ecosystem: Environmental > Aquatic > Deep subsurface > Groundwater | place...
GGAGCAGATTATTGACCGGCTAATCGGCGCCGAGGCCAAAATACCAGTCTGGGAACTCCGGACCGGCCGGCTGAAAAACGACGAAGATTTCGAATCCATCCAGCAAGCTTTAGACAAACTTTCCGAAGCAAAACTTTTTATTGATGACGCGCCTTCGCCGACCATCCTCCAGATGCGAGCCATGGCAAGGCGGCTACAGGCGGAACACGGATTAAGCTTAATTATTGTGGATTACCTCCAGCTTATTCAGCCAAGGGCTAATTCCGAAAACATTGTCCAGCAAGTTACCGAACTTTCCAGGGGACTTAAGGGTATGGCGAGAGAATTAAATGTTCCGGTGCTGGCGCTTTCCCAATTATCCAGGGAAGTAGATAAAAGGGACAACAAACGTCCGCGCCTTTCCGACCTCCGAGAATCCGGCGCCATTGAACAAGACGCGGATGTCGTTATGTTCCTTTACCGAAAGGAAAAAGACCGGCTCAATCCCAACAGCGAAGAAAACAATATAACTGAAGTCAATATCGCGAAACACCGCAACGGACCGACGGGCACGATCAAATTACACTTTGACCAAGAGAAAACCAGTTTCCAGTCAATTGATAAATACCATAACAGTGCGTAGGCAGTAGTCCGTAGTGCGTAGTATTTTAAAATACCTACGCCCTACGCCCTACAGGCTACGGGCTATTCATGCTTCCGGATCCGATTAAAAAATTCGTTGATGAATTTTCCAAACTGCCGTCAATCGGGCCGCGCCAAGCAACGCGGCTAGCTTTTTATTTAAGCAGTCTCGGCAAAACCAGGTTAAAAGAAATTGCTTCGGCAGTTTCCGGTCTTGCTGATTTAACCACCTGTTCCCGTTGTTTCCGAACCCACACTGGCAACGGAAAATTATGTTCTATCTGTTCCGATCCAACCCGCAATCAAAAACTTATCGCCGTAGTGGAAAAAGAAACTGACCTTTTGTCGCTGGAAAAAACCAAGAAATTCAATGGCTGGTATTTGGTAATGGGAGAACTGCATAAAAACGGCGAACTGGAGCCGGAACAAAAACTGCGGCTTTCCGCGCTTAAAAATTTCATTAAGAAAGAACTAAATGGAAGGGCCGAAGAAATTATTTTAGCTACTAACCCGACAGTTTACGGCGACCTTAATGCCGCCACGCTCAAAAAAGAACTGGAAGAATCTGCCAATAAAATCACTCGCTTAGGCCGCGGCATCCCAACAGGGGGAGAAATAGAGTTTGCCGACGAAGAGACTTTGAGAAGCGCTATTGACAAAAGAAGTTAAAAACGGCTCGGGTGAGCCGTTTTCTATTTCACCGAAAGAACTTTCAATTCCGTATAAGGCTGTCTATGCCCTTTTTTCTTTTTATAACGGGTCTTGGAGTGGTATTTAAAAACAATTTTTTTATCGTGCCGGCCTTGGCTTAAAACTTTCGTTTCCACTCTTGCGCCTTCAACATAGGGGGTTCCCAATTTAACCTCCTCGCCATCCGCAACCAAAAGCACTTTATCCAAAGTTAAATTCCCGCCTGGCTCGGCGTCTAATTTTTCTACTTTTAATTTTTGACCGGGAGAAACTTTATATTGTTTTCCGCCGGTTTCTACAATTGCAAACATAAAATTAGTTAATAAAAATAATAACTCTAATTGCTATTAAAATCAATACTGAAAAAAGAAGAGTGCCGGCCGCCAAAAGATACGATAAAAACCGTTCTCTAAAATAGAGTTCGTGGGCAAGCCATAAATTAATAATCCAGACAATCGCTCCGGTAATTAAAATATCCGCCACATCCCGGCGATCCCCGAAAAAATCCGCTCCCCGAAAGCTATCAAAATGAATTACCAGTAAATTCCGGTTATCTAATATATTTACGTAAGCTATCCCGAAAGCAACGATCAAAGACAGCAATGCCACCGCAAAAATTACTGATGTGTATTTATCTTTTAAGATGATTGGCGAAGTAATCATAAAGATTGTAGCCCCAACGGGAATCGAACCCGTGTTTTGGCCTTGAGAAGGCCACGTCCTAGGCCACTAGACGATAGGGCCGCATAATCCTTAACTAATTCTATATAAAAAATTACTGCTTGGGAAGCAGTATTTATTTTTTAATTTTTACGAATCGGCCGATCTTTTTCCAGTAATATTTATTTATATTATTGGCATAAAAAGTATGCTGGTAGCAATTCCCATTCTTATCGCATCGCAAAATATCAAACTCATGACACCAAGAACCATCATCATATCTAAGCCTGAACAATAAACCTTTCTTATGCCTGTCTAACAACGCTGCAACTTTACATTCGGAATACCATTGCTCTAACCTTATAGGCCGAAATCGCTTATCATCATAATACTCTAAAATATAGCTCTTCCAGATTCATCGCTTGTCTCTTTGAAATTACTGATTTCTATCATAGCAACAATTTCACTGAAAATCCACTGGCAATTTACATTTGCCTAATTTCCTCAACCACTTTATCCAACTGAATGCCCCTGGATGCTTTTACTAAAAGCAGATCACCGGTCCGCATTAAATCCTGCACTGCTTTGCCGGCTTCTTCGGCGGTATCAAAACTAAAAATATTTTTTTGCGCCATTCCGGACTGGTTAGCGCCTTCGGCAATAAATTTTGCCCTAGCGCCTACGGTCACCAAAAAATCAAATACTTTCGGAACCAGCTCTCCGATATGCTGATGGGCTTCCAGCGTATATTTCCCGATTTCCAGCATGTCCCCCAAAACCGCCAGCTTGCGTTTGGCTTTCAAACTTTCCGCAGTGTGAATCGCGGCTTCCATGGAAAGCGGCGAAGCATTGTAAGTATCGTCAATAATCCAGGTATGCTTAACTCCTGCGACTAATTTTCCGCGGCGGGGCGGAGCCTCATACTCTAAAAGCGCTTCCGCGATTTTCACTAAATTCAAACCGAAAGCAATGCCGACGCAAGCGGCGGCGGCGGCGGCATATGCCTGGGCCTTGCCAAAACAGCCGTCTAAACGCACCGGCACAAAACTGCCACCATAATTCAATTTAAAACTGATTCCTCCGGGGCGACCGCCTTCCATCCTGGCCTCAAAATTAGTTATCCGCATCGTGGCGCCCTCCCCAAAACCGTAATACATTAAATGAGAACGGGTGCGATCCCGCAAATTAAAAACTGTCTCGTCATCAAAATTCAAAATGGCGAATCCGGTTGCGGATAATGTCTCAATTATTTTCGCTTTTTCCCGCGCCACCGCCTCCGGCCCGCTATAAAATTCCACGTGAACCGGAATGTCACCGATTGCCGTAACAATACCAACTTGGGGTTTAGCAATATCCAAAAGATACTTAATATCTCCTGGTTTATCTGCCGCATACTCCAAAATTAAAAGTTCGGGATAACGCCAGCGGACAATGAACCTCAAACAGGATACTAAAACGACTTTTAACCAGAAATATTTTCCGGCAATTTTATCCCAATCCCCCAGTATCGTCAGCGGTACTCCGATTTCATTATTAAAATTGCCGCTATTTCTCCTAACTTTCCGGTGATTTTTGAGAACAGTGTAAATAGCTTCTTTCGTGGAAGTTTTCCCAACACTGCCGGTAACGGCAATTATGCCCGGATCGTATTTCCGAAGAGTCCAAACAGCCAGTTGGCGAATAATTCTTTGGAGATATTTTTGAAGCTTTTCTTTATTATTCATTGTAATCTGGCGGAACGTTATAATAATTCAAAATAAATTCTGCCAATTCCCGGAAAGCCGGTACGACCGTTAAACCGGCAAGCGGGGCGCCGACCGGTTTGTCAATCCGGATTAAAATAGTGAATTTCGGATTAAAAGCCGGCGCAAAACCAATATAAGTATGGATAAATTCTTCCAGATAGCCGCCCTGTTTTAGATTCGGAATTTGAGCGGTGCCGGTTTTGCCGGCAATATCAAATTTCGGAATCTGGGCAATGGTTGCTTTTTTTACCGCGGAAATCATCATCTTTGTGACGTCTCTGGCCGCTTCTTCCGAAATAACCCGGCGAATCACTTTTGAACCCTCGCCGGCATTTAAATATGGCCTCATTAAAACTCCGCCATTGGCAATGGCAGAAAAAGAATTAATCATTTGAATCGGCGTAACCGCCACCCCCTGGCCAAAAGCGGCAGTGGCAAAATTAATATCCCGGAAGCTGGATTTTAAATTGCCGAGGCTGCCAACCACTTCCCCCGGCAGGCCAATGCCGGTTTTCTCTCCGAATCCGAATTTTACCAAATAATTATAAAAAAGGTCTTTTCCGATAATTTTTTCCGCTTGAGCCGCTCCAATGTTAATAGACTGCTCAATCACTTCGGTCATAGTAACCTTGCCATGGGCCTTATTATCCCAATTTTTGATTGTCCGGCCATCCAAAGTAAGAGAGCCGGAATCATAAATCGTAGTTTCGGGAGTGAATTTCTTGGCGTCAATGCCGGCGGACATAGTAATCACCTTCATTACTGATCCCGGCTCAAAAACCGACTGCAGAGTTGGATTCAAAAAATTTTCTATCTTATAATCCGCGTAATTATTCGGGTCAAAATTCGGATAAGCGCCCATGGCCAAAATTTTTCCGGTTCTGGGCTCCTGCACTATGACTATTCCCTGCTCGGCGCGGTATTTTTGAATTAGATTAAATAAAATTTCTTCCGCCCGAGTTTGAATATTGGAATCAATCGTCAAATAAAAATTTTCTCCGGAAATCGGGTCAATAATCCGATTAGTTTCCAATCGGCCGGCTTCGCCTTTAAGTTTTTCATCATAATAAAATTCCAAACCGTATTTTCCGGTTGGATAAGAATTTTCAGCGCTAATTCCGATAAACCCCAATAAATGAGAGGCGACATTTTTAAATGGATAAAATCTTAAATTTTCCTCATCAACATAAATTCCTTTTAAATTGAGCTCGCGGATTTTTTCCAATTGAGATAACGAGGCTTTGCGCAAAAATAATTCGTACTCATCATCGGGCTTGCTGAACATTTTTACCAATTTCTCTTTATCCAAAGCAGCCGCCGAAGCCAACGAGGCAGCAGCTAAGGCGGGATCCCGAATCTCTTTAGGAACGGAAAAAACAACCTGATAAGCTTTATTCATGGCTGCTGGAATTAAATTATTGTGCCTGTCCATAAAATAAATATTGCCGCGCTGCGGCTCTAAAAAACCGGCTAAACGGCGCTGGGAATCGGCTTTAAGCGCATAGTATTTTCCTTTTTCAATTTGGAGATCATAAAGTTTAAAAAACAGGGTGGCATTTAAAATAGAAAAAAAAGAAATTATAAGAAAAAGGCGGAATCGCATTGCAAATTAAAGATTAGCCAAAGATTTATGTTCAAAATAATCCGGATTTTTATCGGAGATTAAATTTTGTTTTTTAGCAATGACGGCAAGATTTTTAGAATCAAAAATCTGATAAAGCTGATTCTTTAAATCGGCATTACCCGCCTCTAATTGCTGCAAAGATTTCTCCTGCAGGCTAATTTGGTATTTTAAATTAACATTTAAATTGTAAAAATAGATGCTGAAAGCGGCTGACACTAAAATTAATAGTCCGATATATAAAAATTCTCTGATATAGTTATTTTTTGCTGGTTCAATAATAGTCATAATAGCATTGCCGCCCTAACCTTAGCCGATCTCGCTCTGGGATTTAGCGCTACTTCCTCCGGGCTGGCAATAATTGGTTTTTTAGTAATAATTTTTATTCGACCTTTTTTAGCTAATTCTCTAAAATAATTTTTCACAATCCTGTCCTCTAAAGAATGGAAGGAAATAATGGCTACTCGGCCACCGGGCGTTAAAATTTGATCCAGCGCGCTTAAAACTTTTTCCAAATTTTCTAATTCTTTATTTAAATAAATCCGTAAAGCTTGAAAAGTCCTGGTAGCCGGATGGATGCGGCCCCGTTCATAATTTTTAGGAACTGCCCCCTTAATAATTTCTCCTAATTGCCGGCTGCTGGAAATTCCCCGCCGTTTCGCATAAATTGCCTCAGCAATTCTTTCGGCATATCTTTCTTCGCCGAATTTCCGGATTATATCCGACATTTCCGAAATAGAGGCGTGTTCTAAAAATTCTTGCAGCGGTTCGCTAGTGTCGCTATAAGTCATCAATAGCGAATCTTCCTTCTGGAAACTGAATCCCCGACCGCTTTTTTCTAATTGCTCTGAAGAAAATCCCAAATCTAACAGCAAACTGTCCGCTTTAGGAAAATGATTTTCCGCTATGATGCCTGGCAATTCAGCATAATTACTCTGAATAATGGAAACATTGGAATAGCCGGCGAATGCTTTTTTTAAATTAGCAACAGATTCTTTATCCCAATCAATAAGTAAAAGTTGCCCGGTTTTTCCAATTTTCTGCAATATGGCTTTGGAGTGGCCGCCGCTGCCAGCAGTGCCATCAATGATTATTTCCCCCTCTTTTAGGTCAAGTAACTCAATTATTTCTTTTAAAAGAACTGGAGTATGAATCATTTAACTAACGACTTACGACTTATGACAAACGACTATTTGAAATTTAATTTATTAATTGTTGTTAATCGTTGGTTGTTAGTTGTTCGTCAAAACTAAATCCCGAGGCCATCCAACTGTTCGGCAATATCCTCAGATGAGGCTTCGGTTTTGGATTTATATTTCTTCCAATTTTCGGCATCCCAAATTTCCAATCGATTATATAAACCGGTAATAATGGCGTTCTTTTTTAATCCGGCATATTCCTTCAAATAATCCGGAATTAAAATTCTGCCCTGGACATCCAAAGATGCTTCCATAGCGCCGCCAAGCATTAATCGGCCGAAAGCCCGGGAATTAGATTTGGCAATCGGCATGGCTTTTATTTTACCGGCCCAAATCTCCCATTCCCTTTTTTCAAAAACAAAAAGGCAGTGGTCTAAACCGTGAGTAACTACCGCGCCATTTTTCAAAGCGCCGCGAAATTTAGCTGGCACCGCCAACCTGCCTTTATCGTCTATTAAATGTTGGTATTCGCCGATGAACATATCCCCAGATTTGAGGGTTTTCCCCATACTTATCCACATTTCCCCACTACAGTTTAATTGTACCCCACTGGGGTTAAAAATTTAACAATGCCAGCCAGCGCTAAAATGAGCTAAAAAATAAAGCTAAAATAGCTTTTTTATCCGCAGGTTATCCACAGCCATGAATTCCACCGGCAAAAGCATTGTTTTTTAACTGGAAATAAATTAGTATTTGATAAGCTCTCAAACACCAAAAATATGGGTTGAAAATCAAAAAAACAGCAATAATTTTCTGCTGCTTTTTGCAATTATCCAGCTGCTACCCTGCTTATTCCCAACAATTTACTTATGAAAAAAATGCCAGATATGAAGTGAAGTATGAAGGCTTTGATGGGCCGAAATGGTTTTTCTTGGAATCCATATTCTATCTAATCGGCTACAAATTCTTAGACTGGAAGGAAATGGCCATTAAAATTGTCGTCTTGAAAAACCTTAACAATCTTGATGAAAAAGTTGTGGAAATAAATTTAATTCCAGACGACGAAAAAACTATGCTGTCAATTGCCAACAGCACCGATACGGCAAAAAATTTCATTAAAATAATTAAAACCCAGAATTTAAAAAATGGGTCAGCCCAAGAATTCCTCCGGGCCTGGAATTACTTATACGAAGATAATGAAAAAGATTTTGAATTGAATATATCTTCCAATAACCTTTTTACGGACGGCTCCGGATCAATACATTGCAAATTCACAAAAAAGAAAAGGGCTGGAAAATACCTGATTACCGCAAGAACTTTCAATAAAGACGGTGAAAATTCAAAAGTGGAAATCACTATAAATCTTGCGCCTGAACCGCTGATAGGAAAAATAACCGGCCAATTAAAAAGCGGCGAGAAAATCATATTTACTTTAATTAAAAAGCCATAAAAGGCTTTTTTTAGTGGGCAGTATAGGAATCGGACCTATGCTCTCTGCAATGTGAATGCAGCGTTTTACCATTAAACTAACTGCCCGAATTTCTAATTACTATAAATAAAAAATACGCCGATTTCAATGGCGTATTTTTTATAGCAAATTCATCTATTTAAGTTCAGCTGTTGCTCCGGCGCCTTCCAATTTCTTTTTTAATTCCTCTGCTTCTTCTTTCTTCAATCCTTCTTTTACTACCTTTGGTGCGGCATCCACTAAATCTTTTGCTTCTTTCAAGCCAAGTCCGGTAACTTCCCGCAAAACTTTAATCACTTGGATTTTCTGGCCGCCGCCTTCCTTCAATAATACCCCCCAAGAAGTCTTCTCTTCCGCTTCTCCGCCAGCTGCCGCTCCGGCGGCAGCTGCCATAACCGGCATTGCCGCGGAAACGCCGAATTTCTCTTCCATCGCTTTTACTAACTCTGAAAGTTCCATGACTTTCATTTCGCCTATTTTATTTAATAAATCGTTATATTTTTCCATAATTCAGTACGTAGAACGTAGTGCGTAGTGCGTAGTGCGTAGAAAATTTCTACGGGCTACGGCCTACTGCCTACGCCCTATTATAATTTTTTCGACCGTTCCTCTAAAACTTTCATCAATTGCTTAATTGGCATAGTCAGCATCATTGTAATTTGCGCCAGCAGTACTTCCCGCGGCGGCAGAGTAGCAATCACTTTAAATTCATTGGCATCTACTAAACGCTTTTCCGCCAAATCGTAAGCAGCCATTACTGAAAATTCCCCTTTTTTAGCCTTGGTTAAATCTTTAGAAAATTTATGGACTAAACCGGCAACGGACATTAAATCCCCTTTGGCAAAAATAGTGCTTAATTGAGTTTTTGCCGTCATCGGATCAAAATTAACTCCGGAATTTTTAAGCGCAATATTGAGCAGTCTCTTTTTTAAAACTTTCAAATCCGCGCCGGCTTTTTTAAGCTCTCGGCGCAATTTCTTAAAATCTTCAACTAAAACCTTGTTATACTCTGCAAAAACTAAAGCGCCGCTTTCCTTAATTTTTTTTACGCCTTCGTCTAATAAGGCGCTTTTTTGTTGTTTAGTTAACATATAAAAATGGGCCTTGATGACCCATAGATACGCCCCTGTTAATTAGGGGGGTTTCCTCGATAGGGCTTAAATCTTAAGAATGCCTATTGTCTACGGATTTATTAGGAGAGCAAGATACAACCTAACATCAATTTAGTGAGTCAATTATAGTCCAGATTCAAGGCACGAGGAGCGAAATGTGTCAGTAGACACATTAGCGACGAGTAACAAAGAAGATGGATTAGAATTGATTCACCCGAAGGGAAGAGAGAATTTGACCAATTTCTTTGTCACTCCTCGGAGAGGTGCTTACCAGCACGATCTCTTCGTTGTTCCTGGAACTTGGCTCAAATTCTCCCTTCTAAATTTGACGTTAGTTTGTATCTTACTCTCCTAGCATAGCAGACCAGCAAAATATGTCAATCCCGCCAAATAAAAACCCCACAGCGTGGGGGGTTAATTAAAGAGTTTCTTTAATTTCTTTATAAAAAACTATTTTCTTTTTGCCGTTATCTTCCAAACAGACACGGATAACATCTCCCGATTTTAACTCTTCTCGATTGACCAAACGGCTTAACGGCTCTTTTAAATACTTTTGAACTTTATTTTTTAAAAGCCGGGCGCCATATTCCAAACGGTCCGCCGCTTCATTAACAATAAATTCTTTTACTGCTTCTTCTATGAGCAAAATAACTTGCAATTTCTTATTAAATATTAAATCCCGAAGATTTTGAAAATGAATTTCTAAAATCTCTTTCAAATTATCTCTACTAAGAGGACGGAAAACAATTTTGGTATCCAAGCGGCCAAGAAATTCCGGCGGGAAAACCCTGCTCGCTTCCTTTATTGATTCTTGATAAATTAAATCATCTGCCTCCGTCGCCGGCGACAGACTGCCGCCTTGCTCTAAAGCTATTCTAAAACCGATCTTTTTCTTATTTAAAATATCGGCAATTTTTTGAGAACCGGTATTAGAAGTCAAAATAATAAAAGAGTTGGTAAAACTTGTAACAATTCCATTAGCTAAAGTCAATTTACCCTTATCCAATATTTCCAAAAGCAATTGATGCAAAGTTCGATTACCCTTTTCGATTTCGTCAAATAAAATAACAGAGCGGTAATTCTTCGCCGGTAAATAATTTAAATATTGAATAAAGAGCTCAGCTAACTCTTTGTCAATTTTCTTAATGCGCTTGCTAGCTTCTTGATAAGAAGCGTGCTTTTCATTCCCCTTTAATTCTCCTAAGAGATTAGTCAGCATCTCTCGTTCCTTAAAAAGCGCTTTGGTTTTTTTATTAGCTTCTTGTATCTCTTTGCTGGTTCTCCGCTGATGCCAATAATCGTGTTTATCAATGTTGAACTGGGAAAGAAGGGGTTCGGAATTACTGTCCTTCGGATCGCTATAACCAATATATCCGGGGGGCGATCCCTTCAAAGAAGCAATGTTATGCTCTTCCTGATAGTCAGCACAGGAAACCTTTGTAAGGGAATTTCGGCTGCCAAAGAAAAATTCTGCCAGCACTTCAGCCACTAAGGTCTTTCCCACTCCAGAAGGGCCTAAAAACAGGGCGGCGCAAATCGGCCGGTCGGCCTCCCTAAAGCTGGCTTGGAAAAGATCCATTATTGACACCAATGCCCTGACCGCTCTTTCCTGTCCTTTAATTCTTTCAAGTAAAAATCCTTGCAGCTCCTTAGCCAGATTTCCCGGTTCTCCGGTATTCAGTCTTTGCCGTTCAGCCATCGTCCCTTATTAATTTTTAAAAAACCTGATTTTAGTATAGGTCAAAGATTATGGGGCAACAAGAGGCACGAAATTGAAACCAAAATACTCCTTTTCTTCAAATTTGTCTGTGGCAACTTTATCCATCACGACAATGCTTTCCCGGATTGGAATTACCAACCGGCCGCCAATTTTCAGCTGTTCTTTCCACGGTTCCGGAACTTTTCCTGCGGTAGCCGCGGCAATAATTTTATCGTAAGGCGCGCCGTCTTTATACCCCCTTGAACCATCACCCAAAATTAATTCTAATGTCCCGCTTTCCAGAAAACCGTATTTTTTAAAATTTTCTTTTGCAAAATTATAGAGCTCCTCAATCCGTTCTATGGAAAAAATCTTGCCCTGGCCGGGCAGGCCGCC
>Ga0209541_10015978_pt1 | contig 11149 bp, 12 predicted proteins | sample RifCSPlowO2_01_FD_184027 | JGI IMG/M metagenome (GOLD analysis project Ga0209541, IMG submission 184027) | Groundwater microbial communities from Rifle, Colorado - Rifle CSP2_plank lowO2_0.1 (SPAdes) (version 2) | ecosystem: Environmental > Aquatic > Deep subsurface > Groundwater | place...
CGCCATAGCTTTGAATTTTCAAATAATTGAACGCTCAAAGCTATGGCGAGCAAGTAGTTTTATTAAAGGACTATATCCTTACATTATACCATATTAAGGTATTAAAAGTCAAGGATAGAAAGGCACCCATTTAGGATGCCGTTCACGTTTAGTATCCATATTTTAGCATAAGTGGTTATAAAAAAGCAAGTCAATCAATCCCGAAGCACAGTGACCGAACTATCTTTTTGCAATTTAATTATTCTGGAGGCCTTCCCGACCACGACGCCTCCATCTATATATAAATCCACCCCGTTAGAAGTAGAGGCACGCTGTGAGCCCTTGCGACCTCTAACGGGGTCCACCGAATTACCAAAGTATTTTTTTGCCTCTGTTATATTTTGAGCCGGAGGTTCTCCCTCTGTGTTTGCCGATGGAGCTATGAGGGGTCCTGTTTCTAAAAGCAGAGCCCGCAATTTTTCTGAAGCGGGTAGGCGAAATGCTAAAGTGTTCGTTCCGCGATGCAGATATTCAAAAAGTTGATTTTCGCAATCTAGAATAACACTGGTCGGCCGAGGCTGTCTTTGCTCAAAAAAATTTCTCTCTGGTACACTTAAAATTATGCCGAACTTTTCAATTTGAGCCACATCCCCTATCAATATTATACAGGGTTTATCCGGAGCTCTGCCTTTAATTTTATAAATACGCTCTACAGTTTCTTTGTTCTCCGCCTGACCCACAATGCCGTATAAAGTATCAGTCGGCATGACAACAACACCACCTTCGGCGATTTTCTTTGGCATAAATTTATTTGCTTGTTTCGTACTTAAAATTCTCCGAAATTTTCCAGACACCTTTTTCTCGGAAAGCAGGAATCTTCTGGCGACGAGCGGCGTTCCCGAGAGCCGGTCCCGAAAGAGAATACTTTTTGGTGTAATCAGATAAGGGAATAATAGTCTCACCTTTGAGATAGGTGATGCGTTTGTGAAATGACTCCATAAGACCAAGTACCAGAATTTTTTCCATCGTTTTAGTATTCTTATTATCTCGGTAATCGCCGAAGGCCTGATAGTATTCTTTTTTCTCCCGGTCCCGAACGATGACACTTGGAAAGCCAAGTCGCTGGAGCTGATAATTAATAAGCACCCGACCGATACGGCCATTGCCATCGTTAAACGGATGGATGGTTTCAAATTCCAAATGGAATTTACCAATCTTATCTAAGAAAAAGGAATTAAGGTCACTAGTATATTCAACCAATGTCGCATCAATCAGGCGGTCTACTTGCTCCGGAGCTGGTGCAATGTGTGTGCCGACTCGGACATACTCGCCCTTAGCGCGAAAGCGGCCGGCTATTTGATCATTAATACCGCCAATTAACATCTGGTGGAGTAGAAAAATTATTTCCTTATTAATTTCACTTTCCTGTGATTTAGTACGGATATAACCGACAACACGAGCAAGGTTCTTGGCTTCAAAAACTTCTCGCACTGATACGTCGCGCGAAACTTCCATATCAAGCAGAATTTTTTCTGTCTCTTTTAGAGTTAGCGTGGAGTTCTCGATGGCGTTGGAGTTATAAACCGCCTCCGGGATCTCTGCTTCATCAACCATTACCAAAAGGGGCTCCTTTCCCTTACGAAGAGAGTCATATTCGGCCTTAAGTTCCTGGATGCGCTTTTTTGTGGGATTATTAATTGCCATATGCTTATAGTAATCTTTTAACACTAAAAAATCAATAACCTGTGAATAGACTAATAAACTATGACTCATTCACCACATAATATGTCAGGAACGGTAAACAAAATTTGACGTGGGTGCCCGGAGGGATTTGAACCCTTTCTTCACCCTCCACAGGGGTGCGTGCGAAACCAATACACCACGGGCACCATGTAATGCTATTTATATCAATAAATGAGGAGCATATGCAAGTTTATTTGCATAATGTCCGAGTGCCATTGATATATGGTAATCCATATATCAAAAAAAGTTCTTAATTGCCAGTTATTTGTGTGCTTTGTGCATTAAAAATTTTGCGCCCTCTACCAGGAGAATATTAAGGGCAAGCCAAAGAAAAATAAAGGGTAGCCAGTTTAAGGGAAGCGGAGCAAGTTCAAAAAGATTTCGCATAAATGGTATGGTCATAGTAGCAATCAATATGGCTACGGCTATAATTATCGCAATATTTAATTTAGAGTTAGAAAAGATGTCATAAGAGAAGAGAGGACGATGGAGGCTTCTGAAAGAAAAGGCAATAAAAAGAATATAGGAAGAAAAACAAACAAAGAAAACAGAACGGGCCACATCCACCTCAAGGCCCATTTTAATTAAAACATAATACAAAACAAAAAGAAGTAACGAGCTTATGATACCTACGCCAAAAATAAACACCTTGACGCTTTGTGAAAATATCAGATGGGTGTCCTTATATAATTTCTTGCCTTTGTCTATGTTCTCATCAAAGGCAAAGGCTAGAGCGGGCAGACTGCCGGTAAAAAGATTTACCCAGATAATCTGTAGCGCCGTAAGTGGCAAAGAAATTCCAACCAAAAGACTGCCCCCTATCACAAACACTTCATCAAAAGAGTTGGACATTAAATAGGTAAACGTTTTTCTAATATTAGAGAGTATTCTGCGTCCTTCATCAATAGCAAGAGAGATAGTTTCAAAATTGTCATCAAGTAGCACGAGGTCGGCTGCACTCTTTGCCACATCACTTCCTGAACCGAGCGATATGCCTATATCCATGGCCTTCAGTGACGGGGCATCGTTGACTCCGTCGCCTGTCATAGCCACTATTTCTCCGAGTTTCTGATACAACTGTCCAATTCGAAGCTTATCTTCAGGGGTTACCCGGGCAAAGATTTTTATTTTTGGGATAACGCCAATTAGCTGTTCATCAGAAAGGCTCTGTATTTCAGCTCCCGTAAGAACCTCGTCCTCTTTCACCTCCCAGTCTAAATTTTTTGCCACCGCGAGGGCAGTACCCACCAAATCTCCGGTTACTAGAACCATTTTTACTCCATGAGATTCTATGTTTTTTATGGCATTCGGAACTTCGGGTCGAATCGGATCATAGAAAACAAACATCCCAAGAAACTTGAGACCTTGAATATCCTCCAGTGAGAAATTTTTCTTATGTTTTTTGGGGACCGTAGCTACACCAATAAGCCTCTTGCCTTCCCTGCTGGTTTCTTCAATCCAAGATTCTATCTGAAAATATTCTTCTTTGGAAACATCAGACCTCGAAAGGAGAATGTCCGGAGCGCCCATCACTACGTAATTGCCATCCTTTTCGGCCACCGAAAATTTATTCGTTGAATTAAATGGTAGGACAATATAGGAAGCGAAGGAAGAAAGAATGTCTAGGGAGATATTGTGTAATCTGCAAGATTTTACAATATTTACTTCAAATGGCCTGCCTCGAAAAATCCATTTTTCTTTATCTTCGTCCGGATTCTCGATTGAAACATCCACATTCAGAAGAGACAGCTCTAGCAATTTTTTTTGTTCATTGGAAAATATCTTTTCCTCTCTCTTGCGCAAGTGGCCTCCGAGTATATCTTTTACTTCATCCACACCGACGAGCTGCATATCGGCGAGTGTCAAGGTACCCGTCTTGTCGGTCATAATGAGGGTTGTAGAACCCAGCGTCTCCGCAGCGGTGAGTTTCCTGATAATACCTTTCTTCTCTGCAATACGCTCTGCTCCAATTGCTAAAATAACGGTAAGGGCTATGGGCAGAGCTTCCGGCACCGCTCCGACGGCAACCGCCGAAGAAAGCAAGAGCATTGGGATAAGAGACTCGCCACGCATAATTCCCAAAATTAAAATTCCGATAATGATAAAAAACACAACTGCAAAAATAAGCCAGGCCAGATTGCTGACTCCTTTCTGAAGTGGAGTCTTTATCCTGCGCGTACCGGACACTATGCTCGCAATTTTACCAATCTCCGTCTTGTTGCTCGTAGCATAAACCACTGCAGTGGCATAGCCCTGGACGACCAGTGTGCCGGCATGAGCAATATTTTTTCGCTCCGCTACCAAGGCGGTCAAGGCTATTTGTTCGCTCGTCTTGCCGACAGGCATAGATTCACCGGTTAAGATAGCTTCATCCACGCTAAAGTCGTTAACTGTCAGAATACGCGCGTCAGCGGGTACGCGAGAGCCGTAAGACAATTTGATTATATCGCCAGACACTAAAAGCGCTGAATCTATCTCCTGCTCCCTACCATTGCGAATGACCCTGGACCTATCTTTTATATAGGTAGTTAATTTATCAAGTGTGTTTTCTGCGTGATATTCATGGTAAAACCCAAGTAAAACGTTTAACAACACCGCCATGGCAATAACTATTGCATCCACCCACTCATTAAGTATAAAAGTTAAAACTACCGCGCCCAGGAGCAAGAATATAAGAGGGCTTAAAAACTGTTTGAAGAAAAGAGAAACTGGATTTACCTTTTCTTTGTTGTGAAAAGTATTGTCCCCGTATTTAATTAGTCTAGCCTTGGCTTCCTCTTCCGCGAGCCCAGCTTGCGTCGTTTTCAGTTTGTTGAAAATCTCTGCGTCGGAAATAGCCCATGGTTGTAAAATTATATCTTCAGTAATATTTTTATTTTTTATATCGTACATTGCCTAAATCAAAATCTCTATAATATAACTCCAGTGATAAGTAGCTACTGTCAGAGCAAATATCAAAGCTGAAATAACAGCCGAGACGATACACCAAGAACATCCCTTTTTTAATATAAAAATCTGCACGCCTATGAGATAGACTGAAAAACAGAATGCTATCAAAGATATCGTTATCATAAAATTCACAACAGCCACCGGTATAGTATTCGGAATGAAAATAAAGAATAAATAAGAAACAGCAACAAGGCTGTAGTAAATCATCCCTAAAATTTCTACAGGCACTCCCATTAATTTAGAGTAATCGCTGTGAACCACGGTATGGCAATCAAATTTTATTGGACAGAGAAGAGGGTTTCTATTGTTATTTTTATGCTTGTAGATGTGCCTAGCAACCGCAAAACCGCATAATCCTAAAACAAAAATCGCAATTCTTATAAAAATATCTTCTGAAAATATCATAAGGCTTTATTTTAAAAAACAAATGTAATCATCCACCCACCCAAGGCAACCAAAAGCAACCCGGTCGCCAAACGCATGTATTTCTTATACTTAATTCTCCACATCTCAAATTTTTCTGTTTGCCCGCCGCGATAAATTAAAATCAGTATCACCACAAGCGGCAGAATGAAAAACAAATTATATATAACCAAAAGTAAAAAATTATTAGCAGTCAGGCCAGCTAAAGATACCAGTGCCAAGACTCCCAAATATACCGCGCCGGTACAAGGCAATTCTACTAACGCTACAAAAACACCTAGAAAAAAAGAAGTAGAGAGTTTGCCTGTAATTTGTCGAATAAATAGTTCAATACGCTTGCTGGCTGAAGGAAAAATTGAAAGAGTAGGCCCCTTGCCGTAAAAAAAGAAATCTTTAAGTTCAAGTAGGCCGAAAATAATTAGAACAATCCCTATACCTACATAAGCTCCGATGCTTACTCTGCCTAACTGGCTGATGGCCGGTAGGAGAAGCAAGCCAGCGAGAAGATAGGTAAGAAAAACAGCGCCTATGTAGGTAAACCCATGGGAGAGCATCGACTTACGAGAGCCAGAGGTCTTGGAGAGATAAGCAAGCAAAAAAATAAGCACTCCAAAAGCACAGGGGTTGATACTGTCAATAATGGCAGCTCCCACTAAAATAGGAATGGTTAAATTGGTTATCTCCATGTGATGATTATAACTATACTCTGATTAACAAAAACGACAGACATTTACCGGTTCTTCTTTTTTCTCTGCTTTAGCATCCTTTTTGTATTCATCGCAACAAGTTTGACAGCAGAAATTTTGGCCGTTTTTTTGAACGCACTTCTCACAATCATCTTTGCTACACCTTACACATGTTTTATTAGTATCATCATTCATTTGATTAATATTAGATTCTTAAAATAGGCAATAACAGCTTTTATTACCCATGTTGAGTATAACTTATTTTGCACAGGCTATCAATCCGGCTCAAAAACAGGAAATTTTAATTTATCCTGGCTAATTTCCTTCGTTACTTCTTCTGCTGTTCGCTCATCAAAAAAGAAGTGTACAATATCTAAGTCTTTCCACTCGTAATTCCTCCAGTTGGGGTAAAGCACTCCGTTGACAAAAACTTTCCAAATAGCCGCTTGCGATGAATTCGTTGAATCCGAAAACCCTTCGCACGTATCCCCATTATCTTTGCCAAGCAAGCTATTATCCGTAATGGACAACCCGAGGGTTTGAAAAATTAATTCCAGAGCAAAGGGATTGGGTCCTAAAAATTGATTTTTATCCGCATCAAAAGCAACCTTGTCATGCCAGTGAATAATGTTTTCATCTCCATGAGTATGACGCCCCGACAAGGGTCCTTTGAACTTTGAGAGAGAATATTCTTTGCCACAAATCTGGATTGGAATAAAGAGATGAATATGGGCGCTCCAGAAACATTCGTTATCAACACAGGTAACGACTCCCTCCTGTTCTATGTCGCTTCTTTTGTATTCAAAAATAGAGTAAGCCAGAAAACTCACCAGCCCCGCCAGAAAAAGAATGAGGAAGAAATTCTTTACAAATTTTTTATTCTGAATCATGCAACACATTAAAAGTATACAAGGAAAGTATACCATAAAAACATCTAGCCGGTGTTGAATTTTGAATTATGTGCTATAGTAAAAAATATTTGGAGATAAGATTCCAATGCTAAAATGAAAGCTCCTAAAGAAAAATTTAAGCAAAAAGTGCTAAATGTGGTGAAAAACATATCTACAGGAAGCACTTTAACCTATCAAGAAGTCGCCAGGCTGGCCGGAAGCCCCAAGGCCTATCGCGCCGTGGGCAATATCTTGTCAAAAAACTTTAATATGAGAATACCCTGCCATAGAGTTATAAAATCCGATGGAGGACTTGGGAGCTACAATCGCGGAGGAATTAAAAAGAAAATACTTCTGTTGCGAAAAGAAGGTGCGATAAAATAATATATCGTGTGTGCCCAGGGGGAGATTTGGCTACCACGTAGCCAGGTGCTTTTCAATTTCACTAGTTCAATAATGAAAAGCCTTTCAAATCTCTCAAACACAAAAAGCAGTTTTTGTGCGCGAGGGGAGACTTGAACTCCCACGTCCGTGAGGACACTAGCACCTCAAGCTAGCCTGGCTACCAAGTTACAGCACTCGCGCATATAATTTTTGTTGCTTCTTCTCCACTTCCAAAGCTTTCTTGATCTTATTTAGCTTCCTAGGTAGGCATACTGCCTTTGGAGTGTAGTACATTTTTTTAATAATTTCCAGTGAATCTTTTTTGGCATATTTTAACTGATAAGTTATTCCCCTGCCATCTTTAGTTATATGTCCAGTAATACTTAGTCTATTTTTAATCTCATTTTGAAGCCAAAGTATATGCACCTTACTTGCTGAAACAAATTCAATGTAAAACATATGGCTTGACCGCCAGCGAGGATCCCAATATGAATAAAAACATCCGTCACCATCAAAACATCCTCTCAGGTAGTCGAAGAAATATTCAGTAGGAATATTTATGGAGCCAATAGTTTTTGATTTCGCAGGAGTTAACCCAATTGAAACTAAGAAATTATAAAATATAATATTACCAAACTGAACTCTGAAAGCACTTTTTCCATAGTAACCGGAAACTGTTTTACCAAGTTTTGGATTTATTCCAAGACATCTTATAAAATTATTTATTTGTTCAATGTCTTTTGAAACAAACGATATGTGTCTGTGATCTTTTGAGAGGTTCCCGTCAGTAACCAATAAACCCACAGCGTAAGCTAGCTCCGCTCTCCACTTTAAATCTATTGTGTCTTTGGGCTGTGGTCCTCTCTTCCCCATTCATATATTATAGTACCTCAAGGTAATAACGTCTACCAATTATTGGTAAAACAAAAACCCATTTTTTTGGGCTTGTATTTTTTACGTTAACCAAGTTATTCCGCTTTGGCTTCTGCCACTTCTGCTACCTCTGCGACTGGAGCTTCGTTTTCAGAGAAAGAAGTTACGGAGCGCATTTTTTTGCGAACATCCTTGACCGCCTTGGTACGAATATAGTAAAGCTTGGACCGGCGAGCGCGCGCCTTTTTAGTTACCTCAATTCTATCTATCATCGGAGAATGCAATGGAAAAATTCTTTCTACTCCTACCCCAGAAGCTATCTTTCTGACTGTAAAAGTCGCGCCTATCTCTCCGCCATGCTTTCTCGCAAGCACTACTCCCTCAAAGGCCTGTAGGCGGTATTTTATGGTTTTTTCGGTTTTTTTATTCGCCTTGGTTGATATTTTTTCTTCTAGAATTTTAGACCAAACTTTTACCGTGTCCCCAGCCTTAAAAGATAGGGCTCTGCGAGCCTCCATGTCTACCGGACTTAATTTTATTTTGCTTGTTATATTGCTCATCTTAGTAAAAACACTTTATCATAAAAGGTTTTTTTAGGCAAACAGAAGAAATTTAGCATTTACTTGCGACCGCTAGCAAATGCTAAACTGGTTAACGTAAGGTTGGTTAATCTTTATATAAATTCCTGCTGATAGCAAGGTACACAGTACACAATCCGCGAATCATCGGCAGGGAAAGATGTTTGGATGGTTGTATCACATTTATCACAATTGCGGCCGTAAAGCCTGGGTTTAGGAATCTTACTAAATTGCTCATTTTCTCTACATCTTAAGCATTGGATTGGTAGGGGTATTCTCATTTTTCTTAACAAGTTAAATTCTAGCTGTGATATTTTGTAATTACGATCACAAGCATTGCAAGCTATAACTTGGTTTAGTATCGAATCATCCACTTCGGCAATTGTTTCGGGTAAATTTTCTGCTTTTATTGTCGCTTCAGCCTGTTTCTCTTGCTCGTCATTCCAGATATAGCCCATTTTTTTAACTTCTTCTTTGGTTTTTGGAAAAAATTTGTTCGCGTTTGAATTGTTATAAGCAAATTTAGAAAAAACTGTGAGAGGAAACTCGCCATATGTCTTGTCTTTCTTCATGCTCTCAATAATTTGCGACCTTAATTCTTCATACTTTTCTTTTGAATATTCTTTGTTTAAGATACAATAGTATTTACGCTTGAGATTCACACAGCCAAAACAATTTTTGATTGAAGTTGACCAAAGCGAATACTCTACATTCAAAATTTCTGGCCAGCAGTACTGGGAAAATTTAACATTGGAGACATTCACCCCGACATTACCACTTTCATAAACGAGCTCTGCTCCGTGTCCCCAACCGGAGTAGTCCATGCAATCACTCGCGGGTTTATAAGTGATTAGTTGACAATATTTGCAATTTTGAGCGACTCCAACAATATATAACTCTTTTGAATTTTTTGATTTGTGGATATATTCCCCGGAAACATTTAAATTAAAGTTGTCTCCCTTATAATATCGATATGGAAATTTATCCCAAAATAGCTCTGCTTGTTTTTGTAATTTTTCTATGCCAGTTCTCGAATCTAGCCGAAGCTCTTTTAATTTTTCAAAATATTTTTCTTTAGTATATGGTTCGTTAAAAATTTTATACGAAGAACCTCGAAGATTCACACATCCGATGCAATTAGTGCAACTGTAGCAATTTCGGGAAAACCAAACTTCATTGCATGTGTCACAATCTTGCGAATAAAAAACACGATAGGATTTATGCAGCCATCTTGACTGATAACACAATTCGGAACTAAAAACTAAGAGCGAATCCGCGATATCTTTGTTTTCATTGATGAGAGAGGAATGAAATATGTTTTCGCAATTATCTGCCCAGATACTGAGAATACAATTTTTTGAATAGGCAATGGCGTTGCTGTAGTCACAGTTTTTTAAAGTGGGATAATCTGTCTCCAACGCCTGATAAGGGGTTTTCTGAGAAAGCTCCTTAAGTTGATCTAAGAATGGTCTCTTTGGATCATATTCCATCGCATATTCTGTGCCATCCCAATCATCCGCCCACCAACAGACTTGGCAATAAATAGTTAACTTGATGGAAAGTGGATACATTGAAAGTGTCCGTTTACCACACTTATTGCAATTTCTCCAAAATAGAGACCAGCTATTAACGCAAGAAAACCGCCTAATCAGCCGGCATTCCGGGCACCAGGTCGGTGGTGGAACTTTGATTTTCTCATAAAAATTAAAGTCTTCCGGCTCTATAGTGAAATTCTTCTGGCAATTCTGGCAATTCTTAGTTTGTGCTTCCATAGAAACATTTTATCATATTATTTCGGTTGTAAACCTTTCAAAACCGAAGATAGCACAATAGCAGCGGCCGCTTCTATTGTGCTATCTATAAATTTTTTGGAATTCTTTCGGCAGAGACGATTCCACTTTTATAATTTTACCACTCAAATTCTTAAATTCTATGGAGAAGGCATGGAGCATCATGCGCGGAATACCCCCTCCGCTCCTCCCCCTACGTAGGGGGAGGTTGGGTAGGGGTAACCCCTTTGGATTGTATAATGTATCCCCCACCACCGGATAATTAAAAAACTTCAAATGCACTCGGATCTGGTGAGTACGGCCGGTTTTTGGTTTAACTTCAAGATAGGTAAATTTTTTGGAAGGAGTTCCAAATCTTTTTAGTACTTTATACTCTGTCACCGCCTCCCGCATCTCTCCCCTCGCACCGCGACCAGCTAGATGCCGGCGAAAATCTCTGGGGCTCCGGCCAATCGGCTTGTTTATTATTCCATTGTCTTTTTTTATATCGCCCACCACTATCGCATGATAAATTTTTTTCACCTTTCTCTCTTTGAATTGCTGTTTCAGAAATTCGCGCGCTTTTTCATTTTTGGCTAAAAGCAAAACTCCGGAGGTTTCTTTATCCAGCCGATGCGCCAATATAAATTTGGGATATTCCGCCGTTATTGCGTCAACCAAAACTCCCGATGGTTTGTCTATGGCTAAAATGTCTTTATTTTCGTATAAAACTTTTATTTTCATTCTATTGAAATCTTATTAGAAATGTTCTACAATTACAAGCGCTCGCGCGCTTAGCTCAGTTGGTTAGAGCGTCTGTTTTACACACAGAAGGCCGGGGGTTCGAACCCCTCAGCGCGCACACCCACGCCTTT
>Ga0209541_10015980_pt1 | contig 11148 bp, 14 predicted proteins | sample RifCSPlowO2_01_FD_184027 | JGI IMG/M metagenome (GOLD analysis project Ga0209541, IMG submission 184027) | Groundwater microbial communities from Rifle, Colorado - Rifle CSP2_plank lowO2_0.1 (SPAdes) (version 2) | ecosystem: Environmental > Aquatic > Deep subsurface > Groundwater | place...
AAATAAGATCTGTTAAATCTTCGCACGAAATAAAAAATATAAAAGAAGCCTGCAAGATCACTGAAGAAGTTTTGTCTGGCATGGAAAAGATAATTAAAAAATGCACTACGGAAAAAGATGTCGCCACAGAACTTGAATATGCATCAAGGAAAAACGGCGCCGAAGCTATTGCCTACCCTCCTATAGTCGCTTTCGGCGTCAACTCTGCTCTGCCGCATCACGTGCCAGGAAAAACAAAGATTTCGAAGGGCTTATTGCTTGTGGATTTCGGAGTCGTGTATGACGGCTACTGCTCGGATCTTACTAGAATGTTTACAGTAGGACGCGCAAGCGCTGAAGTGAAAAATGTTTACGCAGTTGTTTATGCCGCCCAACAGGCGGCTATCAGTGAGGTGAGGGCAAATGCAAAAGCGTCCTCCGTCCACGTAGCCGCAAACAAAATACTATTCACAGGTTTGAAACAGAAATTAATACACAGCATAGGCCATGGGCTGGGCATAGCTGTTCACGACTGCTTCGCTGTAAGTGACAGATCGAATTTTACTTTAAAAAATGGCATGGTAATAACTGTAGAACCTGGCTACTACGGCAAGTTTGGATTGCGGATAGAAGATGATATTTTAGTAAGTAAGCGTGCCAAGCTTCTGAGCAAGGCACCCGCCGAAATTACTGAAATCTAGTCGTCAAGCATCTGTGGCTTTTTTGCCGCCTCTTTCTTTATGTAAACTATATCGCCGCATACACCGCAGTGGACTTCGAGAAATTTTGTAGTTTCCATGACCGGTCTCATTTCGCTGCCACAGCATTTTGGTATTTTATCCATTTCAATCATCTCCATTTACCGAAAACGGCGTCTGCATACACAAAGAACAACAATTATTGCTCCGCCGCCAGCTGAAAGGTCCACTGCCGCGCTGAAAAACAGTATCATTCCACACTCAGTTCTTCTTGCACTTGACTAGAATGTGGAAATTATAGGTCATGCTATTAAAACAATTTACAGAAAATGTTTTGTTTTGCATGATCTTCAACTAATAAGATAATACTCTGTACAGTATATAGTTCTCCAAGGAAATAAATTATTACTTGGGAACTATATGTGGCTCAGTATATCCTATAAACTACTTACTGAGTCCACTATAAATAACCTTCGGTGCGTTCGCTGAAGTAAAGTCACCTGCAAGTAGGTAACATAATGTGAAAAAATTAGAAAAAACTTCACACGTCTTCTTCTTTCTCGATTACAAAGGTCTTGACACGACCTGCGTCGACGTGTTCTTTGAAGCCTATGGCTGCTACAACTTCTATACCGCGCCTTTTTGCAACGTCCACCAGTGTCTGGTTTATTTTTCCGTCGACAACCAGGGCAAAAACCCCACTAAAATCATTTATCACGTCGCCTAATTCTGAGAGGGGCACTTTGGTTATTACCTCGCCGTTTTTGTCGACAAGATACGCTGCGCGTGTGCCTACCAAATCCTCGATAAGTTTTGTCAATAGTTTTTCTGTGTCTTCATTCAATTCTGTTGGCTCTGGCTCCTCTTCTGGTGCAGAAACGCGCGTACGCTTATCCACGGCCTGGTTCAAAGGGACTTTTTCGCGTAGCGCCTTGAATATTTCTTTCTTTGTAAGTTCCTCAACTTCCTTGCCGAGGTCTGCGCGCGCCACGAAATCTATGTCTGTCAAATCAAGAAGTTTCTTAAGGTCGAGGTCGCCGCCGCGGTCGCCGTCAAGGAATGCCGTTGTTATTTTTCTTTTTGCAAGCTCAACTACAGCGGGCGGTATCTTGCTGCCCTCTATGGCGATCACATTCCTTATTCCGTTTTTCAGCAGGTTGATAACATCCGCACGGCCCTCGACAACTATTATTTCGTCATTTCCCTCTATATCCGGTCCGCAGGCGAGCCCGTTATAGTTTCCTACTTCCCACACGCGTACTGCTTCCTTTATCATGTCTGCCATTCTCTGCGAGTCTGGCAGGCCTGTGCTGTCCACCATTGCGTGTAGTATCTCTTTTGCACGGTCAATAACGAAGCGGCGTTTCTGGCTTCGAACGTCGTCGACCTTTGTTACTTCCACCTCGGCGTCGCACGGTCCTACCTTGTCTATTGTCTCTAGCGAAGCTGCAATGAGCGCTGTTTCGCTTGAATCTAGAGAAGAAGGTATAATTATATCCGCAAAAGCTTTCCCCTTGTTAGTCTTTACATTGACCTCAATGCGCCCTATGCGTCCTGTCTGTTGCAAGTCGCGCAAGTCGAGCTCGTTGCCCAATAACCCTTCCGTCTGTCCGAAAATAGCCCCTATAACGTCAGGCCTTTCAACAACTCCCTTAGCCTGCATCCTTGCATAAATCATATATTTCGCGAAATTCTGAGCCAACTTGGCCATAAATACCACCCTCTCAAGACGCTAACGCGTCGTTATATTTTTTTATTTTATAGAGAAAGAACTAGTTAACCTCTTCTGCAAATGATAAAGATAAATATGAAGTCATGATGTTCTTCCCTGCTATGTTAATAAAAGAAATGTTTTTAAAGTGAATCCCACGTCATATCTGGTCTATAGATATGCCTTTCGCCTCGATGAACTTCTTGCCTATATTCCCCTTGTTTGCCACTACGTCGTTCAAATGCAGGAATTTCCAGCCGCGGCGTGCTATCTTGCACCCGACATATGCTGTAGCACCGCCTACTTCTCTCCATTGTTTCAGCTCTTCTAGCTGTTCGGGAGGTACTGTAAATGCCGATGCACGGAACTTTACCTCAAAAACTATTACCTTGCCGCCCTTGACGGCTATTACGTCCGGACTTGGCAGATCTATTCTTCCAGAGCGTGGTGCACGTATTGTCATATAACCCATGTCAGAAAGCAAATGTGTCAATTGTAACTCTGCAGTGTACCCTTTCTTGTAACTATGTACCACTACTTAACCTCCAATAATATCTTTTGCATGCTGGTTTTTCAATTATTCCCCATCTGTTAAAATACACAACACGTTTTTCTACTAGTTCCTTTTTTTCTAGTTTTTGTAAATGTTCTTTTATTGTTTCTCTGTGTAAATTAAGTTTATTTGCAATTTCATTTATAGAAAGTTCTTTATTAATTTTTAACTGATCAAGTATTTTTTCGTGCCCTCTATTTCTAATTGCTCGTTCCTTAATTTTATTGTACTCTTTAACTAGACTATGTGAAACTTTTATTTTCCGTGGATGCCTAAATCCTATCAAGCTGACAAATTTAACTATATTTGACTTATTTGTTATTACAACTCTATAGACTGGCTTGTACATACCCTTTCTTGACACTTGAATGCTAGAGTATATTTCAAAAAATTTCTCTAAAACGTCTTTAATTTCCTTGGCGAACTCTTCTCTATTTGTTGAAAAGTCTACCGTACCTGAAATTGATTTTTTATCTATTGTACAGCACCCGTCTGTGTCAAAAAGTCCCTGCAGATAGGCGGATAGTAATTCTTTTTTATTTAAAAATAGGCTAGGTATAGTCATCCTATGTTTAAATTCTTCTAATGAACGTACTAATCCTCTGTCATAAATACCAACTCTGAAACATGTTGGGTCGTTATAAATTTTGGCGTCATAATTAAGTTGTTTTTTGATAATTTTCTTTAAAACTTCTGTATAATCTTCATCATTATGACCTACCGCTATTACGATTGAGAGACTAGTTACGTGTCCCTTTTTATTGACTACTTTTCCGGCATGCCCATCGCCCTGAATTACACCAATCAAGTAAGCCGTATGTGGTGTAAAAATTATTTCTGATGCGTGTTTGAACCTCATTTTCAATTCTTACATTTACTGCTATATAACCATTTCTATACTGACCGTTTGGCACTTCCAGACTGTCGTGTCCAGAAATCTTTTTATTCCAGCCCGCTAATGACATATCATGGAAATAAAAGAAACCCTCATGAACCGGTCGTTCTCCGTAAGCAGCAGCGACCCTTACATGTTCTCGCTGAGGATAATGGAGGAAATCTCAAAAAACACCAAGCTGATCGAGAAAACAAACGTATATGAGACTGATGGGCCGCATAATAGGTCCACCGTGGTCTTTGAGGCACTGGAACTCATTGACGACTTTTCCAGGATTTCTTTCAGGTTCGAACTGCTGGGAGAGGACGGGCTGCTCAGGGCGAACGTTCGTGGCGGGCTTAAACTTCGCATAGACGAGACGGGTTTTTTCAGCCAGGTATTTTCCGATTACTACGTAAGGACTATATTCCCTATATTGCAGAAAATATCCGAGGACAGAATAAAATTTTTTGGTGAAAAAATAGACAAACTGATAAACGAGTGACGATACTTTTCCTTATTTATTTAATCTATAGCATGTGACACAATTATTTGGACATATTATGGTATGATGTCACTGCTACGCACGGAAAATTTCATTTTCCGGCGCACCAAAAAGCTTTGCTTTTTGCGTGTATGCAGATGACATTATTTTGTATAAAAACTAATGTCATCTACTATATGGACATTGCTCTCTCGATCTGGATCCCATCTTCCGTCACTAAAGCCGTATACAAAGAAGATGTGATCATTGATCGCCTGATTACTCTACCTTTCTCAGCGTATTAAGAAGTTCTGATGCGCGTGCCACGCTTATCTTGTTTTCTGCCAGCATCATGCTCGTGACCGCTGGGACCTCGTCGTGCGTGGCGCCGGCTGCGAGTGCTATGTTGTTCGCATGCAGCTTCATGTGGCCCTTTTGTATGCCCTCCTTTACCATTGCCCTCATCGCCGCAAAATTGTTTGCCAGGCCTACAGATGCCACGATCTCTGACAGCTCGTTGGCGTGTTCTGCGTTCAATATTTTTATCGAAATCTTTGCTATCGGATTTGAATTTGTGGTGCCACCAACCACGCCTGCCACCATTGGAAGTTTTATGCTGCCAACCAGGTTCCCGTTGCTGTCTTTTCTGTACTGGGTCAATGGCTTGTAACCGTCTATAGCTGCGAATGCGTGAGCGCCGGCTTCGGCTGCGCGAAAATCGTTGCCTGTCGCGACGAGAACCGCGTCTATGCCGTTCATTATACCTTTGTTGTGCGTTGCGCACCTGAAAGGATCGGCGACGGCAAATTCGTAAGCGTCAAGAATACCTTCGATCACGTCATCGCCAAGAACATCCCTCTTCCAGACCGCCTCGGCGTATGTGAGCCTATAGACTGCAAGATTAGAAATTATCTTTAGCACGGATCTGGCGCCTGTCAGCTCCTCAATAAAAGGCGCGACGGACTCGCACATTGTATTAACGGCGTTTGCGCCCATCGCATCCCTGACGTCAACGAGCAGATGCACGATCGTCATCTTTCCCCTCGCGCTGTCTATTACCCTAACCTCTATGTCCTTTAGACCGCCTCCTAACTTGATAAGTGTGGAATCCTTGCTGTTGGCGATTTCAAAAATATTATCTTTTGCCGCCATTATTTTTGTTTTTGAATCCGGAGGAGCGTCCATTAACTGTATTTGTCCTATCATTATTGGCGAGTCGCTTTTCGCTGTGAAACCTAATGGGCGTGCCAGTTTAGCCGCGTGACTTGCCGCGGCGACTACAGACGGCTCCTCTATTGACATCGGGATGAGCACTTCGCGCCTGTTGATAATGAAATTCGTGGCTATGCCCAGCGGCAGTTCTATTGTGCCAATAACATTCTCTATCATCTTATCGGATTTTGCAAGGGACAGGCAACCTGTTTTCCTCAAGAGCTCGCCTTCCTCTTCCGTCAGGTTGCACATATCCTTGACAATTTTCAGCCTCTCGTCAACGCTAAGCTCGTAAAAGCCCGATATATCACTGCGCATAAGTTCACTACAGCTAGTTTGTACATTACTTATTAAAAGAATTCACTATTTCCACATGTCGCCTATGGAAACCTCGCTGGTCTTGTACAGAAGCGCCTTTTTCCTTTTCTTGAAACTTGACAAAAAGAGAATAACTATGTCAGCAATCACCTCTATTGCCAATATCATTATATTTACCGTCGGAAGCATCTGCCACGTCAAATGAATATATGCTGCCAATATCAAAAATTTTGCTTTGGTGCGCCTTACAGAAGCCTTAGGCAATGCCATGAGGACGACCAACGGTGCCAGTGCTGCCGCCATGGCGAGTGGAAAATAGGAACTGAGGTAAGGACCTGTTACCATAGTACCAGCCACTAGCGCTCCGGCAATCGCGAATATCACCGAAATTATTACCTTCTTGCTTGTGAGTTCGTACGATGTGTAGGCGTCGCGGACTCTCACAAAAAACAGCGGCCAGTAAAGAAAGCCGACAAAAAGGAGAACATAATATTCTAGTCCCAGCATGTACCACACCTGCATTACACAAATATTATATCGTCAGTTGTGTTTATATTTCAGGACGTGCCAATTAATCATATGCTTGAATCGTTGCTCAGACCGAAAACTGCCGAGAAGAAACCATGGGATGTGTTCTTCATTGCAATTTTCTTCTCGATAATAGGCGTCGCTTTCTCGTTGCAACTATTTCCTTCACAGGCTTCGGTTTTCTCCGTATCGCTCATAACTATTATGTTCATGCCATTTTTCCAAAAGCTGTTCGCGGTAGAAGAAAAGAAGGACTATAAACTGCACAGTAACCTTCTGATGAGGCATAGGCAGCTTTTCTATGTTTTTGGCACATTCTTCATAGGCACCATAGTTGCGCTCAGCTTCATTTACGTTTTCTTTCCGAGTGCCCGCGGTGCGTTTTCTCTGCAGGAAAGCTGGTATAGCTCTCAGGGGACGATAACGGGCAACGCCGTCGCTGAAAATGATTTTACGATATTCCTATTGAATAACACGCAGGTCCTTATCATAACATTTGCGTTGTCCGCAATATTCGGCGCGGGGGCGGTTTTCATTCTTGTATGGAATGCGTCCGTGATAGCCGTGTACGTAGGTTTTGTGATCAATAACTTCATACGAGACGGCATATCCCCACAACTCGCATACGTGCTTGGCGTACCTCTGGGCCTTGGTTCGATTGCACTGCACGGCATACCTGAAATAGGCGCGTATTTTGTCGCTGCGCTGGCCGGCGGCATGCTTTCTGTGGGTATAATACGTGAGAAGCTGAAAGGACACTTCAAGAAGATTTTTGCCGATTCGCTCCTCTTTTTAGCATTAGCCGAAGTGTTGATAGTAATTGCTGCCTTGCTCGAGGCTTACGTGTGACAGCCTGGGCTGTGTTTTTGTAATTGTAATAAATTGCTATTTTGTTGTTGTAGTATCTTTATAAAAATTCCTGCCAATTTGTATGCATGAAAAAATATGCTGTTGTTTTTGAATTTGATGAATCTGAGATTGGTGGCTTATTAAAATCACTGGAACACAGCGGATTTATGGTACTTGAGGGGACGTATGATAGGCATATTTACCATTCATCTGCACCTGATGATACTGCCGTTGGCAACGCTGAGAAAAATTTTGACGGCATTCATCTGTACATTTTCGAGGGTGTCGAAAACAACCCTCTACATGGGTTTTTGGAGAGGTACACATCTTCAGAAGATCCTTCTGCTAATTCTGGTAAAGATGACAGATCACTAACCCCATTGCCCCATGCCTAAAAATATCCCGTTTATGCGCTATAATGTACTTTTGTTGTTTTTGTGAGGTACCTAATGTCAAGGACTCCCACGTTTATGCTGGATTTGTTAAATATAGAGTCCTTGAGCAATTCGCATTCATTATACTGTGTAGCAGAATGCGAAGTTTAAAAGTATTGTGGTTTACTATCTGAGCATGCAAGTTGGAATAGTCGGCTACGGCGCTTACATACCGCGTTTCAGGATAAAGGTCGAGGAGATCGCGAAGGTCTGGAACACCAATGCGGCTGCCATCAAGGACGGGCTTCTTGTCGATGAAAAAAGCGTCCCGAACGATGATGAGGATACCGTAACAATATCTGTTGAAGCTGCGCGGAATGCGCTTGCCCGTGCTGGAATACAGGGCAGCAAGATAGGCGCTGTTTACATTGGCAGCGAATCGCATCCTTACGCTGTAAAGCCTAGCGGCACGATTGTCGCCGAAGCACTTGGAATTGGCCCAAATTATAGTACAGTAGACACACAATTTGCATGCCGTGCTGGGACGACTTCTATGTACATTTGTATGGGTTTAGTAAAATCAGGAATGATTGATTATGGCCTGGCTATTGGTGCCGACACAGCACAAGGCAGGCCTGGAGATGCGCTTGAGTATACTGCTGCCGGAGGCGGCGCTGCGTTTGTTATAGGCAGGGACCCGCTTGCAGTTATGGAAGATGTTTATACCTACACGACCGACACACCTGACTTTTGGCGTAGGCCTGGTGAAGAGTTTCCCAGTCATGGCGGACGATTCACTGGAGAACCCGGTTATTTCAAGCATATTACATCAGCAATAAATGGCTTGATGGAAAAAATGGGATTGAAACCTAACGACTTCGATTATGCGGCTCTGCACATGCCAAACGGGAAGTTTCCGCTGCGCGCTGCCAAGATGGTCGGACTTGATAAAGAAAAAGTACTCCCAGGTTTAATCGTTACAAAAATAGGAAACACATACGCTGGTTCAAGCGTGCTTGCTCTGACACAGATACTTGATACCGTCGCGAAACCTGGACAAAGAATTTTACTAGCTTCGTATGGTTCTGGCGCCGGCGGCGATGCGTTCTCTTTTATTGTTACTGATAAGCTCTTAGAGAGAGTCAGTCTAGCTAAAAGAACACAGGACTACATTGACAAAAAAACTTACTTAAGTTATGGCGAATACGTCAAGCTTAGAAGGAAGTTGAAGGTGTAAAAATGACATACAAACCTGACAAAATGGACAACGCTACTATTGTTGACGCTGCGGCGGCTTGGCATATTGCAACCAATCATTATGGTTTAGTAGACGTGGATGGTGTAACAGAATATTGTGGTGTAAGGGAAAAGGCAATTAAACTTATAGACTGCCTTGTAGACCGGGGTATTTTGGAATTAAAAAGAATGTTTGGAGTTTCTACCTTTGGCGATTTCGGCATGAAAACGTCAAGAATGAGGTATGCACTTACTAACGAAGGGCGGTTCTTGGCCGCGTCTTATGGGGAGCTGCGATCATGAGAAATGTTGCTGTTGTCGGTGTCGGGCAGACCGAGTTCGGGGAACGCTGGGACAAATCGCTCAGGGATTTGATAGTTGAAGCGGGAAACATGGCACTTAATGATGCAGGCATTGATCGAAAGGGTGTCCAATCCTTGTTTATCGGATGCATGTCTTCTGGCAGGTACACCGGGCAGGAACACCTTGGTGCTTTGGCCGCTGATGTCCTGAATATGCGCGTTCCTGCCACAAGGTACGAAGGTGCTTGTGCTTCCGGCTCGCTGGCATTCAGGAATGCTTACATTGATGTCGCTTCCGGCCGCCATGATTGTGCCATAGTTCTTGGCGTCGAGAAGATGACGGACGTAAAAGGGTCTGAGGCGATTACTTCGCTAGCGGCTGCGGGCGACCAGGAATGGGAAGCTTCCATAGGGCTGACGTTTGCCGGGCTGTATGCGTTAATGGCGCGCAAGCATATGCATGATTTTGGTACGACGCGTGAGCAGATGGCGATGGTTTCTGTTAATAATCACAAGAATGGAGTTGCAAACAAATGTGCACAATTCCGTTCTACTATAACAGTTGACGATGTTCTCAAGTCTTCGCTGGTTGCTGATCCGCTTCGCTTGCTCGACTGCTCGCCTATAACGGACGGCGCGGCCGCGCTAGTATTGATGAGTGAACAGATGGCGAAGAAAATGGCAAAACCGGTATGGGTTCTGGGAAGCGGGCAGGGCTCGGACACCCTCGCACTTCATGACCGCGCTTCGTACACGGAAATGGTTGCGACGAGGGCTGCTGCCAAAGAAGGACTTGCAGAAGCGGGCCTGAAAATAAATGATATGTCTATGCTCGAAGTTCATGATTGTTTTTCAATAAACCAGATAATTGCCTTGGAAGATTTAGGGCTTTGCGAGAAAGGCAAAGGTGGCAAGTTTGTAGAGGCTGGTCACATAAAATTAGAAGGGTCTATGCCTGTTAATACAACTGGCGGCCTGAAGGCCGGAGGTCATCCCGTTGGCGCTACAGGTGTAAGACAAATAATTGATATTGCAAGACAGCTAAGGGGTGACAGCTGTAATCAGCTCAAATCACCTAAATATGGCTTAAACTTAAATGTTGGCGGTTCAGGAGCAACTGCTGTGATAAATGTTTTTGGAAAAGAGGCTAAAAAATGAGTATGGCTGAACAATTAGAATATGGCGATATACTTCGTATAACAGAAATGACAAACGGCAGGCATTACGTTGTCAATTACATACGTGGAGACAATGAATCTATAACAGTTACTCGTGATCCATACGACGAACATTGTGAAATGACTTACAAAAGAGGGGACGTCGAGATAAGTGTAATAAGTCGTATTGATGATATCGACAGGATAGTTATCTAAATATGCCACATAGATCGTCTGTTCCAATGTCGTGGAGACTAAGAAACAGCAGGTATACACTTACAGGCACCGTTTGTGCTTGTGGTAAGATGTATATGCCGCCGCGCGCTGTCTGCGAGTGCGGGTATGAAACAAAGCCTTTCACGTTTTCTGGCAACGGTGAGATAATAAGTCATACTGAGATACATGTCGGGCCTGCTGGATTTGAAAATACGCCGTACAATGTCGCACTTATCAAGCTTGAAGAGGGTCCTGTTATCAGCGGATTGGTTGTTGATGACAAGATAGAGATAGGCCAGAAGGTCAAGGCTGTTTTCCGCCGCCTTTCAATAGATGGTCATGAAGGTTTGATTTCATACGGTTTTAAATTCGAGGCAATTTAATTATAGTTGAACAAGTAAAGATTCCGGATATGATTTTTACTTGTTTACATACAAGGAGAACCTTTGGTTCTCCTGTACAGGTGAAGCGAAGCTTCACCTTGTATAGCTCACAGGTGTATAATATCTTGATTATTAACCTGTAGAGCTATAATTACTACATTAATTTTACGGGTGTAGAAATGACCAAGGTTGCGTATTTCAGTATGGAAATTGGACTTGAAAGTTCTATGCCGACTTACACAGGCGGGCTTGGGGTTCTTGCTGGCGACACAAT
>Ga0209541_10015981_pt1 | contig 11148 bp, 10 predicted proteins | sample RifCSPlowO2_01_FD_184027 | JGI IMG/M metagenome (GOLD analysis project Ga0209541, IMG submission 184027) | Groundwater microbial communities from Rifle, Colorado - Rifle CSP2_plank lowO2_0.1 (SPAdes) (version 2) | ecosystem: Environmental > Aquatic > Deep subsurface > Groundwater | place...
CCCTCGGCGATTTTGCCGGGGGATTTTTTATAAAATCCAATCTTCTGTCTGGCGGGCAGTGTCGGTCTAGACCGACCCGATGCAAGCATTATAAGGCTTTCTTAGGCTCATTCCAGCTGTCTGTTTGAGGTGTCTCGGTCGAGGCGTTTATTCTAGGGATGAAACAAATAGGACACCTGACTAAAAAGAGGAGCCAGGCGCTTTATATGACCAGGCCGTACCTGTACTAGGCGATAAATAATACGCGTTAATCAATTTCTTAGATTTTTTTGGATTAGAGCGTCGTATTATATCAATAGCGAATTTTCTCCACTCCTTTTTATTACTAAAGGTTGACTGATGATCTACTAAAATCAACCAGCCGCGTTTATATATCTTTAATTTTTTCAAATCAACCACCAGCCTTTCTTTAAATATCTGCCAATTTCTATTAGCTTGTGGATCTAACGAATCTTTGGAGACCCCATAGTTAATCTTAATTTCTATGCCGATTGTTCTTTGGGTGTCCCAGTGCCAGTTGGTAATCGGGAATCTTTTCTTTTCCGCTATTGTTTTAGTTTTCCTAATTAGAAAAATGAATTCCGAGGGATCTATTAAACACAAATCAACAAATTTTGTTTTACGTCTTTCGGTGTAGGACAATTCAGCATGAACTGGAATTGTTGATATATTAACTTTGTTTTTTAGTTTTTCACCATAACGGTCTCGCACGATTGCTCTTTTTGGTTTAGATAGATGACTATGAATTAATGTTGCATAAAGACTACATTGGATATCAGCCTCAGTCATAAATATCCAAGGGTTTTTTCTATATCGCCGATGGAGTTTTTGAACGGCCTGTCTAATTTTAAATTGTTCGCTTTCGATGTTCATGGCGTTTTTTGTTTTTCATTCTCCCGAATTGTTTAGGTCTCTCGATAGTTCGACAAGTCCACTACAAATAAAAAATTGCGGTGGGGGAGAGATTCGAACTCTCGATACCTTGCGGTATGCCGCCTTTCCAAGGCGGTGCACTAGGCCACTATGCGACCCCACCATATTTGCTTCAGGTTATCTCATTTTTTTGAGATATTCAACAAAACTATTATAATATTCATATATCAACATGATTGAACCGTTAATAAATCTTTTTACCGATATAATTTCTACTGCTGGATATGCCGGCATTGTGGTTTTAATGGCTTTAGAAAGTATGGTGGCGCCAGTTCCGAGCGAAGCAGTGATGCCTTTTGCTGGAATGCTCTGGTTTTCCGGTCAGATGTCTTTTTGGTTAATTATTCTTTTCAGCACCCTAGGCAGTATTATCGGATCTTTAATTTCTTATTATATGGGTTTATACGGCGGCAGGCCTTTAATTACAAAATACGGAAAATATCTTTTATTAAATGAGCACGATTTAGTAATTACCGAAAGATTTTTTGAACGCTTTGGCGATAAAACGATTTTTATCAGCCGTTTTGTTCCGGTGATCAGGCATTTGATCTCTATTCCCGCCGGTACCGGAAAAATGAATCTCGTAAAATTTATTTTTTATACAACCCTTGGCGCGGGCTTATGGAATGCCATTCTTACTTATTTAGGATATTACTTAGGAAGCAATTGGACTGTAATTAGAAAATACAGCGAAATAGGAGATATAATTTTAGTAGTGCTGATTATTGCTTTAGTCGGCTTTTATATCTATAAAAAACGCAAACATACACATTCCATTATCCATTATTTTTGCGAAGGGGAGTGTAAAGGAATTTCTGACAAGCCCACTCCGTGCCAATCAAAAACTTGTTCTTATAGCGGCAAGCCGCTGATTCAATGCGGTTGCAAAGACGGATTTCATAAAAAATCTTTAATTAAAATAGATATTTAATATCAAATAATTTAGCTTTGATTTTCTTAGTGCTATCCTATAGGATAGCACTAAGAATTTGATACTATCGATAAATTTATTACTGTATTTCGCAATATAAAAATAACACTACCGTCAACGGTAATGTTTATAAAATACCCCCCGACGTAACGTCGGAGGGTATTACTTTTTTAATTAAGAATTTAATATTGGTATAGACATAGGATCATAAACTCCAAGATATTTTAAAATCTCTAGGGAAGCTTTTTCAACGCCACGATCTAATTCTTCATTAGTGATAAAAATGTAGGGAATGCCGGAATTTTGCACGGCTTCGTCCCATTGTTTGCAATCACCGACTCTTTTTTCGATGGTTGCGTCATCTTCGCCGCGAATCTTCAAGCGCCTGCGAAGTTCTTCTTCTGGCGGAGATAGGATGTAAAAAGACAAAACTCTCCCAGTTAATTTAGTTTCCGCATAATCTCGCAAAGGCTTAATAACATCCGGAACTATTGGCATAAACGAAAGATCCGATCCGATAAGAGCGTCAACAACAGAGTCTTTAAGAGTCCCATAAGAATTGCCGTGCGCAGAAATCAACCAAAGAAATTTATTTTCTTTATTCCAAGCCTCAAAAGTTTCCGCAGAAACTCCGCATTGATATTCTCCTGGAAGATCCGACGACCTTGCTGTTCTGGTGGTGAAACTTATTACTAATTTAAAAAGCGGATTTTGCGCCAATAATTTTTTAATAATGCTGGTTTTACCCGCGCCAGATGAACCAGTAATAGTCACAATTCTAATTGGGTGAAGCGTGCGATACTCCACCAACCTACCTTCTTTACTAGCTCGCTCTATTCCATACCGCATTCCTCTAGAAATTCCTCGATCTATATATATAACAGTTTTCCTTGCGGCAGTGCCCCAAGCTAAACCCGCTTCAATGCCTATTGCGCGCTGCTCTAGATCACAATCATCCAATACGCCTAATTGCGTATATAATCCGTGACTGGCAAAAGGAGCTTCTCCACGCATCAAACAATCGCGCATACATAAACGTAAATAATTTAGGTTAACTTCCACATCTCCGGCATAAGGACTTTCTAAAATAACTCTGTCCATAGATTATCTCCCTAAATCAAAACTGTGTTTTGATCGGCTATAGCCCGATGGGCTCGCCCATTTAGGGGCGAACAATTTGATTGGCAAATTGTTTTAGCCTTTTCATTTGTCAAAATTACTGATGATTATAATATCTAAAATTTACTAATTGCGCAAATAAACTTCGTCTGATAAAATCTGGATATGCCTGAAAAATTACCCCCACTTGAACGGCCAGAACCGGCAATATTTAATCCATCTTCTCCAGAAAAAAAAGCTGCCGCAAAACGATCTATTTTAGAAAGATTTGGAGAAAAACATCTTGAACATCTCCCATCCGAGATTGTAGAAATGATAAAAGCGGTTGAATATGATAAAAAGCCCTTTGAAAAATCTGCAATCAAAAAAGCTAATGAAATAACCAATAAATTGATTGAGGCATCTGGCACTACACCTTTTGATATACCCGAACGAAATATTCATGTTCTTCCCCAAACAATTTTCCTACAAATACGAGGTGAAAACGAAATAGAATCAGTAGCAACTACCATTCATAGTTTACAAGGAATTATTTTAAATGCAGAAAAATTAATCCATCCGTTTGATCGCATATCTACTACTTTCCATGAGATGGTGCACCTTAAGAATTTTCTTAATGTTGAAATAACTAGCACCGAATCTAATATACATAGAATGGGATTAGAAATAAATGCCACAGAAAAAAAGGAAGAAGAATCAGGAGATTTTACTAAATTTGAAGGATTAGCAGAAGCCGTGGTAGCAGAAATAGAAAAACATTACTTCCCAGAATTAATTGCCGGCATTCCTGATTTAAAAGAAAATTTAGATTTTAATAATTCGGTAAAAGGAAAAAAATTGAAAGAAAAAGCGGCAAAAGAAAATGGCATTCCTGTTGATGAAATAATGTTTATTGATGAAACCGGAAAAATATATGGAACTTTTTGTTACTACAATCAACGCAAAGTTTTATATTATCTTGTTGATCGAATATACGAAACGCATAAAAATCAATTCCAATCAAAAGATGGCGTAATGAAAATATTCTTTGCAACCAATTTTAATGGCAAATTACTGCCAGTCGCTAGGTTAATTGAAAATGTTTTTGGTAAAGGCTCTTTCCGATTTTTAAGCACTATGGACACCGAGGACAACTCCACCGCCCTAGTAATGGAATATCTAAAAAAACATCGGCAAGGAAAAACCGTCCCGTAAAGACGGTTTTTTTGATTGTTAAAACGAAAATTTTCTGTTATGATAATGCCGGTTTTTTGAAATCCTAAAAACGAAAGAAGACGAATGCAAATTACTAATCCAGTTACTTGGTTTGGGAAAAATCCAGAGGTTATCAAAAGATTTATTAGTTTTCTCTCGGCAATCATCTGTCTGGAATCTCCGTATACGGCAGCAAAATTATTTAGAGAAAAATTCGGCTCATTAAAAGGAGGCCTTCCTTTGCCATTCTTGCCGCTTTTTCTCTTAGCAAGAATCTCTCCCTGGCTGTTTTTTCAAACTTTAAAGCTAGGAATTAATTTATTTGCTAGCCGTTTTATTGCTGGTAACGGCACGAAAGAAGTTCTGAACGCGATAAAAAACTACTCTCAAAAAGGCTGTTTAGTAAATTTAGATATCCTAGGAGAGGCAGTTATTTCTGAAAGTGAAGCCGCTCGATATCAAGAAGCTTATCTTAAATTGATTGGTGAAATTGGGTCTAAAATTCCTTATAGCAGTTTGAGTATTTCTTTGAAAGGTTCGGCATTTTATTCGCAATTTAATCCTTGCGCGCCAGAATATGCCTCGGAAAAGATTTGTGAAAGATTAAGGCCAATTTTAATCGCCGTTAAAAAATTTGGTGGGCATGCTTATTTAGATGCGGAAGAATACAACTTCCGAGAAATTCATTTCTTAATTTTTAAAAAACTCTATAAAGAGTTTGGAAATTTAATCCGTTTTGTATTGCAAGCTTATCTCCGATCGTCTGGTGAAACATTAAATAAACTGGCAGTTCTTAGCGACTATAAAAATCCTCTTTGGGTAAGACTCGTGCGGGGAGCTTATTGGGATTTTGAATGTTATCGATCAGAAATTTTAGGTTGGGAACATCCGCCAGTCTGGCAAGGCAAACAGCAGACTGACGATAATTATCACGAACTGCTTCGCGAAGGGATTGAAAATGGCCTGCGAATTATTCCTGCTACCCACAATATTCCTAGCATAGGCTTTGCGGAACGTTATTCTCAAAACCGCGTTCACCCTGTTCCAGAATACCAAGTGCTTTTTGGAATTGGCGAAGCAATTGCCGAAGAATTAGTTAAAAAAGAAATTCCAGTTCGGTTTTATATGCCGATTCTTTTCCCTAAAGGTGACTTAGCAGAAGCTATGGCTTATCTCTTGCGGCGTATTAATGAATCCCAATTGTCTTTCATTATGCAAAGCTCCAAGGAGGAATTAAAAAAATCCCTGGCAATCATTCAATCCTTGAAAAATCGAAACAAAGAGGTGCAGCCATCTCCTTGAATATAAGCTCTAAGCGCGATGAAAGTTATTTTGGATCAGAACTAGGCGCGAGGGTGCAGGCGTGATGGACTCACGCCGAACCCGAGCAACGAAGTTATTGATCAAAATAACTTTTTCATCCCTGTGGGTTATGGCCAAAATTGGCTATCCCTGCGTCGTTCCTCTTTGAAGTATCTTCATACATCTTCATCGTCACTCCTGGCGCTAGCCGATTTTGGCTCATAACGCGCCAGAGAGTTATATACAAGGAGGTGGCAGAATGAATTTGAACGAATTTAGAAACGAACCCCATATTGATTGGACTAATCCAGATAACAGAAAGCGGATGTTAGAAGCATTAGAAAAAAGAAAAATAACTTGCCAAAAAACTTATCCAATTATTGTTGATGGCCGAGGCTACATAACTTCGGAAATTCTATCTTCTTATGATCCGGCTGATAAAAATAGATTAGTGGGGGTAACTTTCCAGCCCGACAAATTACTAATCACTTGCGCAGAAAAATCTGCGGAGCATGCCGGCCAATCTTGGAGAAAACTTCCTTGGGAAAAGCGAGCTGAATATCTTTTAAAAACCGCTCAAATTGTTCGCGAGAAAAAATTTGAAATGGCGGCTTTACTAGTTTACGAAATTAGTAAAACTTGGGATGAGGCTTTAGGTGAAATTGAAGAAGCAATTGATTTTTTAGAGCTGTATGCTCGAGCGGCATTAAAATATGGAAAAGATACAACGCGCCAACCGTATGTCCAGGCGGAATGCAATTTAACTAGATTTAGGCCGCGAGGAACAACCGCCGCAATCTCTACTTGGAATTTTCCGTTTTCTCTTTCGGTAGAAAAAATAGCCGCGTCATTGGCGGCTGGTTGCCCGGTTTTATTTAAACCCGCGGAACAAGCTCCAATAGTCGGCTGGCATACAACAAAATATTTTTTGGATGCCGGAATTTCGCCGGAATTATTAGCTTATCTTCCAGGAGGCAAAGAAGTAGGAAATATTTTAATAACTTTGCCATCGGTAACGCAAATCAGTTTTACGGGTTCAGAAAAAGTCGGGCGACTAATTGAAAAATCCGCTTTGGAAACTTCAGGAAAGCTCGGAATAAAAAACTCGGATTTAGAAATGGGCGGCAGTAATTCTCTGATTATCTGTCCCAGCGCCGATTTAGATGAAGCTATGGCTGGAGTAATCCGCTCAAGATTTTCTTTTAATGGCCAAAAATGTTCCGCCCTGCAAAGACTCATTTTAGTAGGCAGCCGCGATGATCAATGGATTAAAAATTTTATTAGCAGAATTTCTCTTGGTTCGTTAAAAATTGGCCATCCGGAAAATCCTGAAAATAATTTATTAACCGCGGTAATTGATGGGGCAGCTCATCAACGGATTACTGAAAGAATCCAGCGAATATCCCAAAAAGGAATTGACACAATTGAAAAAGCCGATATTCCAAAAGGCGGCTGGTTTGCGCGCCCAGTAGTCTTCTATAATCTTCCTTGGGAATTTTATGGGCATCCAGACATCCAAGAAGAGGTTTTCGGCCCAGTACTTTTCATTTTAAACGCTAGCAGTTTAGATCGAGCTCTGGAAATTGCTAATTCTACTCGTTACGGACTTACGGCTGGAATTTATACCGGTTCTACTGGCGATATTGATTACTTCTTAGAAAAAATTCAGGCTGGCAATGTTTATATTAATCGCCCGATTGTCGGCGCGATGGTTGACCGGCAACCTTTCGGCGGCATCAAATGTTCTGGTAAAGGCAAGAAGGTGGGCACTAAAGAACATCTGAAGTTTTATCTGAATGAAATGACTATTAGCCAAAATTTATTATCTAGAGGATTAAAAACCTCATAATTATTAATCCGCCCCGATGGACATCGGGACGGATTTTTATTAACATAAAAATAGAACATTACCAACAAAAACTTAAAAAAGGAGATCAAATGGCTGGGAAAATTATGTATTGCGCGATTCCAACAAGACTTCGTCATTTAAGAGAACCCATTCGAAGAGCGGCGCGAGAACTTGGGTATGTTCCAGTTATTCCTTTTGATATTGGAGAGTATGAAGATTTTGAAGGCGGATCTATCGGCAGAACGCGAACATTAAAATTTATGCTGCATGTCATGGGGTTTTGCGATGCCACTGGAATATTTGGCGTATCCGACGGCACTATGTTAGAACTTTCGGAAAGTTTAAAACAAAAAAAAGATATTCGAACCTTCCCGAGTTTTGATCTAGAATGGGAAACACAATACGAAAAATTAAAAAGCAAATATGACAGTCCGTTAGAAAAACTGCGTGGTAAAAATATTTTAATTGCTCTTGTCGGCCCAAGCGCGATTGGAAAAACTTTTTGGACCGACAAATTATTACAACAGTTTAAAACTAAACTAGCAAGAGTAAAAAATACCACAACGCGGCCACCGAGAAGCGAACAAGATAAATTATCTTATGCTTTTATTTCCCGTGAAGAGTTTGAAAAAGGCATTAAAGATCACCGTTTTTTAGAACGAGATTATTATCTTGGCAATTATTATGGAACTTCACTAGCAGAAATACGCTCTACGCTTGAAAAAACTTCTGGAATTTTTGCCATTACCCCAAAAGGAGCAACGGCATTATATCAAATGCGCTTTGAAATTAATGTTGCAATTATTCTAATGTCTCCGGAATCTCCCCAAGTCCTACAACGCAATTTTGAACGACGCGGTATTTTAGATCCAATGCGCCAGCAAGAACTTTTTCAAGCATCAAAAGAATTTGTTCTGCCGAAAAATGTAGCCCACGCATTAATTTCCATTAGCGGCGAAGATGCAAAAGACGAGAAACTATTAACTACGTCTATTAAATCGCTTTTACCGAGCGCATAAATTTATGCGCTCGGTTTTCATTTGCTAAAAGATTAAGTTTATGTTATTTTAAATTCGGTTCGTTTATAATAAACAAAAAGGCTAAAACAATTTGCTTGGCAAATTGTTCGCCCCTAAATGGGCGAGCCCATCGGGCTATAGCCGATCAAAACACAGTTTTGATTTAGGGAGGTGACAGATGCAACCTGTTAGTTTGCGTCCTAAAACTTTAGAAATTCATGGCGGTGGATCGCTTCAAGATCGCGAACTGCGGCAAAGTGTCCAGCGAGTGGTGGCTTTTCCCTTAGGGTCGCCTCAACGAGCGCAAAGACTTTTTGATGGCAAAGAAAACGGTTTCGTCTATACCAGGATAAATAATCCGACTGTTGGCCGATTAGAAGATAAAATCGCGGCTATGGAAAACGCGGAAGCCGGATTAGTAACTTCCTCTGGAATGTCCGCAATCAAATTAGTAGCGGAATATTTAGCCCATCGTAACGGCAAAATTATTTCTTCCAATCGGCTTTACGGAGGCACTTTTCATTTATTCCAAGAATTTTTACCGCAACTTGGCATAACGGTAAATTTTATAACCAATCCTGACCAAGACGCCTATTACGACGCTTTTACATATAAATGCATGGGCTCAATAGAAACAAAATTTATATATGTAGAAACGCCATCCAATCCGTTGATCGATATTTTTGATATTAAAAGACTGTCGGAAATCACCCGCAATCTTCGATTGCCGCTGGTGGTAGACAGCACCTTAGCTACTCCGGCGCTTCTTAACCCGATTAAACTTGGCGCAGACATTGTAATTCATTCGCTTTCTAAATATATGGGAGATGGAGAAGTAATTGGCGGAATTATTCTTGGTAAAAAAGCTTTAATAGACGATATGCGAAACGGCTGGTTTAGAGAAACCGGACCCTGTATTTCTCCAGACAATGCTGCTATTCTTTCTTATCATATTGAATCACTTTTTGGCAGAATGGCTGAACATTGCCGAAATGCTGAATTAGTTGCTCAATTCTTGGCAAATCATAAAAAAGTAATAAGAGTTTTTTATCCCACTCAAGGACCTAGAGCCAAAAAAAATCGAAAATTAATGCCCAACGGTTTTGGCGGACTAATGGCCATTGAGGTCAAAGGCGGGCAAAATGAAGCCTGGACTGTATTAAAATCTCTGAAACTTTTCTGGCATGCCGCTAATATCGGTGAAGCTAGATCGCTAGTAATTCATCCGACAACAACCACGCACGGAAAGATGTCGCCAGCAGACAGAGAAAAAGCCGGAATCATTGATGCGATGTTGCGATTATCTATTGGTCGAGAAGACCCCAAGGATTTGATTGATGACCTGAATCAAGCTCTCAAGAAAATATAAAAATTTATCGAGCACATAAGTTTTATGTGCTCGGTTTTTTTATTATGGCTAATTGTCAAATGTTATGGGTCAATTGTATGATTATAAATATGGACAGCATTTTCTTTTTAATTTTTCAATTCGTTGCGCTAATTTTTTCCATCATCATCCACGAAATTTCTCATGGCGCTATGGCCTTGAAATTAGGGGACACCACCGCAAAAGATGCAGGCCGTTTAACTTTAAATCCGCTTAAACATATTGATCCGATTGGATCGATAATTTTGCCCTTAAGCTTATATTTAATTTCTGCAGGGGGATTTATTTTAGGTTGGGCAAAACCAGTGCCTTATAATCCGCTGAATTTAAAAAATCCTCGTTCCGGAGCCGCTTTCATCAGCATAGCTGGCCCTTTAAGCAATCTTATATTAGCCGCTATTTTTGCAATCATTATCCGAATCATTAATCCTTTTGCTGGGCTAGAAACCGTAGCGCCTCTCTTAATATTATTTAACGTAGTGGTTTTGATTAACATTCTTTTAGCTATTTTTAATCTTTTGCCTATTCCGCCCTTAGACGGAGCCAGTATACTTTTTGCTCTCTTGCCTTCAAAATATGATAATGCGCGCCGGTTCCTAACCCAATATGGGTTTTATATTCTAATATTCTTTATACTTTTTGGCTTTCAATTAATCACCCCAATAATTTATTGGACTTACGCCTTCTTGGTTGGCCACCCGCTGTTTTAAATATAGAAAAGAGTGATTTTTACTTAGTGACTATTTATTACTTGCTACTCACCAATGATTCTGATACTATATTTCTCATACCAGGTAGTGAAAACTCGCTTGCTGCCTGGCAGCCAAAATAAATTACTGTCGAGTTTCTACTACCTGGCACAATGTCTACCTATAGGCAATTAGTAAAAAGAGGGCGCAAGCCAAAAATCTATAAGAGTAAATCTCCGGCAATGGGGGAGTATTTTAATACTTTACAAAATAGGCCAGTTAAAACTGCTTCGCCTTTCAAAAGAGGAGTTTGTTTAAAGGTTTTTACCACTACCCCCAAAAAACCCAACTCGGCACTACGTAAAGTTGCGCGCGTTAGGCTTACTAACGGCCATGAGGTTACTGCCTATATTCCAGGAGAAGGCCATAATTTACAAGAACATTCGGTAGTCGTAATTCGAGGCGGGCGCGTCAAAGATTTACCGGGAGTGCGATATCATATTATCCGTGGGGTCTTAGACACTGCAGGAATAGAAGCCCGAAAACAGCAAAGATCAGGTTACGGAACCAAAAAACCAAAACAAGAGAAATAAGGGCGACCTTACCCCGCCCTCTATGCGCGGAGAATAAATATGTAGCTATATGAATAAACTAAATATAAAAATAAATATCCAAAAAAGGTCCAGGTGCTTAGAGGGCGGGGTGCTCGGTTTTGTAGCTAAATT
>Ga0209541_10015982_pt1 | contig 11147 bp, 7 predicted proteins | sample RifCSPlowO2_01_FD_184027 | JGI IMG/M metagenome (GOLD analysis project Ga0209541, IMG submission 184027) | Groundwater microbial communities from Rifle, Colorado - Rifle CSP2_plank lowO2_0.1 (SPAdes) (version 2) | ecosystem: Environmental > Aquatic > Deep subsurface > Groundwater | place: Rifle...
AATCCGGCAGCCGAGAGCGCAGAATAGACAGCTCAAAACGTTGCAGAAACAGCTGCTGCCCTGCACAAAATCTTAGACATCAAGTTGTCTTGTAGCCGTAAATGCACCATTTGTCGTTTTCCTTCAACAGACTGACGTCAAGGTTGGTATTGGGTTGAAGCGGACCCACCGGACCGATTAGTTTTGCCTGATTGTTTCTGACATCAACTGAGGTATATTCAATAGCCGACAAATCAATTGAATAATAATTGCCATTCTCCAACTGGGATTTAAGTTCGGTTAGCGAGGCTCTATCCTTGAATCCTTGACAGGTACTCTGATAGGCCTCGTCAACCTTTTTTTGATAAACTAAAGCAAAATGGTCCTTGGCGGCTTTTTTTACGGCCTTGTCGTCGTTTGATTTATCCGTTGCCTGTGAATTACTACTGGACGTTGGCGTTGAGGCACTGGGAGTAGAGGACTTACTGGTGTCGCTCTTGTTGTTATTCATAACCATATAACCAACAGCGGCTACTGCCACTGCCACCACCACTACTATAGCTATCGCTATATGGGTAAACCCGTCTTGATTGTTTCTTTTCATATCCTGTTCCACCCCCATTCTATACTAATCTTTGACGGTTATTATTATAACATTCGCTGTAAACCATAAGCAATCCTGAGCTTGTCGAAGGATGGCGGAGAGGGTGGGATTCGAACCCACGGTACCGTTGCCGGTACGACAGTTTTCAAGACTATTCCCTTAAACCGCTCGGGCACCTCTCCAAATAATAAAACTGTGGAATAAAAGGACTGGTACTTTCGTGGGTCCTTCGACTCATTTCACTCGCTCAGGATCATTCTCCTTACTGGCTTGCCATGAGCAAGCGCAGCGCGTCGAATGGCGGAGAGGGAGGGATTCGAACCCTCGCGGGAGATTGCTCCCCCCTAACGATTTAGCAAACCGTCCCCTTGAGCCGCTTGGGTACCTCTCCGTAACAGAGAGTAATTATAACAGAGTAAGCTTGTTCGATGAAGGATAAAAACATGTCAAAAAGTGCTACAATATGCTTATGCCTAGTAGTGAGCTTTCTACTCGTTACAAGGTATGAATATAATTAATGAGAAAGTCTACTACTAGGTATGCATGATAATAACGAGCCAGATCAAGTTATTCAGCCAACAGACGCGGATGTTGGGTGGCAATTTCACGCCGAGGGGCAAACTACCCCCGCCGACGAGCAACCTAGCTCTAAGCTCGTAAAAGCCGTGCAATGGACGGCGTCAGAATTTATCGCTCATCATAAAACGTCTGGCTGGTATCTGTTGCTTGGCGGCGGCGCAGTGGCGCTGGCAGGAGTTGTATTCCTAATAACGCAGGATAAGATTTCTACAGCTATGGTGGTCGTGGTGGCGATAATTTTTGGCATTTTTGCGTCCCGCAAACCGCGCGAACTTCCCTACTCCGTAGATAACGACAGTTTACACATTGGCGACAAAATTTATCCATACGCAAATTTTCGTTCGTTCTCGGTTGTTCAGGAAGAGGGCGTGGATTCCATCCGTTTTATGCCCCTGAAACGTTTTATGCCTATACTTAGTATCTATTTTGAACCGCAGGATGAACAGAAGATTATTGATGTATTATCGCAATACTTGCCGGTTGAGGAACGCCAATTAGACGCAGTAGATAAACTGATGCATAAGATCCGATTCTAAAACAGGTTATAGGTTGTAGGTGTTAGGTTATAGATAAAAACGGGGATCGTGTAACGTATTACGTATAACCGAGATAATATGTTATAATCACCCCTGTTCTTGAAGAGAAAGTATGCACCCGTAGCTCAGCTGGATAGAGCGCATCCTTGCGGAGGATGAGGTCGTAGGTTCAAATCCTATCGGGTGTACCAAACTTCAACAATTTCAAGATTTAACAGAAGCATTTAAGCGCATTATTTGATACTATTATTTCATGAAGAATAACCATAAGGGTTTTAGCACCGTAGAATTGCTATTTATTTTAATTGTAGCGGGCCTAGTTGGCTCGTTGGGCTGGTATGTTTGGAATAACAGGGCCAAAAAAGAAAGCTCGACCCAAAACACGGCAAGCAGTACTAAAAAAACCGAGTCCAAAAAAAACACTATCACGGACGGCCCCGGAACGGATTGGCAAACTTATACCAACCATACTTTGGGATTTTCTGTACAGGTACCAAAAACAATTTCTTCCTATAACGGAGGCCAATGCACAAGACAGACCGAGATTTATAACAATGCTGGGGTCAAAGTTTCCTCACAACCGTCATATAGATCTGCAACTGGGGTGGTGCCTGCAACGGTTGTTGAAGATGGTGATAACGTTTATATAACCGAGTCTTATTCTTACCAACTTACCGGAGAAACGAGAGATAGTGCCGGCTATAGCTACTTCAGCGGGTGCGAAAAAGTTGATTCATCCCCAAGTCTGCTACGCCAATATGTAACTAGGGACAAATCTAAGTTCCCAGTTCTTGCCCTTAGCGCCGTACCAATAACCGTTGTAAAAGCCAAAAATCAAGACGAAATACTAAAACAAGTTCACAAAATTCTTAATGATACCTCGCTTAAAATTGCGTCTATGACGAAAGATTCTAACGGCGATTGGCAAAACATTAATTTTGATTGCCCGCCCGAAGAAGGTTGTATGAGTCTGAACTATAAATTCTACTTACGGTATTATCAGGATAAGAAAAAGGTAGTTTGTATAAAACTTGGCCAAGCGGCAATTCTAATGGATGCGTCGGATAATATTTACGATAGCAAAGTTGTAGATAGCTTTAAATTACTCTAACGGGACAAGGTATAATACACTCTATAAGGAATGGAGAGGTGGCCGAGTGGTTGAAGGCGCTGCTCTCGAAAAGCAGTATGCCCGGCAACGGGTATCGTGGGTTCAAATCCCACCCTCTCCGCCAAGAATATGGTTCTGAAACGACCCGTCCACCTAGCTAGAGGAAGTCATGAAAAAACTTAGCGTAAAAGAGTATATCTCCTTAATCCTACTGTGTTTTACAGGCGTTCTTTTGATTGCGCTACAGCTAAAACCTTGGGGCTGGCTCATCTACCTTGCTGGCTTGGCAAGTCTACTGCTCACTGATAGACAGTTTGCTAAACATCTACTATTGATCTACTTGGCATTAGCTCTGCTCGGGATAACACCTATTACAACTGATATCAGCTGGGGGCATATCCTGGCAATGGGTGCAACCTTAGCGCTAGCAGCGGCACTTCCATTTGCCATCAGCCGCTATGTTTATAAAGAAAATGATTTAATCACATTTAAATTTCGCACGCAGCGAAATTGGTTTCACACCGAAATCTTCTATATCATAGCAACAGCAATCTTGTCTTATTTTTTGCTGCCATTCTATCTACGTAATACGGGGGCTTACCTAAACTGGAGTGTAGAGCCAGGAGCTAGCAACATCTTACGTTTGTTTGCAGGGACTAATGGACTGGGTATTTGGGATGAGTTGTTTTTTGTAAATACAGTCTTTGGTATATTGCGGCGTTACCTAGTATTTGGTTGGGCAAATGTAATACAGGGGATTCTGTTTACGTCATTCTTATTTGAGCTTGGCTTTACCGGTTGGGGTTATATTATGATATTTTTGTTCGCACTTAGTCAGGGCTATATTTTTAAGCGTACGGAGTCGTTGTTATATATCATTACTGTTCATTTAGTCCTAGACTTTGTATTGTTTCTAGCTTTAATTCATTCCCATCACCCTAATTGGTTACCAATCTTTATTACCGGATAGATAATCCCTTTTCGGGCTACTCGTTTCCCAGGATGAGTTCTAGACCCGTGTGTTCCGCCAACTTTCGCCAAGGCTTCAGACTGGCTTCGCCATCCTATTGGCGTAAATGACATTGTAAAATTTCAAAACAACTTGAGTTTTATACTTATCTCTGCTAGATTCTATTGAAGCATGAATACAAATAAGCCAACAATCAAGAGTACTAAAACACATAGGAATCACTCCAAAGGGAGTGATTTTTTTATAACCAATGAAGCTCGTATAGATTTAGCTGACGGTACATCGTTCAAGGGCGTAGTGCCCGACTGGCAAACTGACAGTTACGGCGGAGAAGTTGTTTTTAATACGGGTATGACTGGTTACGTCGAATCTCTTACTGATCCGTCGTACGCAGGCCAGATACTGATGTTTACCTATCCGCTGATTGGGAATTATGGCGTGCGATTACAATCGGCCGAATCAGATAAAATTCAGGTAAGCGGAGTCATAGTAGGCGAAGCAGCCATGCATTGGAGCCATTCAGGCTCCGATCGCTCGCTGTTGGACTGGCTGAAGTCACAGAACATACCTATTTTGATGGGCGTTGACACGCGTTTACTGACAAAATACTTAAGAATAAAAGGCACTATGACGGGTGTTATTGGCATAAAACCGTCGAAACCAGCGGACATGCGGCTTGAGAAGAAAATGGTATCCATAACAAAACCCATTATCTATAACAAAAAGTTTCATAAAAAAGTCATTTTAGTAGACTGCGGGTCTAAGGATAATATTCTTCAAACTTTACTGAAAATGCCCTTGCAAGTGAAGCGTGTGCCGCATAACTATGACTATAGCAAAGAGATATACGACGGGGTTCTGTTGTCTAACGGCCCCGGGGACCCCACTGATTACCACGGAACGATTAAAAATACACAACGGGCTCTAAAAGTTGGAAAACCTATTTTTGGGATATGTCTTGGCAGCCAAATTATGGGTTTGGCCGCCGGTGCCAAAACTTACAAGCTAAAATTCGGCCACCGCGGGCATAATCAGCCTTGTTTGGAGACCGACACCAACCGAGGCTATATAACCAGCCAGAATCACGGTTATGCGATTGACGAGAAGTCGCTTCCGAAAGATTGGGTGGTGTCATTCAACAATCTTAACGACCGCTCAGTTGAGGGCATTAAACACAAAACAAAACCGTTTTTTTCGGTTCAGTTTCACCCCGAAGCCTGCCCTGGCCCGACAGATACAGAATGGCTTTTTGAAAGGTTTTATAAATTGTTATGACAGAGGTAAAGCGTCTAAAAAAAGTGGTAATCTTCGGCTCGGGCGGGTTGCGTATTGGCCAAGCCGGCGAGTTTGATTACTCCGGCTCGCAAGCCATTAAGGCGCTTAAAGAAGAGGGTATATTCACGGTATTAATTAATCCTAATATTGCTACCGTTCAAACAGATGACGATATGGCGGACCGAGTCTACTTTCAACCTCTGAATGTACCTACGGTAACAAAAATCTTAAAGCGCGAGAAACCCGATGCCGTAATGCTAAGTTTTGGCGGCCAAACAGCCCTAAACCTTGGGCTTGAACTTCACGATCTGGGTATTTTCAAGAAGCTTGGTATTACCGTTCTTGGGACGCCGGTATCATCAATCAAGATTACCGAAGACCGTGATTTGTTTAAAAAATCGTTAACCGAAATTGGTACAAAGACCGCCCGAAGCTTTATTGCATACAATCTGAGCGAGGCGCTGGCTGCCGCACATGAAATCGGCTACCCAATCATGATTCGCTCTGGGTTTAGCCTAGGCGGGTTGGGGTCGGGGCTAATAAATAGCGATAAAGAACTTCGCCACAGGGTTGGCGAGGTACTCAAGGCCGTGCCGCAAGTACTGATCGAAGAATACTTATTGGGGTGGAAAGAGGTGGAGTACGAAGTTGTCCGCGACAAAGACGGTAATACTATCACGGTTTGTAATATGGAAAACCTTGACCCCATGGGCATACATACAGGGGAAAGTATAGTTGTTGCGCCTTCGCAAACGCTTACTAACGAGGAGTATCATCACCTGCGGCAGGTTGCCATTACCACAATCAATCATCTGGGGATTATTGGCGAGTGTAATATCCAGTACGCGCTCAACCCAGATGATGGTGACTATCGGGTAATCGAGGTAAACGCCAGATTATCCCGCTCCAGCGCGCTAGCTTCAAAGGCAACCGGTTACCCCTTGGCGTTCGTCGCATCAAAGCTAATGCTAGGCAAGCGATTACACGAATTAAAGAACTCTGTAACGGGAACGACTTCAGCCTTTTTTGAGCCTGCTCTGGATTACATTGCTGTCAAAATGCCTCGTTGGGATTTATCCAAGTTAAGAGCCAGCGACCACCACATTGGTTCTGAAATGAAAAGTGTGGGCGAGGTTATGGCGCTTGGTAGAACCTTTGAGGAGGCCCTGCAAAAAGCTATCAGAATGTTGAATATAGGCGCCGATGGAATCGGTAACCACCCCTATAAAATTGCCGATCCGCTAGACGAAATAAGCCATGCTACGGACCGGCGGCTGTTTGCGATTTACGAGGCATTGAAGCTTGGTGAAACCGTAGAAAATATCCGCCAACTTTCAAAAGTAGACAAGTGGTTTCTGGACCACATAGCACATATCCTAACAGTAGAAACTCGTATTAAGAACGAACCGTTACATACCGAACTGCTTCGTTTAGCCAAGCAACAAGGTTTTTCGGACAAAACAATTGGGAAGATAAAAGGTTCTAGCGAAAAACAAGTCAGGAGAACAAGGCTTAAACTTGGTGTTCTTCCGGTAATAAAACAAATCGACACATTGGCCGGCGAGTTTGATGCCGAGACAAATTACTTATACGTTACATACAATGGTCAAACCAACGACGTAAAGCCCATGGGCAAAAAAGCTGTAACAATTATAGGTTCGGGGCCGTACTGCATAGGATCCTCGGTAGAGTTTGACTGGTGTGCCGTCAACACCTCAAAAACTCTTAGTAAACGAGGCTATAAAACGATAATAATTAATTCTAACCCAGAGACTGTTTCAACCGATTTTGACCGTTCAGACAGGCTATATTTCGAGGAGCTTAGCCTTGAACGTGTTCAAGATATAGCCGATTTTGAAAAAACCAAAGGCATAGTGGTGTCGGTTGGCGGCCAGATTGCAAATAATCTGGCACTTCCCTTAGCGCGGGCAAAATACCAGCTTATCGGAACGAAAGCGAAGCAAATAGATAGAGCTGAAGATAGACAAAAATTCTCTTCAATGCTGAACCATTTAGGGATTGACCAACCTGTCTGGCAAGAGGTTATTAATCTAAAATCAGCCAAGCAATTGGCCGCAGAGGTTGGTTATCCGTTGCTGGTCAGACCCTCGTACGTGTTGTCTGGCGGCGCAATGAATGTAGTCTGGTCAGAGGATGAGCTGAAGCAATATTTGGAAGAGGCCACGCTATTATCGCCTGATCACCCGGTCGTAATCTCGCAGTTTATCCTGAACGCCAAAGAGCTGGAGATAGACGGCGTAGCCCAAAAAGGCAAACTAGTTATTTATGCAATATCCGAACACATCGAAAACGCTGGCATACATTCTGGAGATGCCACGGTAGTTTATCCGGCGCAGAGGCTATATTTAGAGACAGTTCGCCGAGCCAAAATCATAGCTAGGCAGGTTGTAACAAATCTGGAGATAACGGGACCGTTTAATATACAGTTTATTGCGAAAGACGATGAACTGAAGGTCATTGAATGTAATTTGCGAGCATCCAGGTCGTTCCCTTTTGTTTCAAAGGTGTCTGGTCATAATTTCATAGCTATTGCCACCGATGCGATGCTGGGGATAAAAAACGATACTATTTATCAAACCTTTGATCTTGATTACGTTGCCGTAAAAAGCCCGCAGTTCTCGTATAACCGCTTAAAGGGGGCAGATCCTGTTGCCGGAGTAGAAATGGCTTCCACCGGAGAAGTTGCCTGCTTTGGGGCTGACCTAGAGGAGGCGTTTTATACTTCTTGGTTGGCCACAGAACAACAAATTACTGGTAAAAACATATTAATTAGCTTGCCTGACAAGCAAAAGCCCAAGTTTATTGAGGAAGTAGAGTTATTACAGCAAGATGGCTGGAAGATATATGCCACCGAGGGCACGCACAACTACTTTAAGAAGTATGGCATTGCCACCATTAAGCTATATAAAATGCACGACAAAAAGGAGCCAAGCGTTTCAACTGCTACAAAAAACAGAAAATTTGACCTAATGATCTACATCCCATCATTAACAGAGACCAACGGAGACGCCTATACAATTCGGCGCCTGGCTATAGATAATCACATACCACTATTAACAAACGCCGAAACGGCCAGATTGCTATTACGATGCCTATCAAATCCCCTCTTGAAAGACATTGAGCCCAAACACTTGAAAGAATATCTCAACCTCTAAAACATTGCAGTAAATCACTACCTAAAAAGCTTTTATGTCTTGGCTGGTGGCTTGGGGGGTTCGTCCTTTGGGGGTTCAGGTTCGGGTTTTTCTGGCTTAGGGGCGGCGTCAGGTACCGGCTGGTTCTTGGTTTCTTCAGGCTTTTTATTGGCATCATCAGCTTTTTCAGGGGTTTCTGACGGCTTACTGGGCTTTGGAGCGGTTTTATCGCGGGTAATGAACAAATACACGAACAGACCGCCAGCGATGAGCAAGAAGGCAACTCCAAAATAAGTGCTAACCCGCGCAATAGAGCCGTTGATGTCGCGAATTACTGACAAAGCCGTAGACTGCGCCAGATCCGTCTCTGGGGTAGAAACCTTAGTTAGGGCAGATTGAGCTCTTTGCAGTCCAAAATTAGCCAGCCAAATGCCGATAAATAACATCACGGCGACCACTACGAGCGAGGTGCCGGTTTTGCGCAGTCCGCGCCGGCGATCGGCGCTGACAAATATTATTATTACCGCCATCAGCAAGCTCAAACCGCCCAGAATTAGCGGTGCCATTTTACTAAACCGATAAATCTTGGGATATTGGGAATAACGTTCGCTAAATGTTTTGGTTTGGGCTTTATCCTGGGACGACAAAGAGTCGGCCGTAATAACCGGATCACCAAGCACGTCTTTGCTGGTGGCTAGTTCGTTAACCTGCTGATTAACAGTCGCAGTAATATCCAGCCCAGCTGGCTTGCAGGTGATAGACAACACGTCAGACGTATCTGGCAACTGGCCGCGCGCGCAGGCCGGCAGGCCGTTATAGCGCTCCAAAGCGTACTTACCAACGGCGTTGGCAAAGTTTTGCTTGGCACTAGTCATATCAATCTCAAAAGTTGGCTTGGGGCTTTTGCCGTCCAGCCAAACAAAACTGCCGTCTATGAAATTCTCGGTTGATTTTTGCAAAAACTCCGGCGTGAAGGCAGCCTTGGCAGCTGCTTGCAAGGCCGGGTCGTTAAGCTGATTATCCGCACCCGTGCCAGGGGTACTGGCAGTGGCATTTTTGGTTGAAGTTAAAACCGCGTCCACAAAACCGTCGTACAACTTGCTGTTTTTTAGCCAGGTTTTGATGTTTGACGGCGTGACTGTTATGGCAATCGCCGCTGTTGTTACGGTCAAAAGAAGAAATAAAGTAAACAGCGACGAAGCTAGAAAGACAAAAAATCGCCTAAACATACGTTTAGTATACGCCAGCAGTCAACCTTTTTGGCTCAATATTTGGAACTTCCGCTGACCTTCCCTGAACGGTAATGATCTCACCGCCAAACGACCCGTCGGCGTTAAGGGTCAGGCTAAGGATATATTTTGCATCTTTTGTAGAAGGGTCAAAATATATCACACTAGCTTGCATGGTGCTGTTATGGTTGTGCTCGTCCGGATTGTGCTCGTAACCGCGCAGGCCCGAAGCCCCAAACGACCCAGCCGTCAACAGCCCATTACTATCATCAAAATTAAACTTGTGGGTATGCCCGCTAATGATGAGAGGCGCAGTCTCGGGGCCGATAATTTCGCGAATACGTTCAGCAGCCTTGGGGTCATGCACGACTATTACATCGGGCTTACTAATCAAGGCTTTGGCGGCAAGAGCCTCGGCTTGGGCAATCACGGCCGCAACGTCGCTCTCAGAATTATCGTCCAAATCCGGAGTAAAACGAGGATCACTATCGCCCAAAACTCGCAAAGCAAGTTCAGGGCTGGCATTAAAAGTTTGAGTGTCGCCGCTGAGCACATCAACATTGGCAAATGCATCCATCGTCTGAATAATGGCGGAGGGGTCATGATTGCCACCGATGGCTACCACTTCGGCAGAGATATCCCCAAGGTTCTGAACACCGCTGTCGCAATGAGTTTGGAAGACGTCTTGTTCGAGTGGCTGACCCCACTCAGTGCGATCACCAGCATTAAAAACCAGCTTGATGCCCAGTGTTTTAACAATGTGCTCAGTACGTTCGTCACTACAAGGGCGCGAATGTTCATCAGAAACCACCAAGACCGGCACCAAACCATCTAATTCTACTGGCTGTTGATTAATGTTTTGTTGCAAACTGATGACATTATTTAGCCAAGCGCTAAGCTGTTCACTGTTTTGTTTATAATTTTCAAGAGAGAATAATGTTGAATTGGCGGCGTTTAGGATTGTGTTTAAAGACCCGTCGTCATCAAAACGAGGCGACTCGGCTAGTGGGTTTTCGTGTAGGGTTCGAACAGTTTGCAAAACGCTGGCACCAACGAGTAGCGACGGGATTAACACGGCGCCACTGGCCTTTTGCACCAATTGTCGAAAGCTGTATGGTCGTCGTCCCCGTTGTAGCGCCACCAAGCTAATCAGCCCTTCGGCTGCCAGCGCGCCTCCAATGCCCCCCAACACTAGTGCTGCCAACCCCCGCCGGATTGTTTGGTCTTTGAGTTGGTCAATCTCTGTTTGATATTGGTTTAGTACTTCTTCTGGTGTTTGTTCATCCCCAAAGCCCCTGCCAATTCGTCGTCCGGTTTCTTCAACTTTTTCGCTATCAACTTTTATTAGGCGCGCCTCAATCCCTAGTGGTCCATCGCTAAAGTCAAAGGTCGCGTTGTCGATTCCAACGTTGGCCACAACATCGCCGCCTCTGCCAAAAGTTAGGTTTGATTCGATCGTGGCGGGACCAACATCTCCCTCGGTCGGACCAAATGCGCTAAGGCTTGTGAGCGCAAAGGCACCAGATAAACCGGCACGAAATACTGTGTGGCCCACTTGTCGACACACTTGATTCAACCTAGACCGAGATTGAATCTCGACATTTTCACCAGAATGTACGCCGTCAACAGCTTCTCTCATAGGAAGCATATTATACAACAAAATCTCTAAGTTCTCATATTTCCGCCCACATCCTGCCCCCCACCACCCG
>Ga0209541_10015983_pt1 | contig 11147 bp, 13 predicted proteins | sample RifCSPlowO2_01_FD_184027 | JGI IMG/M metagenome (GOLD analysis project Ga0209541, IMG submission 184027) | Groundwater microbial communities from Rifle, Colorado - Rifle CSP2_plank lowO2_0.1 (SPAdes) (version 2) | ecosystem: Environmental > Aquatic > Deep subsurface > Groundwater | place...
GGCTACTACTCGTTTTTCGCGCTACTGGCAGGGCCGTACTTCATATTCCTCATATTCATCCTAGGCGTGCTGGGCTATTTTGCCGGCCATTTCAGACGCGGCGGAGGCGGTTACTCTGGCGGAGGAGGCGGTGGTTATTCGGAAGGCGGGGACAAGAAATTAAGGACTTTGATAGGTGTGCCAAAAACCCTTAGCCTATCAGAAAGAAAGTATCTCAAGGATAAATTAAGAGACGTAGAGACGCGCATAAAGAGCACAGAAAAAAGCATAGAAATCTGTGAACAGGGCGGAGGTAGGGGTGATATTGGACGTTTGAACGACACACTTGATAAACTGATAGCAGAGCGTCAGAGGATACAGGACCGCCTGGATTAGGTAATACTCATGGCAATAACATTTCTAGATCCGACTATCATGCCTTACGTTGCGTCTTACTTGTTTGTTTATGCTCTGGTTTTCGGTCTAATGAGCTACGTGAAAACAGAGGATAAAGACAAACACAAATCTACGATGTTCAACAAGAAGGTGAACGCACTCTTAGCTTTGGCCATAGCCGCATTTGCCGTCATGTACGAGCCTCTTGTAGAAGGTCTGATGACTTACCTTCCTATAGCGTCAATAGTATTCATACTGCTATTCTTCGTCATGTTCATAAAAAACGCGCTGGGCGGCAAAAAGGATGACAAGCCACATAACCCTTTCCCGACAATAGTGGCGCTTGCAATTATGCTTGTGCTGCTTGGAATCTCTTACACTAACCTGACGCCGTATATACCAAACGGTATCGACCCTTCAAACGTGTTTTGGGGTATTGGAATATTGGTTGCTGTTCTGTTCTTCTGGATGATCTACAAAACCGGTGACTAGCCGGTAATTTCCCCGTAATTCAGAAACATATATATACTGCCTCCAGCAAATAATAGAAGAGGATAAAAATGGCATTCACATTGAACCCTGCATCAATACTTGGACCTGAATTCTACGGCTTCCTGCTTCCTTGGATATTCACTTTTGCTATTGTTTACGGACTTTTAGGAAAGATACATCTTTTTGGCGAGAAGGACAAGAATAAAAAATCTGATAAGATAAATATAGCACTTGCATTCGTCATAGCATTCTTCGTTACAGGCGCGGCAGGCCCTCAGTTGGCGGCATTCTTCATTAACTTGTTCGGAGGCGCAGCTGTATATCTGGCAGGAATACTCGTGATAATACTGTTCCTGGCACTGATCGGCTACGACATGACAAAACTAAGCGGCATGGTATACGTAATTGTTGTAATAATCATAGGCATATTCCTGTTCCTGGGCTCAACAGGGAGTCTCATAGGATACGCCGTAGTGAGCAGCGATGTGGCAGTGCTTGCGTTCTGGATAGTAATAATCGTCATAGCCGTCTATATGCTGGTTCATGAAAAACCAGAAGGTGAAAGCGGAACATCCAAAAAACCTGCGTAGTTTTCTTCTGTTTATTGACTAGCGGACAATCACATCTTCTTTATGTACCAACGGTTTTAGTGACGGAAGATGGAATCCAGATGAACATTAGCAAGAGAACAATGTTCATCTTAGATAAGTAATGTTTCGCCTTAAATTCGGCTCATCTTTATATTTCTCTAGGCGAATATAATCAGTGATACCAATGGGACCGTTCGAACTTCTTGTTTCTAACCTGAATGCGCTCGGCTTCTTCGGGTTCCTGCTTCCATGGATATTCATGTTCGTCGTCTCTTACGGGCTCATAACAAAGGCCAAGGTGTTCGAGAATCCAAAGATTGTCGGCGTGCTCTCTCTTGTACTAGCATTTTTTGTTGTCGGCTTTGGCGGGCCGTTCCTTGCAGGCTTCTTTACAAACCTGTTCGGCTACGCGGCGATAATAATAGCTGGCATACTCGTCATAGTGCTGTTCGTAACGATGTCGGGCGGCGACATTGGAAAGTTCTTCGACAACAAGGGCGTAGCGGCGCTGCTGGCTGGCATAGGAATAATAGTATTTTTCATAGCTGTAGGCGGCTCCGGGGTAATAATAAGCGACTCCGTACTCGGCATAGTTTTCGTACTGATAGTCATGGCGATAGCCGTTTATTTCATTGCCGGCAGTAAAAGCTGAACAAACAGAAAGGATGAATTAGTGTGAAGAACCACTGGTCAATATGTTTGGAAAGCAGAGCTTTCCAACATGCCAAAGAATCTTTGATTCTTTGAGCAGACCAGTGGCATCTTGAAGTTTATGAGCCACATTATTACGGTGGTTCTTATGCTCAAACAGCGAAGCTGTTTGGCATGTCAAAGAACTTTGTTCTTTGCACACACGCCACAAACCATCAGTCAATAGACCGATGGTATTGTTACGTATAAAGAGAAAAGCCGATATTTTGTTCCTTTATGGCTTTCAAAACCAATTTATACTTGGAATACCATAATCTTCCAGGTATTGAGGTATTCCTGTATAAATAAATCCACAAAATTTGTGTTGCAGGATTATATTTATAGGGGTAGTGCCAATAATAAAATACCAAAGACAAACAATAAATCGAATTCGATCGTCATTCCGTTATGCTTGAGTTGATAAAATGGGTCTGTTTCACAAAGCGCCAAAAGATACTAAAGACGTACCTATAGACGAAGTGCAGAAGATGTCAAGGAAAGGCATGAGCGACAAGGACATAATAAAACATCTTAAATCAAAGGGCTACTCGTACGAGGCAATAGAAAACGCGATGTTGAAAGCAGTCAAGGACGGAGTAGGCGACGAGCCTGCACCACGCATGCAGACAGAGTCGCCGGCGATGGACAATGTGTTCGAGCCGCAGGATTTCAATTTTTCTGACAACATGGGACAGCAACCTCAGATGTCACAGGAAATGCAGGATATGGGCCCTGAAGGCGATGCGCCGGAAGTGATGCTGGAAGAGCTTGTGGAAGGTATAGTCGAGGACAAGTGGCGCAAATTCGACGACCAGCAGAAGAAGATGGAAGATAATTTTGACCGCATACGAGCAGAAATAAAGCAGTTTGAGCTAAGGCTTGACCAGTCCAAGAGAGACAGCCCCTCAAGGGATTTGGACATAAGGATGGGCGACATTTCTGAGCAGCTTGAAGACTTGGAAGCGCGTGTCGGCGGCCTGGAAAAAGCATTCAAGCAATTCCTCCCTTCGTTGACAAGAAACATAGAGGCTCTTTCTCACATGATACACGAGATGAAAGATAAGCAGCAGATACACGAAGAAGAAATCTAATTAACCCTTTTTCTTGGAAAGAAAAATCCCTACTGGAAAAAGAACTTATTACTAATAAGGCTCACTGTCGTTCGCTTTTCTAGCGCGATTTGAGCTCTTTTCTGCTAATGTTTGCCAGTCCTTGAAGTATCATCATTATAGAGAGAAAAGCAAGAATTACAGAACCTAGTATAAAAATGTAGCCAGTTGTTGCCACTATGGAGCTTTCCAATATAAAATATGAAACGATATGAGCATTAGATTCTGACGAAGAATTAGGATTTGTCTGTCCCCAATTGGATGCAATTTCCTGACTTCCTTCTATACCTCTGTTAAAATATTGTTCTTGAAATATAGCACAAGAAAACAATATAGTCCCTATAAGGAAAACCAGACCAATGAGATAAGGAACCTAGGTTCCTTATAATCCTCCTGTGTGCGTCGGGCTTCCTCTGCGGGTTCTCCATGAAATTTATGAGGTCAAACCCGCAGTATCCCCGCCCGCCGCTGTTTATGAGAGAGTTTGCTGCACATCCCTTATGACTTCTATGCCGTGGTGCGCCGCCTGATTTTCTATGTATCTGTCGGCATCTTCCATCTCCACGCCCACCGACTCGTGATGTTCATATCCAGACCAGAAATGCCTGTCAGGATATAGCTTCAAAAAGTTCGGCTTTTCTTTGAACATTCTCGAAGCCGAACTTTTTTTCAGCATTATTTCTGCGACCTGTTTTGAATAACGTTTCGGCACGTCAACGCGAAAATGCACGTGCGTCCCGCCAAAGCCTATCGGCCCGAACTTGAAACCAAACTTCTCGTTTTCCCGAAGTCCTGCTTCGCAAATCTGCTGATGCGAGAGCTTGCGAAAATTGTTCTTGCGCTTGTGCGTGACGAACATGAACAACGTCCAGTCATTGCGCGTATCGTTTTTATGCCTTTTAGAGCTTCCGCTAACAAAGTTATTTAGGTTCATGGAGAACCCTCCTGCGGATTTTGATACGGATGTCGTTCAGAGCGGCATCACTATCCGCATTTACTACATTGATGTGCATTCAGAAAAAGAGCCTCGCTTTCATCTGCGGGTTTTCCATGAAGTATGAGAAGTCAAACCCGCAGTATTCCCGCTCGGCGAATAATAACCTGAGCCTTACCGATTGTCTTTGGTTTCATTTGATCACTAGCGTGACTTAAGTTCTTCCTCGAGTTCCTGCTTGGTTACGAATTCCTGCCTTATCGGGCTTATCAGGTCTAACATGCGCTCGATTTCCTTCAGGTCCTGCTTGCGTGCAAACTTCAACGCCTGCTTGTTCAGTTTTTCCAGGTTGCCGTTTAGCTTCGTGAGTTCGTCCGTTAAGGAGCGCACGGCGAGGTCAAGCTCGGCGAACTTTGAATTCATCTTCTTTGCCTTATCAATGTTAGCATTTTCGGACGTATTGAGACGGTTTTCCATGGCGTCGAGCCGCTGTTCCATTGCGCGCATCCTTCGCGAGTCCTCATTGCTGCGCCTTACAAGCTCCTGCATTATAACGCCATAATTAGTCGGGTCTGCCATTCTCTCTAACCTCACTTCGTTCGGGATTCCCTTGTCCTATAATGTCGGGGCATGTATTTTAAGATTTGTCAATTTCATTTAGAATGTACCTTGTCAACTCACCTGTTAGAAACAGTGTAGACTTCTCGTTAAGATCATTAATGACGGAGATTGCCCTGTTTTTTGATACTATCTTTTCTCTATACGTTCTTAGAACAAGCCCTATCGTTCCGTGCACTTCAAACCCAAGAGATTTTGCGACTGTTCTGGCGTCGAGGTCATCCGTGAATATGATTCCGGTATTTTCTTTCTTGGCGAGTGCAATGACCTGTGATTCCCCGAGCCCTAGCGAGTATTTTTCAGAAATTATTTTTGATATGTCCTTAAAATTTTTTGATAATTTAACAATTCTTATTTTCTTAATTAATCGTGAATTTTGATTTTCCAGCTTTATCTCCTCAAAGACGCCATAAGGGATCATTATTTTCTTTACCGACTTCAGGACGTCCAAAGCGTCTATTTGAGAGAGGTGTATAAGAGGCCCGGAATCGAACACCGCCTTATCTATTTTTGCCATGAAGACCCCATTCTACATCTTCCTTTATCGCCTCTTCCAGCCGCTCTATCTTATTTTTCTTTATTGTGTCCCTGATGGCGTCTCTTATAAATTCGGACCTGTTTGCATACCAGCCGTCGTCGATAAGTTTATCCATCTCGATGACAAGTTTCTTTGTAATCTTTGCAGGGATAGTATCCATCCGTAACCACCAATAGTATTACTATGGTATACTTTAAATATCTTCGTGAACGTGGGTCTGCCGATTTTTCAGCCTGTTTAATTTTGCTTTAATTTTCCTATTTCCTTTCTGTACAGTCGCCTAAACCACGTATCCAGATAAGGCAGATATTTCTTTTGCAAAGCTTTTGGCAATTTGAAGAATGATTGTGAGTATAGACCACGGCAGCTCTTCGAGCCGCATTTGCACCTGAACGTGACAGGGAAGTCGTTGTTTATAGAATAGTCAAAAACAAGTTCTTCGCCTTTCTTTATTGATTTCATGGCAATTATTTTCCAGTTCTTGATGTAAACATTCGGGCTGCACGAATGATTTATGAATCGTTCAGGCGGCTGCATGACCATGTAGCTGCTCTTACCGACGCGGTCCAGATATCTGAATTTGCCTTTCCAGACTTTTGGCGCCTCACTGTCACGGAATACCTTGCTTTTCTTGTACCGTAGAATGGTCTCGCCTTTATTGAAATCTCTCAGAGCAAAGACTCCTTTGCCTTTCTTGTCCGCCCGCTTAACAACTACATCCATATAATTAATTCGGCTGTAAACCAATTAATAGACTTTCTTACAATTATAGTCATGGTCTATGAGTACGAATATGACGAGGAAACGCAAAAAATGCGCGTCAATTGCCTGGGAGGGCTTTACGGTGACTCTATCGAGGACTATAGCGCGTGCATGGCGACCACGATTGACAAATTAATGGAACTGAAAAAGGTGGTGCGCATCGTGTTCGCTGGCACAAGGGAGTACGAGTACGATTTCTCTGAATCCAAGATGCTTCTGGAAATCGCACTGGCCATAGAGGGCATACTCAAAGAAAGGCTGATATCGCTCAAGAGCATCGTGATAGCGGGCTGCGAGGATGATGCAAGCGAAAGGTACAAGTTTTTGCAACGGCTTCTCAATGACCTACGCTTTGATCCTATAGAGGCTTACAGAAATCTGCTCCGAGAGGTAAGACGGACGAAAATAAGGGCTGAAAGAGAGGAAGGGATAAAGAAAAAATGTTATGAGCACTATCTATCGAGCTCGCTTATGCCGATAGCGCTGAAACTTGATAACTGCCGTCTCATCCAGCTGGCTAAACCGAACCTAACAGAACACAAGGACCGGTCATTGTACAGGAAAATATTTCACCCTACGATAAGGCCGAATTTCATTTATACACGATACATATCACTGCCGCCAGCCAATGCCGAACTAATCGAGCGATACACAGTTGGTGACACGATAGTGGAGATGTACAGCATACCCGGACATGTAAGAAAGCTGTACCACATAATACCGCCTGAGTTCCGGCTGAATGAAATGGAATATACCATGCTGGACACTGCGCGGCGCTATCTTGGGCGGCACGAGCCGCGCGAGAGTGATCTGGAGCAGCCCGAGAGAATAAGGGAAAATTTATTTCGCATCGGTCTCGACATGCTGCGTGATTTAGGAGCGGATCACGACATACCGGAAAAAAGATTGGAAGAACTGTCAAGCATACTGACACGTTATACGGCCGGTCTCGGAATACTTGACTTAATATTGCAGGATGAAAATATACAGGATATAGAAATAAATTCGCCGATAGGCCAGTCGCCTGTATTTCTTTTCCATGGCACTCACCAGGAGTGCGAAACGAATATTGTGCCGAGCAGAGAGGACGCAGAATCGTGGGCCACAAGGTTCAGACTAAAAAGCGGCCGCCCACTGGACGAAGCTAATCCTGTTCTTGATACGGAAATAGATGTCCCGGGAGGGCGGGCGAGAGTCGCGGCTATAACAAGAACGCTGTCGCCGGACGGACTCGGCTTCGCATTCCGCCGCCATAGGGATAAACCATGGACACTTCCGCTTTTCATAAACAACAAGATGATTGATTCTTTCTCGGCGGGATTGATGTGGTTTCTGATTGATGGATCGCGCACGCTGCTTGTGGCTGGTACCCGTAGTGCCGGGAAAACCTCGCTTTTGAGCGCTCTAATGCTTCAGATAATGCCAAAATTAAGAATTGTCACCATGGAAGATACCCTTGAAATTCCTGTAGAAAGTTTTCGCAATTTAGGTTACAATATCCAGAGCATGAAATCCCGCAGCGTCATAACTAACGTCGAAACTGAATTGCCGGCCGAGGAAGCATTGCGCACCGCGCTGAGGCTGGGGGACAGCGCACTGATCGTCGGAGAAGTACGCTCATCCATTCCAGGCTGGGAAGAAGTTTTTGTAGTTGAGAATGGCAAAACAAAAAGAATTCCAATAGAAAAACTAGAGGATAAAAAAATAGAAAATTACAAAGTGCCTACACTTGGATTTGATTTAAAAGTTGGGCTAAAACCACTTGCCGGGTTTGTGAAGCATCCGAAACGTGACCGTCTTCTTGAGGTGATAACAAAAACGGGTAGAAGGGTCACGGTAACGCCTGATCACTCGCTATTTCACGCAAAAAATTTCAAAATTACTCCTATAGAATGCAAAGACCTTAAGAAGGGTGATTCAGTAGTAATACCGGCATCCATTCCTGTAGGATTCAACGACATAGACAATTTGGACGCAGCCGAAATACTGCCGGAATTCAGGCTAGAAAATTTTGAGCCCGACACAAGAAGGGCTATAGAAAAACTTGGCTGGAAAAAAGCTACAGAAGTCGCCGGAGTCAGCAGCGGAGACGTGTACAACTATTTTCGTACAGCGCCCAATCAGCAGGTCAATCTGCCAATTGTCTCTTTTAAAAATTTAGTCCAGGAAGCCGAAATTGTACCTAACTTATCACAGCTTAGGATAACCCGCGGCACGGGCAACTCAATCCCAGCTACAATTCCTGTAAATGAAGACTTCTGCAGATTCCTTGGATATTACATAAGCGAAGGTTATTACAGCTTAGAACAAGGCAAGGGCGGACATGTCGTTCTAACAAATTCGGACCAAGAAATGCTCGACGACATGGTTGGTATGTCACGTAATATATTCGGCATAGAGCCTGGAATCAGGAAAGTATATGGAGCCGGAGAAAGCACACAAGTAAGGCTAAGTAGCTCGGCCCTGACAACATTAATAAGCCGCCTGGAATGCGGACGATTATGCACGGAAAAAAGAATACCGCCGCTTATTTTCGGACTAAGCAGGACAAAAATATCGGCATTCCTGCGCGGCCTTTTCAGCGGCGACGGCGGGCTCATGGTGTCCAAAAGCTCAGGCAACTGCATACGATACGCGTCGACTTCGAGAAAACTTGCCGAAGACGTGGCTTATTTGCTACTTGCATTCGGAATTGTGGCAACTATACGCCACCATAAACCCAAAAACGAAAGGTCAAACGATATATGGTCCGTTGAATTCAAGGATAGGGAAATGGTTGAGAAATTCATAACTGAAATAGGTTTTGTAAAAAGCGTGCCGCCTATTTTGATACGGGCTTGGGCACATACCGCGTCGAACAGCGTTAAATTTACTAAAGAACAGATTGGAAAGCATTTGACTAAATATCCGAGAAAATACAGGCATCTTTTGAGGTTTGGGCAATGCAGCAAAAATTACCTGAAACGTGTCGTGAGCGATCCGGAATGCAAAGCGTCTGACCAGCTCAAAGCATTTGCAAACGGGGAATTCTTCCTGGATGAAATAAAGGAAATAAGAGAGGTCAATCTTGGCACGGCTGAATTTGTATACGACCTTAGTGTTGAGCCTTCACAGAACTTCATAGGCGGGTTTGGGGGCGTACTTCTTCATAATACAGAAGCCAAGGCGCTGTACGAAGCGATGAGAATAGGCGCACTGGCGAACGTGGTCATGGGCACTATACACGGCGACAGCGCATACGGCGTGTTCGACCGCGTTGTAAATGACCTGGGCGTGCCGCCGACAAGCTTCAAGGCAACAGACATGATCATGATAGCCAACATGCTAAAATCTCCTGATGGGCTCCGATCGTTCCGCCGCTGTGTTGAATTAACGGAAGTTCGCAAGCACTGGAAAACAGATCCTGCCGAAGAAGGCGGCTTCGTAAATCTTCTGGAATATTCGGCAAAGGACGACGTGCTTAAGCCGTCGAAAACCCTCCTGGTAGGCGAGTCGCAGATATTGAATGACATAGCGATGCGCGTGCGCGAGTGGAAAGGGAACTGGGATGCTGTATGGGAAAATATTCAGCTGCGCGGCAAAATATTCCAGACGATTGTAGATTACGCAAACGTCAACAAACGTCCCGATCTGTTGGAAGCGGAAAATATAATAAAGTCGAATTCACATTTCCACCTGATAAGCAACGACGTAAAGGAAGAGCTGGGAAGCATGGACACCAGGCTGATATACGACAGATGGCTGCAGTGGCTGAGAAATAACTATTGATAAAGATGTTTTTTGCCTTCGAACACTGTCTCGACTATTTTGCCTGTGGTTTTTCTTGCATTTAGTATCTCAATCTCTACAGGCTTACCCTTTTTACTATAATGGGCAATTATGTTGCCTTTTTGCTCACCAAAATCCGGCTTCCCTTTGCTTAATTTTATCAATAAAATGTCTGTCCTTTTGTCATACTTGTATTTCATATCGCCCGCTCCTTGCCTTATATACGGTTAGCACAACTTTTATTCCTTTGTATTCTTCAACCACTACTCTTATTACATACCCGTTCAGCTTCTTTTGATATATTTTTCTATTTTCATAACTTCCTAGAATACTATCTGGATTTTCCAAAGTTGAATTTACCAACTCTTCTTGTATATCGTACTGTCTCATCCTTTCCTTTGCATGTCTAGTGATTTCTATTTTCATTCTAATGACCCACTTTCATATTATTTTCTCCTTTACCAGATAATCTTTCACTATCTCGTAAATTTTAGCATGCCCCTCTGATGTTGGATGGTCTCCGTCTTTTAACAGTGACTTATAATTTCCTTTTTTGAAATGGCCGTATATTTCAATGAAATGTATTTTCTTTTTTGTGCATATGGATTTTATAATTCCATCATACTTTTCTATATATTCGTTCTTTGCAGAAAATTGAGGAGCCCATGGAAGTGGATTCATCTTCGATTCGTCTACTGGTGTGAGACCTGTAAAAAATATTTTGCCTGAAAATTTTGATGCAATCTCTATAATTTTTCCTATATTCCTTTCAAACTGTTTCTCTTCGACCTGCATCTTTTTTTCTTTGTTAAGTAAAAGACAGTCGTTAGTTCCTATAGAGAAAATGAATATGTGATCTTTCTCATCTTCAAGTCTCGATTTTGTCTCATTTTCGAATCGTGATAAAATTTCTTTTGTCGTATCGCCTGAAATTCCAAGGTTATATACTAAGCAGTAAAATCCCTTGTCGTGTAAATTTTTCTTGTCAATATATTCACGCAGACGCTGAGCCCAGCCGCCTCTCTCGTCCCACGCGCCATATGTTATGCTGTCGCCAAAAACAAGTATATGCATACATATACATTACCTTAGAATTATTAAAATCACCTATTTTTAAGCAGCCTGACAAATAATATACGAGCTATATGCACATGCCGAAGCGGAAGCGCGAGGAACAAATACGCAAACTTATATCGCGGGAGTACAAGCTCTACAACGAGGAAGAGAAGTTCGCCAGCCTGCGCAGGACCTTCTATGCAAAGGCGTGCAAC
>Ga0209541_10015987_pt1 | contig 11146 bp, 14 predicted proteins | sample RifCSPlowO2_01_FD_184027 | JGI IMG/M metagenome (GOLD analysis project Ga0209541, IMG submission 184027) | Groundwater microbial communities from Rifle, Colorado - Rifle CSP2_plank lowO2_0.1 (SPAdes) (version 2) | ecosystem: Environmental > Aquatic > Deep subsurface > Groundwater | place...
ATTCTTTTGAAAAGATCAGCAAAACACTCAAAATGAGTCCCTCAACCATTGCTCGATTTTGGAAGGAGATTAAAAACAGCAAACATTCCTTGATTATTGAAAAAGTAGAATCAAAAAATGAAGCAACGGAAGCTTTTTGGAAAGGTCTTGAATCTTTTATGCGTTTTGGCATGACCCCTAAATATGGTAGGGGACGATGGGATTTTTTAAATAATTTGAGCAAGCCCAATAAACTTAAAAAATAACTTATTCAATACTACGATGTATCGTAGTGAAATACAGGATCCTAATTTATAAAGTATGGTTTATTTAATACTACGATATATCGTAGTATAGATTTTATTTTTCAGTTTTTATTTTTTTGTGTAATATTTATTTAAAGTGGTATAATTCAAGAGTGAAAGAAGAAATATTAAAATTTTTTAAGGGGGAAGCAGATGACAGCGAGGAGACTCTCTTGAGATATTCGCATGATGCGAGTTTGCTTGAAGTTCGTCCTTTGCTTGTTGTTTTCCCAAATGACTCCGAAGATGTAAAAAATCTTGTGAAGTGGGTTTCGGATAGTAAAATTTTATATCCAAATATTTCTTTGACTGCGCGCTGTGCGGGAACTTGTATGTCCGGCGGGGCAATAGGCGAGTCGATCGTCATGGATTTTACAAGGCATATGAACAAATTGGTAAATTTTGCGCAGTCTCCGGCTTCCATTACCGTCCAACCCGGTATGTTTTACAGAGATTTTGAAAAAATAACTCTCGAAAAAGGGCTTATTTTGCCTTGTTATACGGCTTCAAAAGGCTTAAATGCAATGGGCGGGATGTTTGGTAACAATTCCGCAGGGGAGAGAACATTAAAATATGGAAAGACTGAGGACTATATTTTGGAAGCAAAAGTTGTTTTTGCTGACGGCAATGAATACATTGTAAAATCTATTTCTGAAAAAGAATTTCAAGATAAAATTGCGCAAAATGACTTTGAAGGTGGTGTTTATAAAAAAATATATGATCTAATAAAAGAAAATCAAGACGAAATAAAACTTTCAAAACCGACAGTGCATAAAAATTCTGCCGGATATTATATTTGGAATGTGCTTAATACAAAAAATTCGAATTTTTTTGATCTAAATAAATTGCTTGTTGGTTCACAAGGTACCCTCGGCATAGCGACCGAGATCACATTTCGGCTTGTAAAAAATCCAAAATATTCAAAACTTGTCGCAATCTTTATGAATGATCTTGAGCCTCTTGGTAGACTCGTAGACGAGATACTTCCTCTAAATCCCGAGACCCTTGAATCCTACGACGATAAGACGATGAAACTCGCTGTGAAATTTTTCCCGGATTTTTTGAAAACCAAAGGGCTCATTGGCATGATAAAATTCATGTGGAGTTTTTTGCCGGAGCTAGGCATGATGATCTCGGGGGGATTTCCAAAACTCATCTTGCTTGTTGAGTTTGCGGGAGAAACTGATGCGGATGCAGACAAGATGTGTTTAAAATTAAAAGAAAAGATCGCGAATTTCAAACTGAAAGTGCATATTACGAGGTCCGAAGCCGAAGCGGGAAAGTATTGGGATATCCGCCGGGAGAGTTTTAGTCTGCTTCGCAAGCACGTTGCCGGTCGCCGTACCGCTCCTTTTATAGACGATATCATTGTCCGTCCGGAATTTCTGCCGAAATTTATTCCTGAGCTAAATTCTATTTTGGACAAATATGATCTGACTTATACGATCGCGGGGCATGCCGGCGACGGGAATTTTCATATCATACCGCTCATGGATTTTTCACGCCCTGATACCGGTAAAATAATTCTTGAGCTTTCGGATAAAGTTTATGACCTAGTCGCAAGGTATCACGGCTCGATCACTGCGGAGCACAATGATGGCATCATTCGCACGCCGTATCTTCCAAAGATGTATGATCAAAAGATGATCGGCATTTTCAAACAAATAAAAAATATCTTCGATCCAAAAAATATCCTAAATCCCGGCAAAAAAGTTCCTATGGAAAAAGGGGGAGTCGGTACTAAAGAGTATATCTCGTCTCATATAGCAATAGAGCATAAAGCCAAACACGGGGTATAAAACATTTGCTTTTTTTCGAAATTTGTGTAGAATAGTCTCATGTTGAAATTAAAGGCTACAAAGAGAGAAGTCGGGCAAAATCTCGAAACCCTTAGAAAATCTGGCTCATTGCCGGCTGTTTTTTACGGTTTTAAAAGACAAACTACCCCTATTTCAGTATTAGATAAGGATTTTAGAAAGATTTGGAAAGAAGCGGGAGAGTCCGCTACATTTGTGCTTGAGACGGAAAATGGTCCTATTGATGTACTTATTCATGAAGTTCAATTTGATCCAGTAAGAGATATTCCGCTTCATGTTGATTTTCTGGCTATTGATGTAAATAAAGCTACTCAGATTAGCGTCCCTCTTGAATTTACTGGTGTTTCGGATGCTGTAAAAAGTGGTCTTGGTGTTTTGGTAAAAGTCATGCATGAAATCGAAGTTGAAGCTTTGCCAAAAGATATGCCAAACCATATTACTGTTGATATCTCAAAACTTGCAACACTTGATGACCAAGTTCTTGTAAAAGACCTTGCATTGCCAAAGGGCGTAACGGCTATAGCTAAGGAAGACGAAGTTGTTGCCGCTATCTCTGTTCAAAAAGAAGAAAAAGAGGAAGTTGCAGAGCCTGTTGATTTATCAAAAATAGAAGTTGAAAAGAAAGGTAAGAAAGAGGAAGAGGGTGCTGAAGCTCCTGCTGACGCAAAGAAATAATACTTAAAAATTTCAAAATCTGCTAAAAAAGTTTTTAAAAACTTTTCGCACGAACATTTTTTAAAAAAATGTTTTAGTGGTATAATAAAGGCATGATGAGAAAGTTTATCGTGATGCTTTTTGTTTTAGGCCTGTTCGGCTCTGTCACGGTCTTTTTTAAACCTGTTTTTGGGGCTTTTGATTGTCTTTTACTTACCCCGTCGTCACCCCCGGATCAAAAATCATTTTGCCAAAATGAATTAAATCAAATAGAGCAACAGTTGGCAGATTTGCAGGTTAAACAAAAAGATCAAGCAAGACAGACTGGAACCTTAAAAGGGGATGTTGCATATTTGAGTAGCCAGATAGCAACACTTAAAACAAAGATTAAAGCCAGAGAGCTTGTAATAGCAAAACTCAAGGTTGATATCAGCGAGAAGTCTTCAGTGATCGAGTCATTGTCTGAAAAAATAGAAAGGGAAAAAGAATCTTTGGGTCAGCTTCTTCGTAAAGACAACGAAATGGATGATTCAAATATTGTGCATATAATGTTATCTGCAGATAGCCTTTCCGCGTTTTATGCAGATGTGGATGATTTTACTTCTTTGAAAAAATCTATAAGCACCTCTGTTGATAAAATTCGTGGAGTAAAAACTGTGACAGAGATAGAAAAAGTTTCACTTGAGCAAAAACAAAATCAGGAAGTAGATGCTAAGGTTGAGCTAGACCAATCAAGACAAAAAGTAGCAGTAAAAGAGAAAGATCAAAAACAGCTTCTATCGATAAGCCAGCAAAAGGAATCTGATTATCAAAAATTAGCAGCGGGAAAAAAGGCACGCGCAGATAAGATCCGCTCAGCTCTCTTTTCTCTTCGTGATTCCAAAGCTATTCCTTTCGGTACGGCTTTGTCCTATGCGCAGATAGCTGAAAAAATTACCGGAGTTCGCCCGGCGATGGTCCTCGCGATCCTAACTCAAGAATCAAATCTTGGTTCCAATGTCGGTACTTGCAATCGTGCAACGGACACACCTTCTAAAAGCTGGGAAAACATAATGAACCCTAGAGACATACCAGCTTTCAAACGTATTACAGCTTCACTTGGCATGAATCCTTTTGGCACCCCGCTTTCTTGCCCTCAAAGTTTTGGTTATGGAGGAGCTATGGGTCCTTCACAGTTTATACCCTCGACTTGGGAATCTTATATAGACAAAATAACAAATGCTCTGGGTCTTTCTGGTGCACCAAATCCATGGGAGCCATTGCATGCTATCACCGCAACGTCTCTTTTAATTAAAGACAATCAAAATGGAGGCACGGGGTATACAGCAGAAAGAAATGCTGCATGCAGATATTATTCCGGTTCTGCTTGTCCGGCTAAAGGAACTACGACTATGAAAAGGGCCGTCATAGGATACGGCAACAATGTCATGTCTTTGGCAAAAAAAATACAGGCAGATATAGACATATTGCAAGGCAATTAATAATGTGCTAGTATGACGGAGTAATGACCCTTCGATAAAACTTAGGGTCATGGTGAGTAAAACCGAACCATGAAAAAAGACATACACCCAAAATATTCAACAAATTCCAAGGCTACATGCGTCTGCGGAGCCGTTTTTGCCGTAGGTTCTACTATGGATTCTATTGATGTTGAAATCTGCAGTCAGTGTCACCCTTTCTACACAGGAAAAGAAAAGGTTCTTGATACTGCCGGACGCGTGGACAAGTTCAAAAAGCGTGCAGAATCTACCAAGATCACACCTACAAAAAAGAAGAAATAACCATCTCCACCTGATAAGGGGGAGTGTCCGTAGGACGAGGAGGTTTTGAATTCATGACCCCTCCGGCCAAAGGCCACCTCCACTTAGCAGGGGAGGTTTTAATACATGACCATAGACTGGGAAACAATTAAAAAAAATCACTCGACTGCATACTTTGGCGAGCAATATGACAAATTGCTTCGACAAGAGGCGGAGGTAAGAGAGATGCTCGGAGGTGATGAATCTTTGCATGATCTCGCTGCAAAAGAACTCACTTTGATACTTGAGCAAAAAGAAGCGCTTGAAAAGCAAGTCGGAGAAATTTTAAATAAAGAAAAAGAAGCAGAGGACAAATTAAACGAATCACCAAATGAGATCGTGCTCGAAGTGCGCGCCGGCACCGGGGGAGACGAAGCGGCGCTTTTTGCATGGGAGCTTGCATACGCTTATGAAAAATACGCCGAAACGCACAACTGGTCTTGGAAAGTAAACTACGAATCAAAAAATGACATCGGTGGTTTTCGCGAAGCGTCATTTGAAATACGTGGAAAAGATGTCTACAAGATCATGCGATACGAGACGGGTGTGCACAGGGTCCAAAGAATTCCGGCTACTGAAAAAAATGGCAGAGTGCATACCTCGACCGCATCGGTTGCGGTATTGCCGATCCGCAAAAAAGTTAATTTCGTCATAAGTCCCGGCGATCTTGAAATGGAATATTCTCGTGCAGGCGGAAAGGGAGGACAAAATGTAAACAAAGTCGAGACCGCGGTGCGTCTCGTGCACAAGCCGACAGGCCTCGATGTCCGCTGTACGAGCGAGCGAAGCCAGCTCGCAAACCGCGAGCAAGCTATGGTTATCTTGACCGCAAAGATTCAACAGCTTAAAGAACAAGAAGAAGCAAAAAAATATTCCGGCGAAAGAAAAAACCAGATCGGTACAGCCGACCGCTCCGAAAAGATCCGCACTTATAATTTTCCTCAAGACCGCGTCACCGATCACCGCATCAAGCAGTCTTGGTCAAACCTCCCGAGCATAATGGAAGGCAATTTAGACAAGATATTCGAAGCGCTCCAGTCCGGCGCAGTAGGGGATGCGGACGGAGAAATTGACGAGGAGTAAAAATACAAGGCCTTGCCTTGTATTTGGATGTGTCTTGATAAGTATTTAAATGTGCTAAAATACAATAATTTAAAGGGACTTAGTTGGAACATATGAAAGAAGCACAGATTTATGCAAATAAAATAAAAATAATTAGCATGATTTTACTCGCCATGCTTATGACATTTGTTTCAATTATGACACTAAAAGATTCTGCTTTTGGTTATGCCGGCATTTTTTTCTTCGGAATTATAGGGATTCCTGTTCTTGTTTATGGTTTGGTAAAAAAATGGAATAGACCCATAATGTATCTTGATAAAGAAGGAATACGATTTGATGTTGGATTTTGGAGTACAAAAAAAGTGTTGTGGGATGAAATAGAAAAAATTGAATTTGGTGCAATAAAAACTAGATTACCGGCGCGAATTTTCCCTGGCTTCATTAATACTAGTAGCTTATTCTTCTTTTTTAAGGACCCAAATAAATACAATCAAGTTGTAATTACCTCTAAAAATCTCAAACAAGTCGGTGATGTTGCTACGGATACAGTAGAAAGTTTTGGTTTTGTGAAATATCGCTCCTCCGTTCATAGACGGGCGGATATCATTATTCCAAGTAGTATGCTTTCTAGTCAGAAAAAAATCATTGATATTTTTGGTAGGTACAATATTGCAATACAAGTTATAAATAACTCTACAACCGCATAAACCCCTTTAAATAAAGGCTCGTTTCCGATGATTGCTTTTTTGGGGGATATGTGGTAGGATTTGAGGGTAGTTTCCCTAAGGCTTTTTGTTTCATTTGTGTTTTATGCGCATAAGAGATTTTAGCGCAAGGCAGGCTACGCATTATTAAGTAGTTTTTGCCCGATTTTTTCTTAAAAACGGGAGAATAACAAGTTATGGCAACAAAGCTATATGTGGGTGGACTGCCTTACAGCACCCAAGAGGATTCTCTTAAAGAGTTTTTCTCAACTGCAGGTACAGTAGTATCAGCAACAATTATCATGGACAAAATGTCCGGTCGTTCAAAAGGTTTCGGATTCGTTGAAATGTCATCGGATGCGGAAGCTCAGAACGCAGTCTCTATGTTTAACGGAAAGGACTTCGAAGGAAGAAACCTTACTGTAAACGAGGCTCGCCCTATGGAAGCTCGTCCACCAAGGACTGGCGGATCTGGAGGTGGCTACGGAGGCGGTAATGGAGGAGGCTACTCTTCAAGAGGAGGAAACGGAGGTGGAAGGGGATACTAACACTTTAAATTTCTCAAAACAAAAAAACCGCGAAAGCGGTTTTTTTGCTGGTTGGTATTGACAATAAAATTACCTTGTATATACTTAAAGAGTCATTAGAAAACGCCGGCCTGTACGGCGTTTTCCTTTACCTAAATATGAGTTTTTATTGCTAAAAAAGCCTTTTTCTGTTATATTTTTGATACTTTTGAGTGTGTAGTTCAGCTTGCCCCGCCTGTGCTGGCTGGGTGAAGTAGAACGCTGTAGAAAGTAATATTTTGTAAATTGAGTGTGTAGTTCAGTGGTAGAACGCTGTCCTGATAAGACAGAGGTCGATGGTTCGATTCCATCCACACTCACAAAATGCTTTAATAAAGATTGCTTTACATTTTAATTCTATTTTATGCTAAAATATTTCTGTGAAAGATTTTAATAATTGGAACAAAAAGAAAATAACCATTGATGGTTTTATAGAATTTCAACATCCGAAAGAAGGAGAGATTTGGTGGTGCAGACTCGGAGTAAATATTGGGAGTGAAGTTTAGGAAAAGGAAAAGAGTATACTAGACCAGTTTTAATTATAAACAGTGAGGGTAGTGAAAATTGTATTTGTGTTCCTCTTTCTTCAAAAATTAAAAACACAAAATATTCCTGCATAATAAAAACCGAAGATAATAAATTACACACTGCACTTATGTTTCAAATCAGAAGTATAGACAAAAGAAGACTCAAAGAGAAAGTATATGATTTAAATGAGGAAGAATACGGAAAAGTAAAAATAGTCTTTGATAAATTATTTAAAATTTAATTAAAAATATAATAGCCCCCTTGCGGGGGCTATGGGCTCTTGCGAGCAAGAGAGGCAACCTCTCAATAACTACATTATATACTAGCGTTAGTATTATGCAAGACCCAATTGGGACATTATAAATACAATTGCATTTATGCCTCTTTTTGGGTATACTCTGGGCGAAGCCGAGAGGTTTTTTAATTTTATGGAAAAAGAGAAAGACAATAAGTGGTGGGTGGCTGGAGTACGGATGTTCGGAGAGATTTCCGTATGGATTGTTGTTCCTATTGTATTGGCGCTTTTCATCGGTAAGTATCTGGATAATAAATATGACAGCGCACCTTGGCTTTTTCTCGGATGTACAGCACTCGCTTTTATTATTTCAATATTTGGGATTTGGAAAATTTTGTCAAAATATTTGAAAGAAATAGAAAAAGAAATTTTAGAAAAGAAAAAAAATAACAAAGATGGAAAATCAAGCGACACAAAATAATATTGAAAATACAGAAATAATTCATGAGTCAACTTTGTACGCGGAGCCCATCGCTCATGTCGGTTCTTTTTCTATTACAAATGCTCTTTTTACAAGCTGGATAGCAGTGTTCGCTATAATTGTGATAGTCATAGCTATCCAAAAAAGTTTGAAAGAAGTTCCGAAAGGGATCCAGAATTTTTTTGAAATCGTTTTTGAAGGAGCTTTATCTCTTTGCGACCAAGTGACAAATAGCCGAAAAATTACAGAAAAAGTTTTTCCACTCGCATTCGCTATTTTCTTTTTTGTACTTATAAATAACTGGCTCGGTATCTTGCCACTCGGCGGTTTTGGGCTTTTGGAAAAGACGGAGGAGGGTCTCGCTTTTATCCCGTTTATCAGAAGTGGCACAGCGGATGTAAATGCGACTCTTGCGCTCGCCGTGATGTCTGTCGTCGGTGCAAACATCTTTGGCATCGTTTCGATAGGCCTCTGGAAAAGTTTCAATAAATATGTTAATCTAAAGGCGCTTGGTAGTATTGCAATAAAGATTCGTAAAGACCCAGTAGTGCTTATCGTGGCACCTGTTACATTTTTTGTTGGTGTACTTGAGCTTATAGGAGAATTTGCAAAGATTGCCTCACTCTCATTTCGATTGTTTGGAAATGTTTTTGCAGGGGAGGTTTTGCTACTTTCAATGAGCGCATTACTTGCTTATGGTCTTCCTATACCGTTTTTGTTTTTAGAAATTTTTGTCGGTGTTATACAGGCATTCATTTTCTCAATTTTGGTTTTGGTGTATTTTACAATCGCAGCGCAGGATCATGACGCACACGATGAAAAAGAGCATCATAACACGGAGGAAAAATTAGCAGTTTAAAAAATAGTCGAATTAGTTTATTATTAGTTAATTTTATAAATATATGGATTTAATCCCACTCGCAAAAGCATTAGCAATTGGACTTGGTGCCATTGGACCAGGTATTGGTGTTGGTCTTATTGGAGCAAAAGCTATGGAAGCTATTGGCCGAAATCCTGAAGCATCCGGAAAGGTTTTGGTTCCAATGCTTATCGCATCAGCATTTGCCGAAGCTATCGCAATTTACGCGCTCGTTATCGCGTTTTCGATCAAATAATTAGGTTCTAGTTTCTAGGTTCTAGCGTCGCTAGTGCCTAGGGGCAAGCACCTAATGTTTAGAATTTAATTTTTACTAGAAGCTAGTCACTAGACCCTATAAACTAATTCAAATGGATTCACTTATCACAACATTTCACATAGATTGGAAAATAATAATTGCTCAGGTGATAAACTTTTTAATAGTATTTTTGGTGCTTTACTTTTTTGCTATCAAACCTCTGAAAAAAATGATGGCGGAGCGTGCGGACAAGATATCAAAAGGTTTAACCGATGCTACTTCAAATGCACTCGTTCTTGAAAATACAAAGAAAGAATACGATGAGATGATAGTAAAAGCTCGCATGGAAGCCGACGCTATCTGGAAGCAGGGCAAAATGGAGACCGAGGTCAAAAAGACGGCAATGATAGCAAAAGCAAAAGGCGAAGTTGATGTGATGATCGAGGCTGGCAAAAAGTCTCTCGAAACAGAAAAGGTAAAAATGATCGAGGATGCGAAAAAAGAGATCGTCTCTCTCGTTGTAAAAGCCACGGAAAAGCTTCTTGAAGCAAAAGGTGCGTCGTATGACGAAGAAGCGGTAAAAGCTATTAACGGTTTAGAGGCTCAGCCTCTAAAATTTAATTCATAATTATCATGGCAAAGATTTCCCCAAAAAACACAGCATACGCAATATATGCATCCGCAAAAGGGAAGTCTGGAGCTGGTCTTGATAGTGCTTTGAAAAATTCCGTAGAATTTATCGCAAATAAAAATCTGCTTTCAAAATCAAATCAGATATTAAATGAACTTGGAAAAATTATTGATGAAGATGAGGGAGTTGTAAGAGCAAAAGTTTCCGCGCGAGGCCGGGTCGCGAGTCATGCGAAAATGGAAATAGAGAAAATGCTCAAAGAAAGACATAAAGCAAAAAGCGTCATCCTGGATTTTAGAGAAGATAAAAGTTTGCTCGGAGGAATGAAAATAGAAGCAAAAGACGAGGTCACCGATATCACGCTCAAAAATAAAACAAAACAATTACAAGAATTTTTACTAAAAAACTAATATGTCAAACAGCACAATCGTAGAAAATTTAAAAAATCAGATAGAAAAATTCAAGGCTGATACCAAGACCGAAAATGTCGGCATCGTGACCGAAGTGTTTGACGGTATTGTTCGTGCGTCGGGACTTTCGTCTATCAAAGCATCTGAGATGGTTACTTTCCCAAGCGGTGTCAAAGGTGTTGCGCTCAATCTCGATGAAGACTCCATAGGTATCATCGTTCTTGGTGATTATGCAAAGATCAAAGAAGGAGATGAGGTGAAGGCTACCGGCAAAATTCTGGAAATTCCTGTCGGCGTGGCGACGATCGGACGCGTGCTCGATGTACTCGGTCAACCTCTCGACGGCAAAGGCGCTTTGAAAGAGTCCGCATTTTATCCTATCGAAAAAGTTGCTGCCGGAGTTATTGCCCGCAAATCCGTCGACCAGCCGGTGCAGACCGGTATCAAAGCGATCGACGCTCTCGTGCCGATCGGACGAGGACAGCGCGAACTCATCATTGGTGACCGCCAGACGGGCAAGACCGCTATCGCTATCGATGCGATCCTCAACCAGAAAGGCCAGAACATGAAATGCGTCTATGTCGCTATCGGTCAGAAAGATTCCAAGCTCCGCAAGCTCGAAGCTCGTCTTCGCGAAGGCGGTGCTATGGATTACACCGTCATCGTCTCTGCTGGCGCATCAGACCCAGCAGCTATGCAGTACCTCGCACCGTATGCAGGCGTGACTGTCGCTGAATATTTCCTCGACAAAGGCGAAGATGTGCTGATCATTTACGATGACCTTTCAAAACACGCTGTCGCATATCGAGAAATTTCGCTCCTCCTGCGCCGACCGCCAGGCCGTGAAGCATATCCGGGAG
>Ga0209541_10015988_pt1 | contig 11146 bp, 15 predicted proteins | sample RifCSPlowO2_01_FD_184027 | JGI IMG/M metagenome (GOLD analysis project Ga0209541, IMG submission 184027) | Groundwater microbial communities from Rifle, Colorado - Rifle CSP2_plank lowO2_0.1 (SPAdes) (version 2) | ecosystem: Environmental > Aquatic > Deep subsurface > Groundwater | place...
CATTTTAAGGAAAGTAATAAGCTCTTCCATATTAGAAAACCTGTATTTCAAGTAAGGATAGTATCTTAAGAAATTGGGGTGCAATAATTTCTGTATACTACACTAACTCGCTGAAATAGAAAGAATTATAAAGCTCTAAAATTCATAAGTTATATGGGTTGGAAAGATGATCCTTATTGGCTGAAGGGTGGATTCTTTGGAGCCGTAGTTCCGATCATTTTCGCAGTAATTGGTTGGATAATTATTTTTGCTTTGGGATCAGAGGCACTATACTTTTTTGGTCCTTTTATTTATCTTGGTTCTGGATACTATATTATTGGCGGTTTTATTGTTGGTTCAATTATAGGTTGGATATACGGAAGATTGAGGAAGTAGAATCTTGGTCCGTGCCACAACTTAAAACATTTATTGTTTCTAAATTCACATAAATCTTTTGCTTTTACTTCGTAAAACTCCTATAACAGCGATTCAACTCAATTCCGCCGCCGAAGAAAAGAAATGTTATAAACCTTTCTTACTTAGTTTTATTATGCCATCAATAGGTAAAAGAGAGTTATTAGGAGTTTCAGTAGCTGCATTAATTGGAGTTACATATGTTGCACGCCATGACACGACCTCACGTAGAGCTATAGATAGGATTGATAGAGAAGTGGGAAGTATAGTAATTGCGGATCCACATATTTCAAGGGAGGATATTTATACTATTATTTATGATGACACAGGAATGAATGATATTGAATGTGATAGTTTATACCATAAGATAAACCGTTTGGAGGAATTGATGAGAAGAAGAAAAGAGTATAGTGACAATATCATTTTAAAATTTTAGTCGGCGGCGAAACTCTTCGTCGCTCCGCTCCTTGTCCTTCTGTATAATTTGTCAGGAGAGTTGAACAGCGATTATAAGCAATAGCTCACCACAAGGGTTCGCAACCACAGGAGGGAAAAATATATTTCAATCAAATTAATTTAGCATTTTTCCTCTCGTGTCCTTGAAACTTCATAATGTTCAGCACTGCTCTTTATTCAGAAGGCTGAACTTATTCAGTTCAGGATGCTAATAACACTGGTTGTATCCCATATCCTCTTCTCAATAAAGTTCGTCGAGCATACGCCTGCGGGAAAATTATATTATAAATAATCTTAATTTACTCCCTTGGTCACGCCAACAAGTTGGCTCTCATTTCATTCGGAGAATACAACATTGATTAGTTTCAATCCGCCTACGCCCACCACGGAAAGAAATATTTATAAGTGAAGTAATCATAACTATGGGAATGAAACCGTTATTAATCGAAGAAACTGTATTTTTTAAAATTAATGATAAGGATAAAGGAAAAATATATGGGATATCTAATGTTGGAAAATTAAAAGGTGGAATAGTTTGTAAGTTTTATCATGAGCAAGTTTCTGAAAACGTATATAAAACCGAAACCATAGTCAAACTCTTTTTCCCAGATAAATCTATAATAACTGCTTTGACCATAAATGAGCCAATAAAAAATATAGATATAAAAGATTGTTTAATAACAAAATATCAAGAAAGTTCTACTAACGAATTTCTATACATTCTAAAAATAAAAGATAAATATTTCTTCTTATCTCACGAAAATGCAAAGAACTTTATTTCTACAGGTATAAAGCTTAAAACTTATGCTTAATCTTTAAATAAGTGGTGGGCTACGGCGGACTTTGGATTTTTCGGCTTCGCCGAACGTTGCACTAAAATCCAACCTCTGTCGAGGGAAACTAACAGGAATTAAACTCAATTCAGCTACGGGCTTTTTTCTAATAAGTTTAAAGAAGTAAAACTTGAATAATGGGCTTTGTTTTATTGACGGGTGAAATCATCCATTAGTTTTTGTCTTTCTGCTTTGTCTGGAATCATCCACATCAATGCGTATTCTACCGCTTCTTCTGCTGTTCCAATCTTGACCATTTTTCGTGCTAAATCTTCTGCACTTTTTCCAAAAACAATTCCATCAAACGGAATATATAGAATATTTGCGCCATCTCGACTTAACGGTCTATGACTTGAACCTTGTCTATAAAAAACTGTTGAACCAGCAGGATACGCTCTAACAACATTTCCTTCCATATCTCCATCAAAATATTCACCACCAATTACATATGCAAACTCTCCACCAGGATGGCAATGTGGTCCTTGGTCTAAACAATTTGCTGGCATATTCAGATGTGTTGGATTAAATCTTTGTCCTTGCCTAAAATAATCCTGAGCAGAATCCCCCTTAGGATCGTATGAAAATTCAAAATCTAATTTTCCTCTGTCCATTTCCCTTCTTAATCCAACACCAGAATTGACGTATTTTGGCGTTCCAACTATTTCACGATCAACTAACCGAACAACACCATCAACTTCTTGTGTTCCTGTTACTTCCGCAAGATTGTCAATAAATCCCATGAGTTCACCCTAGTAATAAACAATAATGATGATATCTTTTTAAATCTTCTGTCTTCCTTGAGAAAAACAAAGCCCCCTTTCTTCTGTGATAAAAAGCCCTTCGCTGAACTCCTCCGTTCCTCGTCGCTTCGCTCCTGCGGTACTCGGTCACGCTGCGCTCTCGGCTTCACCTCGGAGAGTTTAACAGGAATTAGTAGAAATTCGTCGGTAAATGAAAAATAGGAAAAATAAGATACACCTCCGAACTCAAAAATGGTTTATGCTCACAAACCTTTACTGCTATTAACCTGTTCGCTAAACCTATTTTCGGTTTTCTTCTTTGCTCAGAAAACTCCACTAACACTGATTCAATAAGCGGGCGGGCTACTTCCTATCAAAACCCGAATCACCTATTTTAAATAGTAATTTTTCCAATATTTAAATATGAAGAAAAAGATTAACAAATTTATATTTTGGACACCAAGGATACTGGTTGTATTATTTATCTTATTCTTAGCTATGTTTTCCTTAGATATTTTTGAGGGAGATTATGGATTCTGGGGGACTATTTTAGGATTATTTATGCATAATATTCCGGTACTTATCTTGTCGATTGTTTTGTTAGTCTCTTGGAAACATGAAATCGTTGGAGGGATTGCTTTTATCCTTGCAGGGATTTTATATATTGCATGGATTTTGATGACTGCTATTACAACGGGTTTTGAATGGTATTATCTATTATGGGCTTTGCAAATTTCTGGAATTGCTTTCTTTATAGGAATTATGTTTCTTATTGGTTGGTTCAAAAAGAAAAAATAACGCGAGCCACCTGAAATCTCTTCCACTTTGCTTCGCAAAAATTACACACCCATTTAGCTATAGAACGAACAAAACTCAGAGAAGTAGTGACATCCAAATTTAGATTGCCCTATGGCTTCATTGAGAAAATTTATATAACTCTTTATTTTTAACTTCTTATGGCATTTTCTTTTAAGGCACGTTGGCGTTTGATTAAAGGAGGAATGTATGATGCTTATACCAATATGGCTATTGATGAAGCATTAGCAATATTGGCTGAAAAAAATAATACACCAACTATCCGCCTTAGTTATTGCTGGAAAAAACCCGGCGGGGTTTCTTTAGGGATTAATCAGCAGATTAGCGATATCAATTTGAATTACTGTCTTGAAAAAAAAATTCCTATCGTGAGAAGACCTACCGGAGGGATGGCTTTGTATCACACTCATCAGGATTTTACTTACTGCGTTCTTTTGCCTATTCAGGAAAAAAAATATAGAATCCAAGAATCTTATTCTATGATATGCCAATGGATTTCTAATGGGCTTTCTGCTCTCGGGATCCCGGTAAATTTAGAGCATACTTCTCTTTCAGTGCAAGGCAAAAAGATATCGGGAAATGCCCAGACAAGAACTCTAGGATCTTTATTGCAGCATGGCAGTGTTTTTTATTCCTTATCACTTAAACATTTAACACAAATATTTCAAACTCCTCCAAAAATTTTTCAGGAGAAAACAACTTGCATTAAAGATTTTAAATCTATTTCAGTTAAGGACATGCATGATGCTTTTGAAAGAAGTTTTTTAGAAGGGAAAGATTTTTTTGAGCAGGATTTAGAGCAGGAAGAATTAGATATTGTTGAAAAACTCTTGCAGACAAAGTACAGGACAGCAGAATGGAATTTCAATGCCGGGAAAAAAAGCAAAGGAAGCTGCCATATTAATGCTCTTCCATGAAAATGGTTGCAGGATCTTCCAAATAATCTTTTAGGTCATTTAAGAATTTAGCTGCTTCTGCGCCGTCAATAATCCTGTGATCATAAGTTAGTGAGAGAGGCAGGATCTTTCTGATAACTGTTTTGTTTTCTTCAATCACTAATTTGTCTTCGATTTTACCCATCCCTAGGATGGCGCTTTCAGGATAATTAATTATTGGAGTGAAGTATCTTGTTCCGAATGTGCCTAGATTTGTTATTGTGAAGCAGCCACCTTTAACATCCATTAAATCAAGTTTTCTTATTCTTGCTTTCTCTGCCAAACTTTGAATCTCTTCTGCTAACTGAAAAATATCTTTTTCATTTGCTCCTTTCACCACAGGAACTATCAAACCGTTCTCTGTGTCTACAGCAATGCTAATATTATAATATTTTTTAATAATTATTTCCTCTCCTTCAAGGCTTGCATTGAGAAGAGGATGCTTCTTTAGTGACACAATTACGGCTTTCATGACAAAAGGGATAAAGGTTAAATGAACTTTTTTTGCTTCAGCAATTTTTTTCTCTTTTTCCCTCAACCAAAAGAGAGAGGTTACATCGGCATCAATCATGTTTGTGACTGGAGCTGTTGTAAGATGAGCATTTTCTATATGTGTTGAGATTGATTTTCTAATGCCTTTTAATGGAACTCTGTCAATATAGCCGAACATATCATATTTTCTTGTTACTTTTGCTTCAGCTATTTTTTCTTGAGGGGCTTGTTTTTCACTCTTTCTTACATCTTCTTCGGTAATTCTTCCTTCTGGACCCGTGCCCTTTATTTTTTTTAAATCGATATTAAGTTTTTCTGCTAATGCCCTTACTTTAGGCAATGCTTTTATTGGCGTTCTTTCTATTTTTTTTGCTTCAACATATTTTGTTTCTTTTTTTTGTTGTAACGGAGCTTCTTCTAAGAAACCAACAACGCTTCCTGTGTATCTTTCTTCTTTTTTTTGTTGGGATTTTTGAAATTCTTTTTTTACTTCAGGTTGAGGAGCATCTTTTTTTTCTATATCCTTTTGAGGCTGTACTTTTTCTCCTAACTCTCCTATAATTACAAGAATGTCTCCTACTTTTATTGTATCACTTTCTTTTCCATTTAGCTGCAGAATTATTCCTGCTTTAGGACTTGGAATATCAACAACTGCTTTATCTGTTTCAATTTCAACCAATGGCTGATCAGCTTCTATTTTGTCTCCTGTTTTGACTTTCCATTTAACAATTTCCCCTTCTGTAATCCCTTCTCCGACATCTGGAAATCTGAATTCGTATGGCATTTTATCTTTTGATGATAATCTCCTTAAACTCTTCTTTACCAAATATTTTTTCATCAAATAGCTTTATCTTTTCTAATTGAATTTTATAGATTCTCGATTCATATACCTTTTTATGAAAGCCCTTTGGTTTTTTAGCAAATTTAACTACTTTAGGATACCTTTTGATGTAGAGCATGCCTGCTTTAATTAACTCCTTATCCTTTACTTTTATGACTTTTCCTGAGGCTTGCAATCCTTGCAATAATGAACCCCATTCCTGCGTTGAGTCAAAGATAGTTATTGCAATTCTATTATTTTTCTTAATATTTCTTATATGTTGTGTATTAGTTCCTGTCCATATGTAAAGATTAAGTTCCTTATCATACACATAATATGCAGTGCTAGCATGCGAGTTTTTTTTATCTATTGTTGCAAGAGTTAACAAAGTATTTGAAGATAGTAAATTGTATATGCTCTTTCTTATTTTTTCTTTTTCTTTTGGAGAACTGAAATTTAATTGCATTAGAAATTCATCACCTTTTCTACTGCAATTATTATCTTAGCTTCATCTGGAATGTATTCTCTCTCTAATTTTGCAAATGGCATAGGCGTGTCTAAGCCAGTAACTCTTTCTATAGGAGCTTCTAAATCAAGCAGAGCCTTTTCATTAATTGTTGCGATAAGCTCTGCACCAAAGCCGGAAGTTTTTGGGGCTTCATGGACGATAATTACTCTGCCTGTTTTTTTTACAGAGTTAATGACAGTTTCTGTGTCGAAAGGATAAATTGTTCTTAAGTCAATTACTTCTATGCTGTATTTTCCCTGCACTTTTTCTATTGCATCTAAAGTTGCTTTGACCATTGCTCCCCATGCAAGGATAGTTAGATCTGTTCCTTCTTTTGCAATTTTCGCTTTACCTAATGGGATTATATAATCTTTTTCTGGAACTTCTTCTCTGATAGCACGGTAAAGGCGCATCGGCTCCAAGAAGATAACAGGATCAGGATCTCGCATTGCTGCGGTAAGCAATCCTTTCGTATCATAAGGAGTAGAAGGAATCACGACTTTTAAACCAGGAGTATGCGCAAAGATTGATTCTTCTTGTTCTCCATGCAATTCTAATGCACGAATACCGCTGCCTGCAGGGGTCCTTATCACTAAAGGAACTGTAAAACGGCCTCTGCTTCTATTTCTGATGCGAGCAGCGTGGCTAACAATCTGATCAAAGGCAGCATACAGAAAACCACTAAACTGGATTTCAGCAACAGGCCTCATTCCATAAACTGCTAAACCAATGGCTGTTCCGATAATGCCTTCTTCTGATAAAGGAGTATCAATCACGCGATTTTTGCCGAATATTTTTTGTAAATTGTCTGTAGCTCTAAAGACACCACCATTTACACCAATATCTTCTCCTAAAAGAATTACATTTTTATTTTTCTTCATCTCTTGCAATAGCGCAAGGTTTACTGCTTCAACAATATTCAAGTTAGCCATTTTTTTTAAGGGGAGTACATTGCTCTTGCAATTGCTGATTTAATTCAGCGAAAGTGTAATTACAGATTTCAGATTTATCTTGCTCAGGAATTTTTTCAAATAGCTTAACAGCATTCTCTACTTTCTCTTTTGCTTCTTTTAAGACTTGCTCTTTATAGGAAGGATTGAGGATTTTTTTCCTTGCCATGTATCTTTCCAGCCGTTCAACAGGATCTCTTTTCATCCAAAAAGCAACTTCCTTTTTAGAGCGATATCTAGAAGCATCATCTGAAGTGCTATGATCACTTATTCTATAAGTAAGGCATTCGATTAATGTAGGGCCTTTTCCTTTTCTTGCTAAATCAATGGCTTCTTTAGCTGCTTTATAGACAGCAAAGATATCATTGCCATCTACTTGAATCCCTCTGATGCCGTAGGCAATTGCTTTTTGTGCAATGGTCTCTGAATTAGTTTGTATCTTTCTTGGAACTGAAATTGCGTATTGGTTGTTTTCGCAGATTAAGACAGCTGGAACTTGGAAGACACCAGCGAAATTCATTCCTGTATGAAAATCTGCTTTTGAGGTTGCACCATCTCCAAAGAAAACCAAACTTATAGTTTTATCTCCTTTTAATTTTGCAGCCCAGGCAGCGCCTACTGCATGAGGAATGTGGCTTCCTACTGGAATAGCTATAGGAAAATTATTTACGTTATCAGGACTTTTTAGTCCTCTTTCATCACCAGACCAGTATTGAAGTATCATCTCCATAGGATGTTTTCTAATAATTAATGCTGCACTATTTCTGTACATAGGAAAAAGCCAGTCTTTATCTTCTAATAAGATAGTAGCACCTACTTGAATTGCTTCTTGGCCCTTTACCTGTAAATATGTTCCAATACGTCCTTGTCTTTGAAGAGAAAATGCTTTATCATCAAATGTTCTTACTAAAATCATGGATTCATAAAGCTGTTTGATTTTTTCTTTTGTTAATTTTGGCATAAGATTTTTATCTATATTACCTTTTTCATTTAAAACTTGAAGAAATTCAACTTTAAATTTCTGAATAACCTTTTTCACCATCTTTTAACCCCTGCAAGAATAATTCTCCTGCTTTATAAGAGCTTCTCACAAACGGACCTGAAGCACAATACATAAAACCTTTTTTCAATGCTTCTTTTTGGAAATATTTAAACCTTTCTGGAGAGATATAGTCCTCTACCTTAATGTGTTTACTTGTTGGTCTTAAATATTGACCGAATGTGATGATATCCACTTTTCTATTTCTTAAGTCATCCATTGCCTTTAATACTTCTTCTTCTTTTTCTCCTAAGCCGAGCATTATGGAGGATTTTGTGTAAATAAAAGGAGCATATTTTTTTACATTTTCCAATACTGTCAGTGATTGATGGTAGTTAGCTCTTCTGTCTCTTATTTTTTTTTGCAATCTTTCTACTGTTTCTATGTTATGAGCAATAACTTCTGGATTAGTTTCTATAATCTTTTGCAGTGCTTTTTCATCTCCTTGAAAATCCGGAATTAAGACTTCTATCATCAAAGAAGGAAGCTGTTTTTTTATTTCTCGAATGCAAGAAGCAAAGTGAGAAGCGCCTCCATCAAGCAAATCATCTCGGTTTACAGAGGTTAATACAATATAGTCAAAGATATTCAATTGTTTTAATGCTTGAGCAAGCTTTTGAGGCTCTTCTTGATATAGTGCAAGAGGCTTTCCTGAGCTTACTGCGCAAAACCTGCAATGACGAGTGCATGTATCTCCCATTAACATGAAAGTAGAAGTTCCTGATGACCAGCATTCGCTCATATTTGGGCAATGGGCTTCTTGACATACAGTATGTAAATTATAATCTTGAATAATCTGCTTTAATATTTCATATTTAGGGGTAGGTGGTTTTATCTTCAGCCATTCTGGTTTTTTAAGCAGCTGTTCCATTTATTTTCCGAGAGCCCATGCTTTTAATTTATCATAACTTGGAACACCACATAACTTTTTCCCTGTTTTTTCATTAACTAGGAAAGGAACCCCACCGCAGAAGATGTTTCCTTTTTCATCTTTATCATAAGATTGCATTAGTTTTGCGTTTTGAGCATTGTGCCAGACTTCTATTCTTGTTATTTTTACTTTTTCTTCTTTTTCTAAACGTTCTATCATAGGAAGCAATGCTCTACAATGCACGCACTCTGTTCCGAAAAATTCAATTAAACGATCACCCATTTTAGTCTACTTTTTAATTTATATGCTGTGTATTTAAATCTTATTCTTATGCTTTATAACTTTAACTAAACAAACTAAATTTTTGAATACTTTTCCAACTCTTTGATAAGTTTTGATACTTCTACGGTTGCCTCTTTTACCGTTTCGATGTCAACATCTTCACCATAGTAGTTTATCCCATTTCTTAATCTTCTGTATCTGTCAAATATTTTAGAGATTGATTGCTCTTTAAGAATGTCTCTTAAAAAATAAGTTATTGATTCGTGATTAAGAAATTTATAACCTCTTGAATAACCTATTGCCTCACAATATTCTCTCAAACCTTCGTAGAGTTCTCTTAATATTGACTTTGCAGTATTTTGATTTAATACTATAATCTTGGCAGTTTCAACTGCTTGCATTGAAGATGTAAATAAGCTTGCTGCCCTTATCGTATTAGGCATAACCTTTTTCACATTTCCTTCCATTAAACTATTTTCAAAGTTCATGATAATACTTCTAATTCTCCAGATAAAACTATTCCATTACAGATGTTGTTAATTAAATGAGGGTTAGCTTTTATAGCTTTTTTCCAACTTTCTTTGTTAAACTTATGTAAGCTTATTCTTCTATTTAATCTTTTTTCGTACTTTTCATTTTGAAATTTTTTTTCTATATTTGAGATTAAGCAAATGTCAATATCACTGGTTTTGTCATCCATGGCCGAAGCATAACTACCAAATAAGACGATAACAGGTAAGTCAAACATTTTTTCTAAATCTTGGACAATATTAGACTCCCTCATTTTCTCTAAATTATAATATAGCTTCAAGTTTAATGTTTTTTTATTTAGACTCAACCAATAAAAATAGTATAAGCCACTTTTTCTTGACTCCAGAAATTCTTCTTTTACTAATTTGTTGAGATACTGTCTGACTGTTGTATGGTTGATCCTTAAAATTCTGGAAAGCTCTCGGATACTAAACTTTCTAGTTGGCTCTTCAAAAAACTGTTTTAATATGGTTAATTTTATTTCCATTTGGAAATATATTCTTCCAACTGTTTATAAATATTTCCATTTGGCTCTACAGTATTAGAAGATAAAAAAGAGGTTATCACTCTCTAACCTTTTTTATAACTTTTATTAACTTGTTCCCAATTTATCACATGGAAAAAATCTTCTAAATATGCAGGCTTATTTGCTCTATGCTTAACATAAAAACTGTGTTCCCACATATCAATCCCTAAGACTGGAACTTTCCCTTGGCTTATTGGACAGTCTTGATTTAGTGTTGTCATAATCTCTAATTCTTTTTTATTTAAGACTAACCAGCACCAGCCACTTCCAAATAAAGATAAAGCAGTTTCTGTAAACTTTTTCTTAAACTCTTCATAACTTCCAAATTTCTTTTTAATTGCTTCTGCAATATCTCCAGAAAACTTAGTATCTTTTTTCAGCATAGGCCACCAGAATGAGTGATTAAAATGGCCGCCACCATGATTCTTCACAGCAGTTCTTATCTCTTCCGGTATTTTATTCAATTCTTTCAATAATTCATCTACTTTCTTATCTTGAAATTTAGGATATTTATCTAAAGCAGCATTTAATTTGTCTACATATGCTTGATGATGTTTAGTATGATGAATTTTCATAGTTTCTTCATCAAAATAAGGCTCTAATGCATTATATAAATAAGGTAAATTTGGTAAAGTGTGTTTCATTTTAGGTCCTCCTTGTTTTATTCTTGAATATTCCCTCTTTATTTAAATATTCTGCTACTATTCTTAAATTATTGTCATTAAATAAGAAAAGTGATTTTTTTCGTAATTACTTACTTTTCTGGAGCTTGAATTATATTTTGCATTTCTTTTAAGGGATTTTTCCCTTGAAGCTTGAGTGTTTCCACAACACTCAACAAAACCCCAAAAATGTCTGCTCCTTTTTTGCTTCTGTTACCGTTGCTTATTTTCCTTATAACAACCGCTTTCCTTATTCCTCTTTCTGCTCTATTATTTGTAGCTTCAATCTCGA
>Ga0209541_10015989_pt1 | contig 11144 bp, 7 predicted proteins | sample RifCSPlowO2_01_FD_184027 | JGI IMG/M metagenome (GOLD analysis project Ga0209541, IMG submission 184027) | Groundwater microbial communities from Rifle, Colorado - Rifle CSP2_plank lowO2_0.1 (SPAdes) (version 2) | ecosystem: Environmental > Aquatic > Deep subsurface > Groundwater | place: Rifle...
AAGATGTGCAGGCAAATAAAATAAATGGAAATATTTATTCTATAAGAAATGATACTGAGGATGCTAGTGATGTACAAAAAGAAATTGTTATGGATGGTGCAGATGAAACTATAACTGAAAATAAGGGAAAAAACATAGCGAATAACAGCAAAGAAGGCGAAATTGTATCATATAAGAGATACCTTGGATTTTTTGAATGGGTTAAGAGATTGGTTTTAAATTTATTTGAAAAATTAAGTTAAACATGATAATAATATAATAACTAAAAGAAAGTTTTTTGGTTGAATGTTATTTTTAAGGCCTAAGCCATCTTGCTTCCCAATAGCTTACGTCTCCTTCATCATCAACTACTCCTAAAAGCAGTCTTTTTCTTGTACTATGCGCAACCCTGTTTTTTGCAGAAAACTCATGCCAAGTAAGAACAGAAGATTCGTGCACAGGATATAAAATCCATCTTGCATGGTCTTCTCCTGGTTTAACTCCCCTGTCATAAACTCTAAAATCTGCACCGAATTTCAATGCCGTTTTAACTATGTATCCCCTTTTTCTCATATCTTTGAAAACTTGGTATTTTACTAAAAAATTTGGTTCATATTTTTTGGCGGATTTTATGAAACTTTCAACTGTAAAAGGCTTGTTTTTTCTATTAGTTATTATTATTTTTTCAGACTCAAGAAGATAACATGCTTCCAATACACCTAAATCTATACGATTTTTAACTAAAGCTCCAAATCTGCTTTTATCATAGAGTTCCATGGCATTCTGCTGATCTTCAATTATGACCTTTCCATCCACAAGGACTCCAGTTATAGGTTTTGACATATATTTTTAAATAAATAAGGTTTATTAATAAAGTTTATGCGAATTATTGATAAATACCCCAAAAATACTATAAGATATGAAAATAAACAATATCAAATAAAATATTAACATGAAAGTTCTAACAATATTAATAAACTCTGAATTTTCCAGATAGTAATATGAAATTAATATTTTTAGGCACATCAAGCATGGTTCCAACTAGGGAAAGGAATGTACAGGGGATTTATTTAGAGTACAATGGGGAAGGAATTTTAGTAGATTGCGGAGAAGGAACCCAAAGGCAGATGAGCATTGCTGGAATAAAAAAAAATAAAGTGAAAAAGATTTTAATATCTCATTGGCATGGAGACCATGTATCTGGGATAATTGGACTACTGCAGACAATAGGCAATGAAGTTAAAAATTCTGTAATTGACATATACGGGCCAAAGGAAACAAAAAAAAGGATGAATTCACTCTTAAATTCATGCATATATGATGCAAATGTTATTTTAAATATACATGAATTGAATCCAAAAAAGAAAATAAAATTTTTTGAAAATGATAATTATATTTTATATTGCGCTCCATTAAAACATAATGTACAATGCATAGGGTACCAATTTTCAGAAAAAGATATTTTAAAAGTGGATATGGAAAAAGCAAAAAAATTAGGATTAAAATCCAGCCCGTTAATTGGAAAGCTTAAAGAAGGAAAAAGCATACTTGTAGACGGTAAAAAGATACTGCCTGAAAAAATTACAACAGTCAAAAAAGGTATAAAAATCGGGTTTATTTTGGATACTCTTACATGCAATGGGTGTATTGATGTAGCAAAAGAAGCTGATATTTTAATATGCGAATCTTCTTTTAGCAAGGAGCATGATGAGAAAGCAGAAAATTTCAAACATATGACTGCAGAAAAAGCTGCACATATAGCGCAGCAGGCGAATGCGAAAAAATTAATATTAACACATTTTTCACAAAGGTATAAACAAATTGATAATTTAGTTGAAGAGGCAAGAGTAATATTCCCGAATACGCTGGCAGCATTTGATTTTATGCAAATCAAATTTGAGTAGAATTTGTTTATAAGTTAGTTAAACTCAATAAATTTGATAACAGTATCGCAATGTTTATGACGAGTGCATTAATAACTAAAAATCTGTGCATAATTATTTAAACAATAAATTTTATAATATATTGTATGAATAGAAAAATAAAAGGAATTAATGGTGAAAGAGAGATTATACATCTTTTTCATAAGTATGGATGGAATGCTATCAGGGTAGCTGGGTCTGGTTCTTCAAGATATCCATCACCAGATATATTAGCTGGAAATGGTTCTAGAATTATTGCATTGGAATGTAAAATAATCAAAAGCAAAACTATTTATATACCAAAAACAGATATAGAACAATTAAACATATTTGCTCAAGGATTTGGGGCAGAGCCTTGGACAGGCATAAAATTTCAAAAAGACCAATGGTATTTTCTCCCATTACACGACTTAGAGCAAAGCCAATTAAGTTATGTCATAAACCATTTATTCGCAAAACAGAAAGGTTTTGTTTTCGAAGAGTTAATTCAGAAAAATGATATTAGGCTTTGAAGATTCAAGACAGCTGGCAAAGAGAATTGCACAATACAGCAGGCTTCCATATAATGAAATAAAGATAAATAGATTCCCAGATGGTGAATCCCTAATAACTATCCCAGAAGAGGTAAAAGGGAGAAATGTATGGATTGTCAGAACTTTATTTGATCCTAACCAGAAGCTAGTGGAGTTGTTATTTGCAGCACATACATGTAAGGAATTCAAAGCAAAAAAAGTTAATCTAATTGCCCCATATCTATGTTATATGAGGCAGGATAAACGATTTAATAAAGGAGAAGTCGTATCTTCAAAAATAATAGCTCGCCTATTTGATGAATATTTCGATGGTATGATAACTATAGACCCCCATTTCCATAGAATAAAAAAAATGAGCGATTTATTCAAATTAAGAGGAAAAACATTAACTGCTAATGCTCTTGTTGCTGATTATATTAAAAAAAATATAAAAAATCCAGTGATAATAGGACCTGACAGCGAATCTTTCCAATGGGTAAACAGCATAGCCAAAAAAGTTGGATGCAGATCAACCGTAATGAAGAAAGTGCGATACTCTTCAAGAAGGATTGAAAACAAATTTGTTGAAAACATTGATATTAATGGAAAAAGCATTGTAATAGCAGATGATATAATTTCAACAGGGAAAACTATGTTAGGAGCAATAAAATGTGTAAAAAAAATAGGTGTTAAAGTAAGAGGATTTTATTGTATTGGAGTGCATGGAGTATTAATTGAAAATGCATATAAAAAGCTCAGACTTGCTCATGCAGAGGTTATAACAACGAATACCATATCTAATCAAACAAGCAAGATTGATGTTAGTAAGCTGATTTCTAATTCTTTATGGTGAATTAATATGTACATCTTTAACTTTTTGAATGATGTAGAATAAAAACTAAAGATGATAATTAATTAGTCAAAATAAAAAGTAATAACTTATAGAAATTAATTAAGTATATAGAAAGAAAAAAATATCAAAAGATACTATTTCCTTCTCTTTGATTTGCTTTTAGCTGATTTTTTTGACTTTATTCCTAATTTTCTTTCAATTTCTCTTTGTTTCTTCAATACTATTGCTTCTTCTGATTCAATTTTTACTTCTTCAGCTACAATCTTACGCGCAATTCTTTCTATATTCAAGTCAACCCTTGCAATTCTTCTTTCCAGCAGAACAAGAATTCTAAGGCTATACACAATCGCTGCAAGTGTCCCAACTAAAATAGAAAGCATAATTATCAAAGTCGAACTCATTTGCGATGGATCCAATGCCATTATATCAACCTCTTTTTCATAAAATGCCAAAAACAAGCCTTATTGCATTGTTTTTATATTATAGTAAATTGCATTAATTTTGGAACTTTTATAATGCAATTTACTATTCTAGCAAATCTCACAAATATTCAATAATTAATGGGATTTGCTATTATCTGTTAATTTGCTATTATCTGTTAAATTCTCCCCTAATTAAAACTAAATTGAAATTATATGAATTTTAGTTTTATGAGTTTAAAAATATTTCGATATTAAAAACCACATCGATGTGGTTTTTGATGCTCAAAATTTCACAACAGGCGGTTTTTGGAACACAAAATTCCAGATCAAAAGTCATAGACTAGTGGAATTTTGTTGTTTAAAAATAATAAAGTATATCTAAACTAAAAACAGTAATTATTCAATAAAGTCAAACAATATCTATCAATAAACCAAAAATAACGTATTTATTGGTTTACTCCTATAAAAAAGTTAAATAAAATACCTATCTTTTCAGTTCTATAATCTCATTTTACTTCTATAATTTTCTATATTTATCCAAACTCTATCCCCCTTGTTTCTCTTGGAAAAAGATTTCATGTGGAGTGCTTTTGTAATTAAAATATCAGAAATTTTATTCAGATTCTAAAAAACAACATAGATAATGTAGAAAAAAATATTTTTATATTGAACTTAAGTAAAAGTTTTTCTAATCAATTTTCCTTTAGCATATTGTTGAAAATTTTAATCTCTAAAATATATCAATTACTTTTTCTAATTTTATTTATTATTATTTCAATAATAGTCTTGCTTTTGATTAATTTATTTTTTATTACTTATTTTTTAATTTAATATAATAATAATTTATTTCAATATTGAAATATATATATATAATAATATATATGAAATATAATGATATATATATATAAAAATAATTAACGTATGTAATAAGAGTATATATAAAAATAAATATATCAATATATATAATATTAAGATTGTTCTACATACTCGTATTATGAATTAAGTGTTTAACTAGGTAATTCTCCATAGTAAGTTGTAAAGTTGTTCATTAAAACCTATAATATCTATCAATAAATCAAATAACATATCAATTTAGTATAATTTACTAATTTTACTAATATTAGAACTTTTGAATAATCAGTATATCTCATCAGTATTTCTCGATTAATCATAAATTTTTTTCATTAACTCTATAAAAATCAAACAATACTCAAGATTAAATAACATTCATACACCAAATTTTTTCCACAGGAAATAGAGGGGTGGGTGTAAAACAAAAATAGCAAATTATTTAAACCTCCATTTCTTTTGGAAGTGGATGGGGCAAAAAGGGTTGATAAATTTTTTTGAGTCATATTTACAAAGAGAATCAATATTTAGAGAGAAGACGGTTCTCCAGCCGAATTACAAGCCTGAAGAAGTTTTGCATAGAGACAATGAAATAAATCAAATTGCTAATGTCTTAGCACCGGCATTGCGTATGGAAAAGCCGTCAAATTTGTTTTTATATGGGAAAACCGGATCAGGTAAAACATTATCTGCAAAATATACTACAGATGAAATCCTTTCAATAGCTAAGCAAAGGGATATACCCATTAAAGTGATTTATATTAATTGTAAATTGAGCAAAGTTGCAGATACAGAATATAGATTGGTTGCTGAAATAGCGAGAAATCTTAATAAAGTTGTACCAGCAACAGGACTCCCGACAGAAGAGGTCTATAAAATATTTTTCTCTACATTAGACAGCAGTCAATGCATACTCCTGCTAGTTCTTGATGAGATAGATCAGTTGGTTAATAAAGCAGGAGACGAAGTGATATATAATTTGACACGTATAAATGCAGAGCTTAAAAAAAGCCAGATAAGTATAATTGGTATATCAAATGATTTAAAATTTACAGATATGCTTGATCCTAGAGTTAAATCATCTTTAAGCGAAGAAGAGATCCTATTTCATGCGTACAATGCTATCCAGCTCCAGCATATCTTAAAGACAAGGGCAAAACGTGCATTTAGGGAAGATGTGATCATGGAAGGTGTGATAGAAAAATGTGCTGCATATGCAGCAAGAGACCATGGAGATGCAAGGAGAGCATTGGAATTATTAAGAGTATCTGGAGAGGTGGCTGAAAGGTCAGGAAAAACTAAAGTGGAAATAGAGCATATTGATGAAGCAGAAGATAAAATAGAAAAAGAAAGGATAATGGAAATCATAAAAACACAGCCTAAACAGCAGCAGGCTACATTATATTCCATAATTACACTTCAAAAAAACTCAAAAGGGGTAATATTTACAGGGGAGATATATGATGAGTACAAAGAGCTGTGTAAGACGATTGGCTTGCGTCCATTAACACAGAGGAGGCTGTCAGATATCATTGGTGAATTGGACATGTTTGGCATTATAAATGCAAAAGTAATTTCCAAAGGCAGATTTGGAAGGACAAGAGAAATTACAATATCTGTGCCTCAATCAATGATTCCTAAGTTAAAATCTTTACTGCAACAGGTTTTAGATGTGTAAAGAATGAAAGAGATAGTCAAATCATTAATTAATAAAGGAGTATTGGTGAATCCTGAACTTCTTAGAGAACACGATAAATTAATGGATTTATACAATAAAGTGTTCAATGATAATAATCAATCTCAACATAAAATATCCGCGCCTCTTTCTCCTGAGATAGAAATTATTAAAAATTATTCTGTTGATTATGAAAAAAAAGATATATCAACATTTTTCAATCACTATTTAAGCCGTTTTGAAAAGATAAAAAATATTTTAATAAACAGGCCGAAATTAATAAATGTAACTTCAATTTCAAAAGTAAAATATAGAAATGATCAAGGTAATGTTTCTATAATTGGAATGATTAAAGACAAAAGAGAGACTATAAACAAAAACATAATCTTAACTGTGGACGACCCTACAGGCGAGATCAATATTCATATAAATTCTTTAAAAAAAGAATTGTATACTTCAGCAAAATCTCTTGTCTTAGATGAGATAATTGGTATAGTTGGCGTAATGAAAGGAGATATAATATTTGCAGAAGATATTATAATACCAGATATCCCTATGGATATTGAAACAAAAAAAATTTCAGAAGAATCATATGTTTTATTCTTATCCGATATTCATGTCGGTTCAGTAAATTTTCTTGAAGAAGAATTTAACAGATTTTTATCATGGTTGAATGGGGAAATAGGGGATTCTAAACAAAAAGAGATAGTAAATAAAATACAATACATCTTCATTGCAGGAGATCTTGTAGATGGCGTCGGTATTTACCCCGGTCAGGTTGAAGAATTGGCGATACCTGACATCAGGGAACAATATAAAAAATTAGTGGAATATTTAATTAGAATACCAAAAAACATTAAGGTAATAATTTGTCCAGGAAATCACGATGCAGTGAGATTAGCTGAGCCGCAGCCTGCTTTTGATATAGATATAGCTTCTCCATTATTTAATATCCCTAATATTGAACTTGTCAGCAATCCTTCTTATGTAAGAATAGCAAAAACAGACAATTTTGAAGGATTTGATGTATTAATGTATCACGGATATTCTTTTGATTATTTTATATCTAATATTGATATGATAAGAAACAATGGTGGGTATGACCGAGCAGACTTAGTTATGAAATTTTTGCTTCAAAAAAGGCATCTCTCACCAACACATGGTTCAACTGTTTTTATTCCATTTAATAAAGAGGATCCATTAGTTATAGATAGAGTTCCTGATTTTATGGTTACCGGACATATTCATAAAACCTCTGTCGCTAATTATAGAAAAGTTACAATGATATGCGGAAGTTGCTGGCAGAAAAAAACAGCTTTTCAGGAAAAGCTGGGTCATAATCCAGAGCCGGCCAGGGTTCCTATAATTAATTTAAATACTAGAGAGATTAAAATACTTAAGTTTAATACAAATTGAATTTATTCTGCTAACTACTTATAGGATAGAGCTTAAACATTCGTAATGTTTATATAAATATGTATAATCACTCTTTTTATGATTTGTTCTAAAGAGATGCAGGACTATTTTGATAAAATACAAAGAGAGGTTGATAAATGCTATGAAATAGCTACAATTTCAAGGAAAAAAAATTTAGACCCTGAAAATTATGTTGACATTACTCTAGCTAAAAATATGGCAGAAAGAGTAGAGGGCTTAATAAGCACAGTATATCCTAATATAAAAAAATCTGGAATCACAGATAGAATACTTGAATTAGAAAAGATATATTCTCCTCTTGATTGGAGAGTGGCATTAGTTATAGCATTAGAGGTAGCGCAAGAAAAGTTCTGTAAATTTAACGATAAAAAAGAAGCGATTGAAGTTGGAATCAGAACAGGTTTTGCTTATCAGACTGGTGGTATTGTGTCAGCTCCTTTAGAAGGGTTTGTTGAGTTGAGAATAAAAAAAAGGATGGATGGAAAGGAATATTTTGCGCCATGCTACGCTGGTCCGATAAGGGGAGCAGGAGGAACGGCAGCGGCATTCTCATTATTAATAACAGATTATGTTAGAATAAAATTAGGTTATTCAAGGTATGATCCATCTGAAGATGAGATTTTAAGATATGTCACCGAGCTTTATGATTATCATGAGCGTGTCACCAATCTGCAATATCTTCCTTCTGAAGATGAGATAAAATTTTTAGTCTCTAATATACCTGTTGAAATTGATGGGGATCCAACTGAAAAATTTGAAGTGTCAAATCATAAAGATATTCCGAGAATAAATACCAACCTTATACGAGGTGGGATATGCCTTGTTTTAGGTGAAGGATTGGCGCAAAAAGCTCCAAAAATATGGAAACGACTTGAAAAATGGGGAAAAGACTTTGATTTTGAATGGGATTTTCTAAAAGATTTTCTGGAATTGCAGAAGAAAATAAAGTCTATGGAAAAAAAGACAGATGAGAAAAGAAAAATTACTCCCAACTATACTTATATCAAAGATTTAGTTGCTGGAAGGCCTATATTGACACATCCGATGAGACCAGGAGGATTTAGATTAAGATATGGAAGGTCCAGATTTTCAGGATTTTCAGCAGCATCTATACATCCAGCTACAATGGTGTTATTAGATGGATATATTGCTACAGGCACACAGTTAAAAGTTGAGAGGCCAGGGAAAGGCGCAGCAATAACTCCTAATGATTCGATAGATGGTCCAATAGTTGAATTGGAAGATGGCACTGTCAAAAAAATAAATTCGATCTCTCTAGCTAAAGAGTGCAAAGAAAAATTAAACAAGATTTTGTATCTTGGAGATATTTTATTTAATTATGGGGATTTTTCAGAAAATGGGCATGTGCTATGCAAGCCTGGTTACAATAATGACTGGTTTAAATTAGAATGCAGAGAAAAAAATATAATTCCTCCTCAGACATTTGAAGAGAATGTTATATTGTCTAGTGCACATAAAATTCCATTATCTCCTCAATATACTTTTTTTTGGTCTTTAATTAAATCTGATGATTTAATATGTTTATTAGATTGGATGAAGCATTCCAACTTTTTTTATGATAATAATAATATTATAAAAATAACACTTTCATATAAAGAAAAAGAAAAAAAAATATTAAATATTTTGGGAGTGCAGCATATTGTTATAAACCGGGAATATATTGTTTTGGAGAGTGATGAATCTAAAATATTGACAACAGTACTGCAGATTAAAGATAAGAGTGCAATAAAAGATATTATAGATAATATAAAAAAATACAATGAAGAAGGCAAAACGATTCTTGATATTCTCAACTTAATTTCGCCTATGGAAATTAGAGATACAGCAGGAACATTTATTGGCGCAAGAATGGGGAGGCCGGAAAAGGCAAAAATGAGAAAATTAAAAGGATCTCCCCATACTTTATTTCCAGTCGGAGACGAGGGCGGGAGGCTAAGAAGTTTAGTTGCAGCTCTCGGAGAAAAAAAGATTACAGCTGATTTTCCTATAAGATACTGCAATACTTGTAAAAAAGAGACTATCTCTTTCAGATGCATGGAATGCGATAATGTAACTGAACAATTATATTATTGTAAAAAATGCGGAAAGCTAAATGGACCTAAGTGCATTCATGGGAAAGGATTGAGATATAAGCATCAAGTTCTGCCAATCTGCGAATATTTTGAGAACGCATTAAAAATAATTAATATGAAAGATTATCCTGAATTAATAAAAGGCGTTAGAGGGACTAGCAGCGAACACCATATCCCTGAACATTTTATTAAAGGTATTTTAAGATCAAAATATGACCTTTATGTAAATAAAGACGGAACAATTCGTTTTGATATGTCTGAATTGCCGATAACACATTTTAGGCCGAAAGAGATTGGTGTAGAAATACACAAATTATTAGAGCTAGGTTATTCAGCAGATGTTTATGGAAAGCCTATAACTTCTACAGATCAATTAGTCGAATTAAAAGTGCAGGATTTAATTATTCCAGCAGGAGAAGCATTGGATGAGCAGGCTGACAAAGTTTTGTTAAGGACGACTAAGTTTATAGATGAATTATTGGAAAAATTTTATAACTTGCCGAGTTATTATAATATCAATAAGAAAGAGGAATTAATTGGACATTTGGTAATTGGGCTTGCCCCTCATATTTCTGCAGGGATGGTTGGGAGAATTTTAGGCTTTTCAAGAACACAGGGTATGCTTGCACATCCATTATTTCATGCGGCGATGAGAAGGGATTGTGATGGCGATGAGGCATCAATATCTCTTTTACTTGATGGGTTTCTTAATTTTTCATCAAATTACCTTCCAAATACGAGAGGCGCGAAAACAATGGATGCTCCATTGGTTTTGACGTCTATATTAACTCCTTCTGAAGTAGACGATCAAGTGCATGGGCTAGATGTTGTATGGGAATATCCAAAGGAATTTTATGAAGCAGCATCGCAGTATAAATATCCTTGGGAAATTTCTATTGAACAAATAAACAAACGTCTTGGCACAGAAAAACAATATGAAGGCATGGGCTTTACTCATGATATAACTGATATTAACCTGGGAATAAATTGCTCATCGTATAAACTGCTTCCGTCTATGGAGGAAAAATTAAATGGTCAAATGAAGCTGGCAAGGATTATTAGCGCTGTTGATGAAGAAGATGTGGCAAGATTAGTTATAGAAAAACATTTTTTGAAGGATATAAAGGGAAATTTAAGAAAATATTCACGGCAGAAATTCAGATGCGTTAATTGCAATGAAAGTTTCAGGCGTCCTCCGCTCAAGAGGGATTGTACATCATGCGGAGGTAAAATTATATTTACTATCTCTGAAGGTTCTGTAATAAAATATCTTCAGCTGACATTAAATATTGCAAAAAATTATGCTGTTTCAACATACTTAAAACAGGTTTTAATGTTATTAGAAAGAGAGATCGAAACAGTATTTGGAAAAGAAACAGAAAAACAAGAAGGTCTAAATAAA
>Ga0209541_10015991_pt1 | contig 11144 bp, 17 predicted proteins | sample RifCSPlowO2_01_FD_184027 | JGI IMG/M metagenome (GOLD analysis project Ga0209541, IMG submission 184027) | Groundwater microbial communities from Rifle, Colorado - Rifle CSP2_plank lowO2_0.1 (SPAdes) (version 2) | ecosystem: Environmental > Aquatic > Deep subsurface > Groundwater | place...
CCCATCTTAATCTTTCTTCCTTAATTGTTTTAGCCATGTTTACACACATATTTATCTAGGATATATGCTACCCTAGAAAACCGCCATATGTGTGTGCACATTACCCTTTTTCAAAAAAAATGAAACATCACCTAACACAGTTTATATGGTTCCTCTAGACTTAGCTCGAGGCAGGCGCAGTCGCTCGCGGACATTTCGTTTTCTCTCGCAGACAAATACCTAAGCTTGACCTAATTTCTTAATATGGTATAATGTAAATAATTGAATAAACCATATTAAGCATTTTTATGTATTTATCCACAATTATAAAAGCTCGCCTAGAAGAAAAACTGGTAAAACTCAATAAACTTCGTCCCCTGCCTAAATCGGCGGTGCAAAAATTGCGGGAGAAATTTCAGATTGAGATGACCTACAATTCAAACGCGATTGAAGGCAACTCTTTGACTTTAAAAGAGACTTTTTTGGTTATTAGCGAGGGTATAACAGTAAAAGGTAAGCCCCTAAAAGATCATTTGGAAGCAAAAGACCATCACGCAGCTTTGGAATACTTGTACGATTTGACAGATAAAAACAAAAAGCATACTATCTCTGAAATGCTAATACGAAATCTGCATCAAATTATCACCCAAGAGACCGATAAAGAATGGGCGGGAAAATATAGAAACGCCAACGTAGTCATTGGCGGAGCCAAACATATTCCCCCGGAAGCTTTACGGGTGCCCCAAAAAATGCGAAATCTGATTAGTTGGGTTAATCGGCAAAAAAATAAAACAAGCATTATTGAATTGGCCGCCTTATTACACCATAAGCTGGCAAATATTCACCCATTTTTTGACGGTAATGGCCGGACGGCGCGGCTGACTATGAATTTGCTATTAATGCAAGCTGGTTATCCGCTAGTTATTATTTTGAAAAATGACCGCAAAAAATATTATGACGTATTAGATAAAGCAGACCATGGCAAATATGAACCGCTAGTAAAATTTGTCGCTCAGTCCGTTGAGCGCTCACTTGATATTTATCTTAAAACTTTAACCCCGGCTAGCCAAAAACAAGAAAAGTTTTTGCCGCTGGCAGAAATATCTAAAAATACCCCCTTTTCCGCCAAATATCTAAACTTACTGGCAAGGCAGGGCAAGCTGGAAGCATACAAGGAAGGCCGAGACTGGTTAACTTCAGAAGAAGCCATAAAACGATATCTCAAAAACCGAGTTAGACAACGAAAAATTCAAACGAAACGTCTTATAAAACGGTAACGATAGACGAAATGCTCCTGTCTTAATAACGTATGGAAAAAAGAGTTAACAAATTTATTTATTGGACGCCAAGAATTTTATCAATAATTTTTATATTATTTCTGGCACTGATGTCATTAGATGTTTTTGAAGGAAATTATGGATTCTGGGGAACGATTGCCGGGTTGTTTATGCATAATATTCCGGCCATGATTTTATTGATAGTTTTAATAATCTCTTGGCAACACGAAATTGTTGGAGGGATTGGTTTTATCCTCGCCGGAATTTTATATATTGCAATGATTTTGATGAATGTTATTAAGGCGGGTTTTGAATGGTATTACTTATTATGGGCTCTGCAGATTTCTGGAATAGCTTTCTTCACCGGAATTATGTTTCTGGTGGGTTGGTTTAAAAAAAAATAACGCGAGCCGCCTGAACTCAAAAATTTTCTTTCAATTAACTGCCAGACTGCTCTTTAAAACGAATATTTTTAGGAAGCTTTGTCTGAAAGGAGGTGAAAGACATGCCGCCAATTACTCGCACGAGCAATCAGATGCTGTTAGAGCTGGTTCCTGATTTCCAAGAACGGCTAGATCGGGCCAAGATCGAAAACCCAGATCTCTTTGCCGAGATAATGTATCTAGCCACAGAAACCGAAACTGGCTGGAAGCCTCTTCATTATCTTCAAGGGGCATTCTAACGTCGGGCCGAAGCTTTCCATACAGGGGAAGAACTCACCTTCCCCTCTTCCTAAAAGTATTTGTTTAAATAGACAAGGGCGCAATATAGTAGCTAACATGGTCCATCCGGTTCGCCCAAAAAATAGGATTTATAATTTTTTAGAAAATAAAAAGGGGCTTACTATTGCGTAAAGCCCCGCCCAATGATCAATAAAACCAAAACGTGCCACTACTTAGTATAGCCCTTGGCTATCTGCTGAATCGCATCAAAAGTGAGTACGCTCTTGGGGATGATATAGGGTTCGCCTTCGACTTCCCGCCCAGGGAATACATAGACGGTCAGGTCGTTGAATTCTCTCCTGAAATCGTGAGCAATCTTGATCATGCCTACAGAGATGAAGATGACAGTATCAACTTCATGCCGACATGCCTTCTCCTTAGCTTCCTGCCAGGAAGAAACGATCTCGACTACAGCAGCGGGTTTCTCCTGGTTGTCCGGCCTTTTGGGAGGCACGGTCGCGCTCTCCAGAACACCCTTGATGGTTTCAATCCAAGAGGCATATTCCTCGGGCTTAAACACTCCTTCTTGAACAATCACGATACGGTTTGGTCTGTGCACCATGGCACTATCCTCCTTAGTTGTACCTGATATTCAAACTTTCCTCTCAACAAAACTTCACATTACTTTATCATACCCAATACTGCAATGTCAATAGCGGGTGACTGGTAAAAAAAGAAAACGACATACAATATAGTCTATCCGGTTCGCGTTTGCATCTCCTAACACGTTTAGACAAAATAGATTTTGTTTTTAAAAAAAGACGCCAGAGGTCAAAAGACATAGCGCCAGATACTTAACTAGGGTGCGTCAAAGGGGATTTCGCCAAATTTCTCCTATCGAAGCAAGGATCTCTGTGGCCGACATGACACGCAGCCCGGTAGCCCGCAAAGCCGGAGTTAAGGCGAGTTCTCTCCCTTCCCTCGCTTGCTCAAGTGCTACCTCAATGGGAACAGCCGGTTCGAAATCGTCAATATAACAAAGTTCTGCTGATTTTCCCGACATGGGTTTACCCTCCTTTCCTCATTCCAATGAGCCATGGCTTTCTTAAAAAAACAACCGAAGTTCTAGCGGCCCCCACCCCGCCACGGGTTATACACCTCCCAACCTGGCAGTCCACTGCTTCTTGAGTGTTGGCCAGCCGCTGGCTTTTAATCGGCCTTCTCCCCGGCCAATAAGTCGTTAATTAAACCGATTATTCCATCAGCAGCGGTTTCTTCCGTAGTCGGATTACCAACTGCATCGCCGCGGCCTGAACGAGACCGCCGCTCCTCCAGCCGGTCATTCAACCCTCGCAAAAAAAGAATTTCCGCCTGGCTTAAAGCCCGGCCAGTGGTTTCAACCAACGTGGCCAGTTTTTCAACCGCCTCAACCTCCTCAGAATTTAGCAAGCACATCGGTGTTTCCCTCCTTTTCCAACCTGAACAAACTACTCTAAACTTTATCTCGTCTAACCACGCTTGTCAATCCACCTTAGCAGCAGCCACATCCAAACAAGTTAAAAAACAACCACGGGACCATAGGATTTATAATTTTTCCTAAAAAAAGAGGTTTCACTTCAACATTGTTACATGTATATTAGTGACGCCTCAAGTCAAACTGACATTATGCCTCTTACTAGCCATGGATCTCCATGACCTGATGAAGAATAACCTTCTGCACGAGATCCTTCCCCACGATATCGTTTCCTGACCACGGCCAGTCTTTTACTGATCTCCAGCGGGTCATCATCTCTTTCTGTTCCTTATCGACGTAAACCCCCAGCGATTTCACATCACCAATGTAGACCGACGTGATGCTCCAAATATAGCCCCTAGCACCGTGCAAATGCCAAATACAAAGGAACTGCTGCATGATTTACCCTCCTTCTTACTTGTTGTATCTCCAATCCTCATTGTTATTAGGTGCGGTTTACCTAATAAAAAATTACCATCAATGTTTTATCTTGTCAACACGCCCAAAAATTATAAATCCTATTCTTTCACTCACCTGGGTTTTACATTTTTTTAATACTCCTACTTACTCTCACTCCCCAGGGGAGATAACAAACTAAAAAAGAAGGCGTTAACCTTCTTTTTTTATCTCAACCTTATTTTAACTTAATAATTCTATTGCTTAATCGGCATAATAATATACAGATAATCAACGTTTTTGCCGGCTGGCTTTAAAACGCAGGGATTGCCGCCATCAATAATATCAACTTCAACCTGATCGGAATCAATATTTTGCAAGCCGTCCAAAAGGTAGCGGTAGTTAACCACAATACTGTTGGTGTCGCCGCTGGCTTCAGCGCTTAACCGGGAAACATTTTCTCCCAGCTGGTTATTAACTGAGGAAATCACCACTTCTTTTTTAGCGGGTGAAAATTCAAGATTAACGTCATAAATGCCGCTTCTGGCAAAAAGGCTGGTGGTTTTGGTGGCCTTGATAAATTCATTAACGTTTAAACTGGCTTTGGTGTTTGATTGCTGAGGGATAATCTGCCGGTAGTCGGGATATTGGCCCTCAACCAAACGAGAGATAAGCTCAATATTACCCAAGATAAAAGAAATTTGGTTTTCCGTCAAATAAATTTCCACCTTTTCAATGTCGGCGATGGCCGCCGGGTCCTTAAAGCTGCCTAAAATCCGCTGCAGTTCCTGCAGGGTGCGGGTGGGGACGATCACTTGCTGGCTTGAATTTTTAGATTTTTTTTCTAAGCCGATTGATTTTTCCGCCAGCCGATAGCTGTCGGTGGCCGCCAAGATTAATTTGCCGTTATTGAAATTAAATAAAACGCCGTTGATTTCCGGCCGAGTTTCACTCACCGAAACGGCAAAAATCACCTGATTAACCGCCTGCCGAAATTCGCTGTGATCCAAAACATAAGGATTAATTTTATCAATCTGGGGGATTAATGGAAAATCAGCCGCGGGCTGGCCCTTGATTTTAGTTGAATTGTTTTTGCAACTGACTTTTAAAAACTGGTTTTGTTTGTTGTTGGTTTTTTGATCAACTAAAATGTCAATTCTCTCTTTAGGTAAAAGGGCGACATAATCGGCCAATAACCGCGATTGAACCGTAAAATCACCTTCTAATTCCACCTTACCCCGAACCACGCAATTAACGCCAATCTCCAAATTAGTGGCGGAAAGTTTAATTATATTTTCCTTAGCCTGAATTAAAACATTATTTAAAATTGGTAGTGCCGTATTTTTTGAAGCCAAATGGCTGACCACAAAAAGACCTTGGTTTAAATTTTCCTGGGTGCAAGATATTTTCATATACCTTTTAAGATTAAATAGTTTATATATTAATTAATAGTAATAATAAGGCGGTGGATAAGAGGGATAAGTTTTAAATTTGGTTTAATTGAGTTATTTTATTAATCAACTACTAGTGATTAATTTGTTGGTAAACCATCTGATAAACTATTAACTAATTTATTCTTAATTTTTTAATTAATTTTATACCCTTTTTCTCCCAAGCTTTTCCCAAGCTTTTTATTAAAATCCTTCCCCAAAAAAAGGCGGCTTATCAACAGGTTGCCCCAAACTTAAATTAGTTATATAGTCTTTCGCGAATCAGCTTGATGTCCTGATTAATTTTTTCATCTTCTTCAATCGCCCGGGTGATTTTTAAGTAGGCATGCATCGCCGTGGTGTGGTCGCGGTTGCCCACCTCTTGGCCAATCGTCGGATAAGAGTTTTTTAACTCCTCCCGCATTAAATACATCACAATTTGTCTGGGCAGGGCGAAGTTTTTTTTACGGCAATCACCCAGTAAATCTTCTATTTTTAAGTCATAAAATTCGGCAATTAAATTGATGATTTGTTTGGGGGTGATTGATTTTTTGCGCTGGGCGGCAGAGGTGGTAGTGAGAATTTTTTTGACATTTTCCAAGACCGGCGCGGTGTTATTGAGCTGATGATAGGCGATAATTTTATTTAAAACCCCTTCCAATTCCCGGATATTACTCTGGACGTTAGTGACGATATAGTTAACTACTTCGTCCTCAAGCCGATAGTTTTTTTCTTGGCATTTGTATTTTAAAATTGCGGCTCGGGTTTCCAGGTCTGGCGCGGAAATATCGGCAATCATCCCCCACTCAAAGCGCGATTCCAGCCGGCTTTCCAGCGCCGGGATGGCCTTGGGCGTCCGATCTGAGGTGATTACCACCTGTTTATTTGACTGATGCAGGTCGTTAAAAGTGTGGAAGAAGGCCTCTTGAGTGCCCTCCTTGCCGGCCAGAAATTGGATGTCGTCAACCAATAAAACATCAACCGAGCGATAAACGTCCTTAAATCGATCGGCTCGGTTGCTTGATATGGCTTTAATAAAATCGTTGGTGAATTTTTCGCAGGAAACATACAGCACCTTCTTGCTCGGGGAATTCTCAAGGACTTGGTTGCCAATTGCTTGAATCAAATGGGTTTTACCCAAGCCCACGCCGCCATAGATAAACAAGGGATTATAGACTTCGCCCGGTTTTTGAGCCACGGCCAGGCTGGCGGCCTGGGCCAGCTCATTGGCCTTGCCGACAATAAAGTTTTTAAAATTATAGCGGTGGTTTAGACCGAATTCATTGATAGCTGGCGTTTCAGCGGCGGTAGCGGTCCGACTGATTTTCTCCTCAACCTTTTCAAAATTAGCCTGACTTTCAGCTTTAATTTTCGCCTCCACCCGGTAGACAATGCTTTTAATGCGATTGCTGGTAATTTTTTGTAAAGCCCTTAAAATCGCTGAATGATATTTTTTTTCCAGCCAAGCCTTGGTAAAAGTATTGGGTACGCCGATAATAATGGTTTCTTCTTGGTAGGCGGCAATGAAAGTGTTTTTAAACCAAGTAGTAAAATTAGCTCGACTTAAGGTCAGCTCTAATTCTCCTAGGGCCGCTTGCCAAATTTTTTGTTCCTCCATAAGTTTAGCGGTTAGCCGGTGGTTTTTTCGGGCCTTTAACCTTTGGACGTTTTTCTTAAAAGCCGAAAGCGAGAAAATTAAATGACAACCATTCCATTATAGCACAACTGGTCTGTGGCAAAACCATTTTTTGTCAATTAAAATGTTATTAAACTGTTGATATGGTGTGTATAACAATTTAAAACTTTTTATGAATTTAGTCAACCCCGCACCTTTTAACCGACAAGTGCTTCGCACTTGGCAGGTTATTAAAATTGATTTTTATTTGTCTAACAAGATCAATTATTTGATCCTTCTCTTTTTATATAAATAAACAATCGGTTAAAAGGTGCGGGGTCAACCCCCTTTTTTAAAACCAACTTTAAAGATTAAGGGATGAATTTTTGACGTTAATCATAAATTTTGATATGATATAGCTATCTATGCCCAAAAGAACTTATCAACCCAAGAGAAAAAGAGCCAAAAAGAAACATGGCTTTTTTAAGCGCACCAGCGCCGCTGGCGGCAGAAATGTTTTAAAACGGCGCCGGCAAAAAAAGAGAAAACGGCTTTCTCTTTAAACCCAAAACCCAATCGGGTCATTACCGGCTATGCTTCCCGCGCAACATCGTTTAACTCAAGCCCGAGATTTCAAAAAGATTAAAAATTACGGCCAACCTTTTTTTTCTTATCTTTTCAATTTACGCCGCTTGGCCAATCAACGGCCGTTGAGTCGTTTTAGCGTGGTGGTTTCCACTAAAGTCACCAAAAAGGCCACTGGCCGCAACCGGCTCAAGCGCCAACTGCGTGGAATTATCCGTTTGAACTTGGCTAAAATCAAGCCCGGTTACGACATTATTATTATCACTAAACCAGTTGCTTTGGCCAAAAATTATCAGGAACTGGAGCAGACGGTCCTCGCCCTGCTCGCTAAGGCCCGGCTTTTAAAATGACTTTTTTCTCCGCTTCAATTCGTTTTTTTGTTTTGAAATTGATCAAAATTTACCAAAAAACGTTGTCATTTGACCATGGTGTCTTCTCCCGTTTTTTCCCTTATGGCTACTGCCGATTTCATCCCACCTGTTCCGAATACGGTTGTCAGGCGATTGAAAAGTACGGGGTGATTAAGGGCGGCCTGATGGCCATTTGGCGGATCTTGCGCTGTAATCCCTGGAACAAAGGCGGCCACGACCCGGTGAAGTAGGTTTTCACCGGCTAAGCTCTCGCCCAACATTCATAACCTAACATCCAATATCCAATATCTAACATCCAGCATCTAACACCCAACTAATGATTGAATTTTTTAACACCATTTTAGTCCAGCCCCTTTTTAACCTGTTAGTCTTTTTTTATAATTTGGTCCCGGGTAATGATTTAGGGGTAGCCATAATTTTGCTCACCCTGGTCATTAAATTGCTTTTGTATCCGTTGTCGCGCCAGTCGATCAGATCGCAAAAAGCGCTGCAGGAACTTCAGCCGAAAATGGAAGCCTTGAAAAAACAGTATAAAAACGACAAAGAAAAGCTGGCTAAGGAAATGATGGCCCTTTACAAAACGGAAAAGGTTAACCCCTTGTCTTCCTGCCTGCCGCTTTTGATTCAACTGCCGTTTTTGATCGCGGTTTTCCATGTTTTTCGCACCGGCGTTGATTCGGCCAGCCTGGAAATGCTTTATTCTTTTGTGCCAAACCCCGGCAGCTTGAACCCAGTATCTTTCGGCATTATTAATTTGGCCCAGCCTAATTTGATTTTAGCCGTTTTAACCGGCGCCGCCCAGTTTTGGCAGAGTAAAATGTTAATCACCAAAAGGCCGCCCAAGGTGCCGGGCGCTAAAGACGAAGACATGATGGCGCTGATGAATAAGCAGATGGTTTATTTTATGCCCATTATCACCGTGGTTATTGGCGCCGGTTTGCCGGCCGGCCTGATCCTTTACTGGCTGGTGATGACCATATTAACGGCCTTGCAGCAGCTGCTGATGTTTAAAAAGAAAAAAGTTGAGGTGGAAGTGATTAATAAACCCAATGAAAATTTTAAGCAGTGATTTAATTAATTTGCCGGTTTTTACTCAAAGCGGCCAGCATTTGGGCCGGGTTGATTCTTTTGAAGTTGACATTGATAGTCAGGCCATTACCAAGTATCACGTTAAAACTGGTTTAATTAAGGGATTGTGGCATCAGCAGTTATTGATTGATCCCAGCCAGGTGATTTCAATTTCTAAGGAAAAAATGATTATTGAGGACAATGCGGTTAAAGAGAAAAGAGTTTCGTTTGAAGAGGTGAAATTGGTTACTCCGGTGACGAAATAAAAAACCCGTAAAATAATGTAGGGGCAGGATAATATCCTGCCCCTACATATTATAATTTACGGGTTTTTTAAAACAGCCGGTTTTTGCCGACAATAATTTTCAGTTTGCCGGGAACAATTTCAATGTTCACCGGCGTTTTCAGAACTTTTTGGCCATCAGTGATGACCGGCAAAGAATCGCGGCTGCGAATTGAAATTTTTTTAAAAGGGATAACGCTGTTTTTTAATTGAGTTGACTTTCTAAACAGCTGACCCAAGCCCGACACCAGCGGCTGGATGAATATTTCCAAAAGGCCGTCTTGCGGGTCAAAGTAATTGGCTGTTCCTTGGCTGGCCGCCCAGGCCGGCCGTAAATTACAAATTTGAATTTGATCCTGGAATTGCGGCCGGACTTTATATTGATTTTCGCATTCAATGGTGATCTGGCCGCTGGAGACCGTCAAGCCCGAAAGAAAATAGGTATTGTTGACTTTGCCTAAATCTACTTTTTCAACTATTCTGGCGGCAATGACGTTGCAGGCCGCTTCAGCCAAAGGAATGCCCAGAGTTTGAGCGATTTTATTTTCCGCGCCAACCGGAATTATGCCTAAAATGACGTTGAGCTTTGCCGCCACATTAATCACCTGGCTTAGGGTTTTATCATCGCCCACCACCACCACGGTTTTAACCCCGCTTTTTACCTCGTCGTTGAGCAGCTCGTTGACGTTGCGCAAAGGCGACAGCCGAAAGATTTTGCCGCCGATTTCCAGATCGGTTAAGCGGGTTTCAATTTTGGCCAAGAGGCTATTGTATTTTTTATTGTTTAAAAATGAGTCGTAAAGATAGAGATACATAAGATACCAGCAGTGCTAATTAATTTAGTTTTTAATATAGTATTTTATCATTAGTTTAATCAAAAATCATCCGGCTGCGCCGATAAGCGCAGATTGTAACGCGGATTAAGCGGATAGCTTTGCAAAATAATTAGCACCATTGGCATAAGATAAAAACTCAAAACTCAAAGTTCAAAACTATAGGCAAGAGACAAAACTATTTTATTTTCTCGGCGATTGGTTTAATCCGGTTTAGTTTGTTTTCCTCCGCCACTATTTTGTTTTGTTGTTTTTCTTTGTCCTCAATTTTTTCCAACCTGGCCTTTTTGTCTTCGCCGGCAAAGCATTTGCCGTGCAGGCAGGCACCCGGGCTGATGTTTAGAATTTTGGTTTTAACGTCGCCGAATATTTTGGCGGTGTCAGTCAATTCCAGGTTTTCTTTGATTTTAACGTTGCCCTGGACTTCGCCGGCAATAAGCGCATTGGCGGCGCTGATGTTGGCGAAAATTTTGGCGTCTTTGCCGATCCGCAGGTTCTTGGCGGTTTTGATGTTGCCGGAAACCACCCCCTCAACCACAATATCGCCATTGGCGACAAAGTTGCCTTCAACCTGAACCGAAGGGCCGATAATAGTTTCAATTTCGTCGCCGCCTTCTTTTTTGAACATAAGATTAAAATTAATTATTAAGCATCTTTATTGTAGTTTTTTTAAGGCCAAATGTCAAAAGCTTGCCTTTTTCATTAGAGTTTGATAAGATAAATTCAATAAAACCTCAAGACTCAAAATTGCCGTATCGGAAAATTAAGATTTCTCATCCGTCCGTTTCCAGTTGGTGATTTTAAGTTTTGAGATTTGGGATTTGAGTTTTAAATTTTATTCTTATGCCAATAAAAAAATCAGCCTTTAAGGCTTTGCGCCAAGACGTCAAAAAAGCCGCGAGAAACCAGAAAGCCAAAAGCGATGTTGATGCTTTGACTAAGCGCGTCAGGCAAGCAATCACCGCCAAAGACGGCGCCAAAGCCGCTGATTGGCTGAAGCAAGCGATCAAAAAAATTGATTGGGCCGCTCAAAGAGGCGTGATTAAAAAAACCACTGCCGCCCGGAAGAAGTCTCGGTTAAGTAAAACGGTGAGGGCTTTAGACAAACAATAAATAATGTTTCGGCGGGCGG
>Ga0209541_10015992_pt1 | contig 11143 bp, 14 predicted proteins | sample RifCSPlowO2_01_FD_184027 | JGI IMG/M metagenome (GOLD analysis project Ga0209541, IMG submission 184027) | Groundwater microbial communities from Rifle, Colorado - Rifle CSP2_plank lowO2_0.1 (SPAdes) (version 2) | ecosystem: Environmental > Aquatic > Deep subsurface > Groundwater | place...
CAGGGGTTGTGTTTGCTGTTTCGTTATTAGTTTCTATTTCGGGAAGGGAGTTGTTTTCTATGACAAAAGAGATGTTGTTTTGGATTAGAGAGAGATTGTCTTGGAGAGTTTGATTTGAGAGATTTTCTTCTGTAGCGGAGATATTTGCAATCAAAAATAATGCGAGAATGATGAGGGTTATGCTTGTGTAAACGGTTTTTGAGGTTTTTTTAAGTTTTTTATATGAGAGGGTTTTTTTATAACTTTTTGATGCAGTTGCAAATAGGGTTTTTGTTTTTATCATGCTCTTTTTATGATTTTAATTATGGAATTTTGGTATATAAATCTTTTTAATATACTCTTGGGATATTTATTGTAAGATATAATTAGTAAGATATCTATAAAAGGGTATTATTAAGGGTAATATAGTGCTAGGTAGTTTGTGCCTTTAGATTGGATAAAGAAACTTAATTGATTGTGAAAGTTTTGGAGGTTTTATATTCGTTTTCGGGTATGTAGATTTCTAGAATATACTCGCCCGTCTCGTTGAATGTGTAGTCTATGAGAGATTCTATTCTAATTGAGCTTATTTCTTGGGATGAAATTTCTGAAAGAGAGAGGGTCGAGGCTTCTAGGATTGCTCCCTGTTTTGATAGATAAAGGATTGCTTGAGATTCAGGGTTTTTTATTCTTTCTTGATTTAGGTGCAGGTTTCCAGATATTTTGTCCCCGATTTTTGCTTGTTTTTCAAATTCTAAAGTAACGAAAGGTGTTTGGAATTGGAAGAAAACTAGAGAGAGTATGGCTATTAAGAGAATAAAACTAGCGAGTAATACTCTTGGAGTCATTATAACTTCAATAGGGGTTCGTATTAAAATCTTTGTTTTGTTGCGATAGTTGTATTTCGGTCTTATTTTTGCTTTAGGGGAATAATTTAAATAACCTTTTTTGTTATATAATCCGATGGTGAAAAAGAAGGGGTCTAATAAAAAGATTGTTCGTAGAAATATTCATGTAAAAAAAAGAGGGAAGATAATTAGTAAGACTAGGAAGATTGTTAAAATTGTCGGTGTGCCTACCAATAAAACAGAGAGGGAGCTTGCTGAATTTAGGAAGAAGCTTTTGAAAAAAGAGTTTAAACTTGAAAGTAAGCCTAAGATAGATCCGTATTCATTTTTGAAAATAGATGTGCCCGGATTTTCTGATTTATTTTACCCAGGAGAGGGAATTCCCGGGGGAAGCGCAATTTTAGTTGAGGGTGGGCCTGGAAGCGGCAAAACTGTTTTTTGCCTATCGGCGATGTATAATTTGTGCAAACAGGGCAAGAAATGTTTGTATATGAGTTTTGAAGAGCCGGAATTTAGGTTGCTGCAGCATATGAAAAATTTTGGATGGGATGTTGACAGCTTAATTAAGAAAGATATTTTGAGAATAAAGAGGTTTGATGCGATTGATGTTTCAAGAAGTATAGAGGCTTTGCTTAGTGCAGCTAAAAAGGAATTATTAATTGAGATAGATCCCGTATTTTTTCCTAGCGATTTCAAGCCAGATTTTGTTATAATAGACTCTTTGACTTCTATTGCTTCGGCTTTCTCCGGACAGGAAAGCAGGTTTAGAATTTATATGGAGCAATTGTTTAGATATTTGGAGAAGTATAAAATTACGAGCTTTTTAGTTAGAGAAGTATCTTCACCTTCGCATATGGGGACTACATTTAAGGAGCAGGGGGAGGCCGTTTCTTTTCTTTCCGATGGGATTATTGTATTGTATAATGTAATTTATGACACGGGGGAGAGGGGATTTGCTTTAGAGATATTGAAGATGAGAAGCGCTAACTTTAAGAAGAGAATTGTTGAGATGAAAATTGTTGATAGAAAAGGATTAGAGATAAATTCGGAGAAAATTTTGAAGAAAGGGCCTAGCGGCGGGTTTATTCTGACTTAAATTCTTTTAGCGAAGTGTATAATGGGCCTCGCGGTTTCAGTTCTGATTTATTAAGTTTAAAAGATTTGACTTGGAAATTTATCTGTTTTGGCTTTACTCCCTTTATATATTGTTTAAACCGTGATTTGTCTTCGATATATTTTATTCTCGCGATTGTTGCATGAGACATGAATCTTTCTTCTTTATGGGAGATTGTCTGAAGAGATTTATCAATCTCTTTTTGCAGATTGAAAATATCTTTGCCTTCAATTTTTATCCAGACTATTCTTGGCTGGCCTTGATGGCTGAACCGCCCTACTGGGCCAAGTTTTAGGTTTAATACCGGAAATTTAATTTTTTCTAAGATTCGAGTTGCTTCGTCAAGGGTTTCTTTTGGGATTTCTCCCAGAAATTTTAGCGTAAGATGAAGATTTTCTAGTTCTGTCAGCTTGCCCGTAAATTTTTGGTTTACGAGGAGGGATTGGATTCTTGCAACTTCTTTTATTATTTCATCCGGGAAATCTATTGAAATAAACGTACGATTGAAAGCATCGTTTTCGGGCATTTTTATTCTGGGACTATTGAAGCGGTGCTGTAATTTGTTATTTTTGCTAGCGCTTTAACATCCTTTAGTGTAATTGTTTTTATTTTATCTTCATATTCGTAATATTCTTCTGCCTTTCCTGTAATCTCACTGTGCATTAGTGCGTTCATTACATCCGAGCTTTCTTCTGATGAAACTTTTTTTAATCCTATTAATCGTTCTTTTGATTCTTCTAATTCTTCTTCGGTCATTTTTTCTATATCTGAAAATCCTTGAAGGATTAATTTTTTGACTTCGGGTACGGCTTCTTTAGTAGTTCCAACATAAATCGTGTAGTACGCGTAATTCTTTTCTGAATTAATTGAGCTTTTTACAGAATAGGCTAATCCGCGCTCTTCTCTGATTGTAAGAAAAAGTTTTGAGGACATTCCGTTTGCTAAATATGCATCTAGGACTTCCAAGGCGTATTTTGACTTTTCTTGCGGCAAAGGGGCGTGCATGGCAAACATGAAGTGTGCTTGGTCTACACCTGGGCGAGTTTCTTCCGATTCTTTGTTTAAAGTTATTGGAGAGATTTTCGGAAGGGATTTATTTTCTGCTTTAAAGTTTGTTTCTAAGTATTCGCAGACTTTTTCAAAGTCTGCGTTTCCTACTAGAGTAACTATAAAGTTTTCTGGAGAGTAGTGCTTTTTGAAGTAGTCGTATACGAAATCTCTGGAAAGATTTGATATTGTTTTTGTTGAACCAATAATTCCTTCACCAAGCGGCTTTTCGTATAGGTTGCCGAATATTTTCTCTTCTATAAAATAGCGAGGATTGTCGTGATACATTTTTATCTCTTCCATAATTACCTTTTTTTCTTTTTCAAATTTATCTGGTTTGAATAAAGGATTTTTTAGCATATCTACTAGAATGTCAAGGCCTGCGAAAATATGCTCGCTTGGAAGCTTGAACCAGAAAGAGGTAACTTCATTTGCAGTAAATGCGTTTAAAATTCCTCCTTTCTTTTCAATTTCTCTTGATATGTCTTCGTGCGTTCTTGTTTTAGTTCCTGTGAAGACGAGATGCTCTATAAAATGTGCAATGCCTTTGATTTCTGAAGTTTCGTTAGCTCCCCCAAAAGGGTTTGAAATTGACACCGAGATAACTGGCAAATCTCTTTTTTCCATTATGACGGTTATGCCGTTTTTGAGCTTTTTTCTTAGGAATTTCATGATTGATGGAAAGGGAAATTATTAATAAAGGTTGTTATTTTGTATAATCTATGCCGATTAATGCAGACCATCATTATTTTGAAGCTGAAAAGAAGTACTTAGAAGCGCAGACAAATGAGGAAAAGATTGCGAGATTAGAGGAGCTTATTAGGGCGGCGCCAAAGCACAAAAGCAGCGAGAATTTAGTTGCCGGACTTAGATTAAGATTGAAGAAATTTAAAGAGAAGCGGGAGAAGGCGAAGAAGTCTGGGGGCGGGAGAAAGGGAATTAAAAAAGAAGGATATCAGGCTGTTTTAGTTGGTTTGACTAAAGCTGGGAAAAGCAGTTTATTAGAAAAATTAACTAACGCGCGGGCGACTGTTAGCGCTTTTCCTTTTGCAACTAAAGAATCGACTATTGGAACAATGGATTATAATGGTGTGAAAGTACAGATTGTCGATATGCCCTCAATTGGAAGCGAGGAGTTTGATGTTGGACTGGCAAATACGGCTGATGCGGTGTTGATTGTAGTTGACAAGCTGGAAGACATTCCCGTTGTGGAAAAGAATTTATGGAGAACTATTGGAAAGAGAATTGTTGTTTTCAACAAGATTGATTTACTTAGTGCAAATGGGCTTAGAAAATTACGAGAGACGATAAGGTCTAGAAAAGTTGGAGCGTTGTTGATTTCTTGCTTTTCTGGAGAAGGAATTGATGAGTTGAAGGAAGCGGTCTTCACGGGGATGAATGCGGTAAGGATTTATTTGAAGGAGCCGGGAAAGGAAGCGACAAGGATTCCAATGGTTTTAGAAAGAGGAGCAACTGTGAAGGATGTTGCGGAGAAAATCCTGAAAGGATTTGCTTCTCGCGTGAAGGAAGCTCGTGTGACCGGACCTAGCGGGAAGTTTCCAAATCAGAAGGTTGGATTGGCGCATGAGGTAAAGGATTTGGACGTTGTTGAATTTAAGACGAAGTAGTTATCTTGTAATTAGCAGCTTTTCCATCTCTTCTTTCATCTTCTTTACCTTTGGCTGCTCGAAGTGTTTTCTTGCGGGTTCAAGGATTTTTGTTATTTTCTCTGCTACTGCTGATTTTAAGTCCATTGGGTGAAGTTTTTTGTTTAAAAAGTCAGATTCTAGCTCGGCGTATGACTTATAGAATTTATTGCCGCCGAATTTTTCTGGACGATTTACTTCTAAAGTGGATTTGTCATCTCTGAAAATAAGATGGTTTGCCCAATCTAGAACTGGATTGAATTCTGTTTCTCCTTCTGGGCAGAAGGCATTGCCGATTTTTCTTTTTATTTCTTCTGGAGAGTCAGTTATAAAAATAGCCGAGTCTGGTTTCGATTTGCTCATTTTTAGGCTGCTCCAGAGCTCTTGCAACTGCTCTTTTGGAACTGGCCAGACAGGAGGTTTACCTAGACCCAGAATTAATGGATGGTGTATCGCTATTGGTGATATTTTTTCTCCTTTTTTGTTGAGAAGAGGGCTTACTTTTATTTTTTGAGCCACTTCTCTTGCAACTACTTGGGCTTTTCTTTGATCTATGCCAGAATGGGCGATATTTACTCCCTGGATGAAAATATCAGCCACTTGCATTGGGGGATAAATTAGTTTTGCGAAGTCAACTGACTCACCTTCTTTTCTTCCTAGAATTGTTATGCTTCTTAGGATTCTTGCAAGACTGGTGTTTTTGCTTACTTCGATCATTGTTGCCCAATAATTATCATTATTATGATACAATTCAGAACCTAAAACAAATTTTATCTTTTCTGGATCGCCTCTCACGCACTTTAGACTTGCTTTTAGTCCTTCCTTGAAGTAGCCGACAGCAACTTTTTTTATTGTGTCTCGGTCACCTCCTAGTTTATCGTTAATCCATGAATGCCAATCTGCGAGAAATATTGAACAGTCAATTCCTGCATCCATGAAGTCTTTTACTTTTGACATGCAAGCTAGACCGGTGCCTAGATGGATTTTTCCCGAGATTTCAAAGCCGATATAGTGCTTTAGCTTTTCTTTATTATCTATCAGCTTTTTTAGGTCTTCTTCTGTAAGAATTTCTTCTGTATTTCTTTTTATTAGTGCTAGCCTTTCCTCTGTGTTCATCAGGCTATAAGAGGAAGAGGGTTTAAAGATTTTGTCTTTATATTTTTATTAATTTGTCTTGATCCATGTAATATCCATTGTGCCCTATTTCAGAATTCATCAATCTGAACAGGCTTTCTATTCTTTCTTTATCGTATTTGCGAGCTATGAGCGTTTTTAGAAGGTGCGCTTTTAGGCATTGCTGACAACATTGCTTTAGTGTTTTTCTTTTTTCTAGATATTGAAGAGTGACTATGGCATTTCTCGTGCTGAAGCTTTCGGCCTCTTTTAAGATTATACTTAGCAGAGGTTCTTTTTGTAATAGTTGCATGAGGTATTATAGGAAAGCTTATATATAAGGATTACTAAAATAATTTTAATAGTATTAAAAATAAAGTGTTAATAGTAAGATGTACCTCGTAAGTAAGAAAAAGGATGAAACTTTAAGCCTGCCATGCATGGAGGTTTCTCCAGAAAGTATAAAATCAGTTAGCTCTGCCCTTGCTCAAAAAATTATTAGTAAAATTGCGGACAAGCCGAATTATCCTAAAGAATTGGCTAGATTATTAAAAGTTCATGAGCAGAAAATTTATTATCACATTAAAAAGCTTGTGGGGGCGAGGATAATTGTTCCCGAAAGAACAGAGTTACATCAGGGGGCAATTGCAAAGTATTATGCTTTGGCAAAACCCAGCTTTGCAGTGAGATTTAAGGATTTTCGTAAAGCGCAGAAGATAGAAGGATTTTCAGAGAGGGAGGAGTTTTTAGATCCATTTATTAAAGATGGCGAGCTAAATGCGATTTTTGTTGTCGGGCATCCTTTTCCGCACGGGCATGAAAGAGGAAGATCTAGAGACAGCGTTTATGCTGCTAATCTAGCTTTATTTTTTGGATCGTTTATTCATTATGCTCCGAGCTTTAAAGTTAAATTTGATGTAGATTTGAAACAGGAAGATTTGAAGAATAATTTAATTGTTCTTGGAGGGCCGTTAGTTAATAGCGTTGCCCATAGGATTAATAAAAAAATGCCGATTAGGTTTGTTGGAAAGTCAATTTATAGCACAATTAGCAAGAAAAGCTATGCTTCTGCAGAGAGCGGGTTGATTGTTAAGGCAGATAGCCCATTTGATAAAAATAAAAAAGTTTTGTTTATTGCGGGAAATGGATATAGGGGAACTGGCTCTTGTGTTGTCGCATTTTTAAAATATTTTGATGAGATCGCTATCGGGAATAGCCGCGATAAGAATGTTTATGCGAAAGTAGTTGAGGGCATTGATTTGGACAGCGATGGAGTTGTTGATAGTGTTGAGATAAAAGAGTAGTTGAGGATGGTTGGAAAATATGATGATTAAAACGGCGGCTTTGATTGTCAGCGTGATTGGTATTTTTGTTTTATTGTTGATATTAAATTATCGGACTGTGGTTTTTGTTGAGAACATTAATGAACTGGAGAGCTTGGTTAGGAATACAAAAGTAAAGACTTATGGAAATGTTATTGATGAGAGAATTTATGATGGATTTAGAATTTTTAGGCTTGACAGCGATATTGAGATAGTTTGCGACTGCATTTTTAGCTTAATGGGAAAGAATGTTTTTGTGATGGGGGTTGTTGAGGATTATACGGGGAGGAAGCAGGTAAGGGTTTTGAGGATTTGGAAGAATTAATTATTGGCGAGTAGTAGGATAGTCTTAAAAGCTTCTGAGGGGTTTCAGTATTTTAATGGTTGTTGATGGCGCTGTTAAAAAAAAGATTGATTTTAGCAAGTTAGAAGTTCTTATTTCTCAAGGTGTTGTCGGGTATGCCGTGAGGGAAGAAATAAGTCTTATTGTTCTTAATGGTGATGAAGAAAATAGGAAATTAATTTATGAGGCTTTGAGGGGGAGATTGCCTAAGACTATCGAAGTAAAGGATTTTAATCTAAATGAGGGATACGGGGGCAAGGTATGGTTATTTGATGCAGACGTCCATTTGCGGGCATACGGTTTAATCTAAAAGGCCGAAGGCATCGGCCTTTTTGCCGATGATGGATTGCAGGTCTGATTGGCTTGCTGTGAAAATATTTTTTAGTGATTTGAAATGCGATAGGAGTTTTTTTGCTGTGGCCGGACCTATGCTTGGGAAGCCTTCTAAAATAAATTGTTGCTGCTCGGCTTTCGATTTAAATATTCTTGATGGGCGGAGGGATATGTGGGATTTTGGCTGTTTTTTTGCTAGAAGAGCGAGGTAAGTTGCCGTGTCTTTTTCGCTTTGCGTGAAGATAATTGGGACTTGAAATTCTAGTGCGATTGAGAGGATGAAGCCGCGAAATGCGTTGTCATGAATAATTTCTGAATTGTAAGGAGAGGATTCAATGCCTTCTAGAATTAATAAGTGCTGCGGGTATTGTTTTAATTCTTCTAATTGCCTCATTATCCTCTTGCTTATTATTGAGGACTTAAAATCCTGGATGGTTTTTCTTTCTATTGCCGTGTTTTTTATGAGATAGTCTGCAATGGGAAGATGTTGGAATTGCACTCGTATACCTTGCGGGATAAGATGGGATACCACGAGAGAGTTTTTTTCGTGATTGTCTACGATTATAACTGGAGCTTCTTTATTCTCTTTTTTTACTTGGCTTTTTGAGAAAATGTTGAAGAATGGCATTTTATTTTATTCTTTTAAGCAGTTCTTCTCTTACTAAAGCTTTCTTTTCTTCCGATACATGAAATAATAATTTTTCGATCATTAGCTCTGAGATGGTGAATATATAATTTAATTTTATTACACTATCTTTTATTGCTCCTTCTTTTTTGGATAAAGAAATGCCTTGCATTTTTAGATTGCTTGTTATTCCCGCAACTACAACATTTCCCTGTTCCTGAAATAATACCATTGCTGGCCTTTTCTTAGTTTCAAAGGAGTCTATGAATTGCATTTCTGCTAATATTATGTCTCCGAATTTGTACATTTTTAAGATCTTTCCCAGTCTTCATCCTCTTTATTATCCCATAATTCCTTCATTTTTGGCTGTTGTATTTTGTGCAAGAATTCGTCATACTGATTTCTTTTTCTAAGCATGATAAACAACTTTGCCATCTTTTCCAATAGCTCATTGTAAGTCTGCCTCTCATATTCTTTTGCTTTTTTTAGAGTTTCTATTACTTTTTTTTCCAATAGAATTGTAGATGTTTCTGCCATATATAGTCAATTATACATTGATATATAAATGTTCCTATCTGAAGTCTAATAGGGACTTTTCTTTATTTTTGTTGTTTTCCATCTCATCCCTAATCGTGTCCAGAGTTTTATACATTTTCTTTTCTCGGGCGATAGAGGCGTAGTGATGCGCCTGATCTCTGGTGTCTTTCGTTATTAAGATGAACAGCTTGCCTGGGGCAAGCCTTGCTGTTCTTCCTGTGCGCTGTATTTTTCTGATTTCAGATGGGATTGGCTCGTAGAAAAATACGGCATTAACTTCCGGGATATCTAGCCCCTCCTCGCCAATTGAGGTAGCCGCAAGAATATTAATTTTTCCTTCTCGGAATTCCTGGATAATTCTTTTTTGATCTTTTTGGGATAATCCTTGACTGGCTTTTGATTTTGTTGCCTGGCCTATAAAAATTGAGGGCCTTGATCCCGGAATTGATTTAAGGGTTTCTATAATTCTCTGAACGGTTTCTCGGAATTGCGCAAATACAATAATTTTTGAGTTAGGGTTATTGGTGAATTCGTTTTCTATTAGAACTTTTAATTCTTCAAGTTTTGGATGTTCTATTTGTTTTTCTTTTAGTTGCTTTAGCGACAGAAGAGTGGCTTGAAATTCTGGACTATTGACGAGAGTTTGGACACCTTTAGTTTTCTTTTGCTCGGCTTGCTGTTTTAAGTTTTCTAGGTAGAGTGATAAGCCTGAAAGAGTTTGAGTTTCTAATAGTTCTAGGGCGTGGGATATTTTTATTGCTTGGGCGGTGAGGGACATACCTGCAAGGGCGTTGAAATTTCTTGCGCTCGCTTGCCTTGCTAGATTGGCTTGTGTTTTTAACAGGGTTATTTTGTTAATTGGAGGAAAAATAAGATTCCTATTTTTTAGCTGGTTTATTTTGTTATCATAGATTGTTTTGAGAAGTGTTTTTATTTCTATGAATTCTTGTGGAAATGGAACTTCTATTTTTTTAAAGTCTAACTCTTGGAGATAGGGCTTGACATCATCTGAAGAACGGGAGCGGATTTCTACGTTTTCTATTGAAAGATGATTACAGATTTCTTTTACTTTAATTGAATCGTGTCCCGGAGAGGCGGTTAGGCCCAAGATTAGAGTATTTTGAGATTGGATTTTGTAGAAGTTTACGACAGAAGTATAATCATAATTTTTTAAACAGCGGTGTGCTTCGTCCATTACTAATAGAGAGACTTCGTTTAGATTGTATAGTGAATGATTTAAATCGTTTGCAATGCATTGAGGGGTTGAGAAAATTATTTCTGCTGTCTGCCAGATCTTTTTTCTTTTTTCTGCGGGGATTTCGCCTGTGAACAGTTGCAGGTCCGCAAAAAGCTCTGGAAGAGCTTTTTGGAAAGATTGAAAGTGCTGCTCTACTAGCGGCTTTGTGGGGGCGAGCATTAAAATTTTGGATGTTGGAAATTTATTTATTCTTTCAATTGCGAGCATAATTGCGATAAGGGTTTTTCCTATCCCCGTTGGCAAGACGACTAACGTATTCTTGGTTTTAGCGGTTTCAAATATTGCTTTTTGATAGTCTCTTGGACGGATGGAGGGGTTTAGCATGATTTGGAAAGAATGTTTGATGATAAAAGGTTTTTGGTGTCGGCAGTTATGTCAAGATTCTTGACATCTTGCTAGGCCCTAGATAAGGATTAGAGCGAAATAGGCGAATAGAAGAGTTATGATTGAAAGAGTTGCCCATAATATTTTTGATCCGAAGAAGATTTGTGTGCCGTCTAGTTTTGAGATTGGGATGAGATTAAACATGGCGTAGTAGGCCGCGTATTTTGGAAGGCCTGCTAGAAAAGGGATGAAGTATGAAATAAATGAGAGGATTAATAGGGCGGATATTCCTGCGGCACCGATTAGGCCGTTATGCCAGTCAGTCATTTCTGTGTAAGAATAAAATCCAAAACGCTTTGCTGCTCTGCGTTTTAGGGCAGAGGTTTCGTATGTTAAGAGAGTCATAGGTTTAAAGATGCCGAGAGTTATGACATTTAGGAAAAGGGGCAGAATGACTCCTGCGGGAATTGGTTTTTTAAGATGGCTTTCCGGGCGGAATCCAAATCTCTGCCATTGCCAAATTTCGTGTTCCACGTCCGAGTCAAGAGATCTTGCAGTTAGTTTTTTTGCTGCGATGTTTACGCTTATTATTAGTATTGCAAAAAAGAGGGCCTGTGCGATGAATCTCCAATTATTATTTATTACTTTTTCTAG
>Ga0209541_10015994_pt1 | contig 11142 bp, 14 predicted proteins | sample RifCSPlowO2_01_FD_184027 | JGI IMG/M metagenome (GOLD analysis project Ga0209541, IMG submission 184027) | Groundwater microbial communities from Rifle, Colorado - Rifle CSP2_plank lowO2_0.1 (SPAdes) (version 2) | ecosystem: Environmental > Aquatic > Deep subsurface > Groundwater | place...
TATAACAAGTTTGCTGTTTTTTTCCAGCCAAACAGCGCGGGCCGCAGTCACGGAAGCCACGGCGGCAACCGAATTGCTCACTGCGAGCCAGAAAATAAAATTAAGCAGCAGCTATACACCGCTTTTTGGTTTTTCTCTCACCTAATCCTTTGGCTTGCAAATTATCAAGTTCTTGAGTATAAAGAACCAAGCTTGCTAAATGAACCCCCTTATCACTTATTTTTCCCTCCGAATCTAATAAGTCTTCATCTTGTAATTCTCTTTGTAATTGTTTTAATTTTTGTTTTAATTCTCTTTGAAATTCTGGGAATTTAATATTTTTTCTCAATGCGTTCTTATCAGACCCAGTAGCTAATCTCATAAAACTCTCACCATAAATTCTTTCTGCACCGCTGAAATCCTTAACTAAATTTTCAAACATCATGTCTGCATTAAATGCAAATAATCCTTGATTTATGCTAGAATCTAAAAGCATTCCTTGCTCTATTCTTTGTTTATTTCCTTCAACAATAGAATGAGACAGCCCATCATCACCAGGATGCATGACACCCTCACTCTCTTTTCCAATTTCTATTTTATCTATATCAACATCAGGGCAAATCGCCATTTTCTTTTTCAAAAGTTTCCTTGAATTCATGGAACTCTTTATTCAAGAAATCAGCGCTATTCATCAAATATCTAACACTAGGTTTCAACCTTATCCTATGTGCTACTACGCTATAAAAAGCTTCAAGAACATCATCTATATTTACTTCTTTTCTTTTAGCTAAATATGCATTTGCTTGTGCTCTTTCATACAACCCTAATGAAGCCCTTACACTAGGAACTCTTTCTAAATTTTCATTTGATCTTAAATTTCTGACAAAAGACAAAGTTAATGTCAAAATATTTTCAGGGAATGAAACTTCTTTTAATGCTTCTCCCTTAGTTGTCACAATTCTTCTTTCAGTTTCCAAACTTTCAGGATAATTTACAAATACAAAATCAAATCTATCCATTAATACTTCTGATAATTTTTCTGTAGCTGCAAAATCTTCAGGATTCATTGTTCCTATAAATAAGAAGTTTGCAGGTATAGGGATCTCATAGCTTCCAATTGTTGCAAATCCTTCTTCTAAAACTTGTAATAATGCATTTTGTAATTTTTCAGGCGCCCTGTTTAATTCATCAAAAAATAATACTCCTTTATTTGCCTTGAAAACTTTTCCAGGAGTAAAGCTCTCCATTGCCAACGGCCCATATTGCAAAGCCTTTACCGGATCAATATCTCCGAGTAAATCTTCAACAGTTAAGTCAGGACTTCCCTGAACTCTGATAAACCTATCATCTCCCTTAATAGTTTTAGGCTTGCTTTTTCCAGATTTGCATTCAGCACAAAACGGAGCTTTTGGATCACAGTGGAAATTGCAATCGTTTACAACAAGTGAAGGAAGCATTTTAGAAATATTTTTTGCAAATGTAGTTTTTCCTATCCCTGGCGGACCAACTAAAACTATATGTCTATTCATTATCAGAGCAGATAAAATCTGTTTTTTCGCCGAATTTTGACCATAAATATCTGTAAATAAGTCTAAAGCTTTTTCCTGTTTGAATATTTCTGATAGCATATGCTCGAAGAATCTTTCTTTAGTATTTATAAAGTTAATGTTTTATCAAAATTCTGAAAAGTTTTATATATTTGTTTGATTTCATACTATACTTTTATTTTTCAGCTAAATCAAAAAAATCATTCCAGATAAAATCATCTTCATCCAAGAAAAGAGCATGACCTGAATTTTCTGTAATAGGTAAATAATAGCCTTTTTCATCCGTTGGTAATTTTTCATATTCATTTTTTTCAACCCTATACATTCTTCCACCATTTTTCAAATCTTTTTTCTCATAATTTACATTTAATTGATTTAATCTTTGATCTATAGAATCAAATTCAGATTTATTCCCGCTTGGTAAAATACACATATAATGTTCTATCATTTTTGAGCCCAGATCAACTTTTTATTTTTAGAATTTTCATAATTATTTTTTTTCGGTTCTTGTGTGTTTCTCAGACTTAGCAATACATAATCTAAGCCTTGTGTAATTATATGTTCATTTAACACATCCTTACATTCATCATCAAGATAGTTACATCTTAAAGTAAATTCTTTAACTTCTCCACCTAATACTTTCAAATGTAAATCTGCTTCAACATCCATCGAATTTAAATTATATGTTAAACTGTCTTGGTAAACATTTCCGTCTGATTTGCGCATTGTTATAACATATATATTTTCTCTACCATAACTTATGCTTGTAAGAAAATAAGAAGGATTATCAAGGCTTTCACATACAATAGTCCTAAGTTTACCATCATCATTTTCTATAAATTCATGTGCACTTGCTCTTGGAGCTAATGCCAAAGTTCCTAACAATGCAATACTTGTTAATTTCATTTTTATTCTCCTATAAATATTTTACTTCTATTTTTCCAGGACCAATTTCAACTACATCGCCTGAATTTAATTTAGCTTGCGATACTTTAGATCCTTTAACAAATACACCATTAGTGCTGCCTAAATCTTTAACATTTAAATCTCCATCATAAAAAATTCTTGCATGCATTCTTGATATATTAAAATCTCCTAATACTATCTCATTATTACGATTTCTTCCAATATTTATTTGTTTATGGAGATCATATTGTACTCTATTTCCATCTGATAATTTTTGTCCGTTAAAATTAACTGATGAATATCCATGAGCAGTTATTTCTAAAATACCATCTGCTTTAGCTAAGTTTTGCGATTTAACAAAATTTCTCATATCTTGCGTTACTATTTCAAGTACAGTACTTAAAGTGCTGTATCCAGTTTCCATTCCAGCTAAAGTAGTTTTATCAGGATCAACTCCTTTAGGAACTACAGTTTGAGTCATTTTAGAAAACATAACTATTGTTTGACCATCCCTTTGATCTCTAACTTCTACTCTTTGAGCTTTAATGTGGCTTACAAAATGCAATACACCGCCCTCGCCCCACTTAAATGCAACTGCAACATAAGGGCTTCCATATTTTCTATTCAATTCATCACTTTTAATTATTGGAACTACAGAGTCATTAAGAATTTCAATAGGATATGATTGGTTTTCTAGCCACCATTTAGGATTTGCTCCTTCATAATCTAAACCTACTAATCTTTTTCCTAAATCTCCTTGCGGTTGGATTGTGATTACTTCATCACCTGTAACAACACTGCCAAGCCTTTTTATTGTATCTGGAAATATTTGCTGAACAACACGTTCAACAGCCCAGTCAGTTGTTACTAATTTTCCACCGCTTTCAACATAATTTCTTATATTTGCAAGACCTAAATCAGTTAAGCTTTGACCAGCACAATTAACAAAAAGTGTATTTACATTCTTAAGTTTATATTTTGATTTATTTAAATCATTTTGTTCTATAGCTTTATAGGGAACTTGCAAAGCATCAAATACTTTCTCTATTTTATCATGCTCCCCTCTTACAACAATAATTTTTTTTTCATTTTGTCTTAATTTTTCTAATTCTTCTCTTCTCCCTTCTCTTTCTAGAACTTGTTCCAGAATTCCAACTGTATTTTTTAGATCATTATCTGTTGACATTTAATTAAAATAAAGAGAAATATTTTTAAAGCTATCTAAATTAATCATTAATAGGTAGTACAATTAAATTAAATCTAGAAATCTATTTCAAGTTTTCAGGTGTACGTACTTCCCATTTACCGTCGCCAAAATCAACTAATTCTCTGGCAAAATTCCCCCTAGAATCATATTCAAAGATCATAGTCATGACTACTTTTCCAGATTCATAGATAAAAGAAGTGCGTCTTATTTCTTTTCCACTTGGACCATACTCGTATGATTCGGATGCATCAAGTGTTCCATCTATTCTCCTGTCAACAAACATTTTGATGCGACGTCCTGCAGCACTATACTCCAAAGTTACTTGTTTATCATTAACGGCCAGTTTACCAGTCCATCTTTCAGTTTGTTTTACCATGTTTCCAGAAGAATCAAAATCATAAGTACGAACTACATCAACGTCTGAACTAGTATCTATGCTAGGATAATCAACAGTTTCTTTTACTTCTTTTCCGTTTCCATCACAATAGACTTTTGTTCTGGCTTCCTGTCCATTAGAATCGTGATTACTCCTACGACTTTGGTCTGTGCAATCAATTAATTCTAAAGTATTTCCATATATGGTTCCTGCTCCTGCTAGTGTTGAAATTACTGCCGGTGCTAACCCTATATGTCGTAAAGATTTTCTTATATTTTGCAACGTTTTTTCTAAGGTCATTTTCAATATATATAGCCTATATTTATTTAAACTTTTCTCTTTATTACTCATAAGTGATTTTTATTCAAATATCTTTGCTAAAATTCTAACATATCCATCACATTGAAAGTTTGAAAAACCATCTATAATTTTTATATCAGGTAATAGGATAAAATTAAAACAATAAGGTTTTTATATTACTATATTCAATTCTTAAACATGACAAAAAAAGAGAATGTTGAAATAAAAACTAAATCTACAGATGATTATTTACATGAAAATTTAGAAGCTACTAATAAATTAATTCAAAGAATAGATAAAATGGTTTCTCTATTTGAAGAAGCTTCAAAGCATGTTGCTGAAGTTGAAACCACAGAAGCAAAAGTTAAAGCATTAGCTGAAAAATTAGAAGCATTACTAGAGCAAAATAAAGCAATAGCTCAAGGATTAATCTTATTGGAAAAGTACGTAAGAGGTAAATCAAGATTAGAAGGTGTACCTCAGCCAAATTCACCATACCAATGAAAGAAGAGCCTTTTTTTATAGTAAATGATTTCTTAGAAGAAGACTTACCGGAATTAAATAAAATAATGCATACAATAAATGGCCCTAAAATAAAAGATTTAGAAAGGGCAGTTTTCTTAAGAAATTTCACAAATCACATGTTCAATGCATATAGAAAACAGAAGTTTGAAAATAAATTTGCAAAAGAAAGTTATGAAAAAAGAACAGAAAAATTAAAGTTAGAAAGAAAAAAACAGGAATTATTAGAAAAATTAGATAAAATTAAAGAAATAAAAGAAAAAGAAAAGCCAATTATATTTTCAGAATTTTCAAAACAAGCGTTAGTAAAAACAAGCTTCACAGGATCATCTTATCTAGTTTCAGAGCCATTATTAACAAAAGAAGATTCTAAATTTTTAAATTCATTAAATATAGATTCAAATTTACTGGAAAATATACAAGAATTAAAATTAAAAATTAAACAAGAAGCAGAAAAAAATAACTTGAATTTTACAGATGAATTTTTCGATAAAATAAGATATTACCTAGTAAGAGATATTAAAAATTATGGAAAATTATCTCCATTAATAGAAGACAAAAAAATTACAGAAATTTCTTGCAATGATTTAACAGTATTAATCCATTATGAAGGAAAAGAAATTCCAACAAATGTAAAATTCAGTTCAGATAATGAATTAAATGATTTTATAGTTTCAATGGCTAAAAAAAATAATCAAGAAATAAATAAAGAAAACCCATTTATTAACTTTAAATTAAAAGATTTTGAATTTCAAGGAACATTAAAGACAGAATTCATGAAACCAAGATTCGTTCTAATTAAAGTTGTTTAAAATTTCTACTTAAATAAATTCTATTATTTCTAGATTCTATTATTTGTCTTCTTTCAAGAACAGACAAGCTTTTTTTGAAATTTTCATTATAAATATTGACTTTACTTCTTAATTCATTTTTTGATAATCCATCTTCTTTTAATAATATTCTGACAATTTTATTTTCATTTTCTTCAAGTTCACCCAAAATATAATTCAATAAATCATGATTCTTATTTTTTACAATAGGATTTAATATAATCCCATTACTATTTCTAGAATATACAAAGTACAGTGCAATCACCATTAATATAAATAAAATAATAAAAGATAAAATAATTTCAAAATCATTATTATATTCAATTTTAACTTCTTCAACTAAAGGTTGTTTAAACTTATCCTTTAAAACCTCAGGTTCAGACACAAAATATTGCAAATTTCCAGTATCATTTAATTTAATTCCTTCCCCACATTTCATAGAACAACAAACCTTACTTTCAAAATTCCTTAATAAATTTCCTTTACAATTCTGGCCGTCTTTACAAACATATCCATTTAAAGTTTCACAAGTACAGTCTAAATCCCCATACTCACAATTAACATCACATAAGCTGTCTCTTTCACAACTGGCATAAACATTACTTATTAAAATAAGAAATATAAAAATTATCAATATCTTCATACTAAATTTATAGGATCTAGCATATTTAAATTTGCTTTTTTCTGCAAGTATACAATAACCTAAGGCTTTCTTCATTAGGTATATCTAAATTACTTCCATCAACTCTCTCAATTATATTGAAATATTTCATTAATTCATTTTCTATAGCTTCTATTGGAAATACATTTTCATGAAAGTAAATTTGATGTAATTCATAGGAGTTATTTTTCTTCTTTTCAAAAATTTTAAAATCCCAGGTTAATTTGTTTCCTTTAACAATTCCTAAATCAACCATATATCCAAAAGGCTTTTTATAAAAATTAGTATTACCATTAGCTTTTTCTAATATTAAAGGAGTATACATATCAAAAATAAACAATCCATTAACATTAAGATGTTTATGAACTGTTTTAAATAAACTCTTCCATTCTTCAAAATTCTTAAGAAAATTAACAGAATCATAAATAGAAAATATTACATCAAATGTTTTATTGATTTTAAAATTATGCATGCTAGAAACAAATAGATTAGCATTTGGAACTTTCTCTTTTGTTAATTTAATAAATTTCTTTTCTATATCTAATCCATTCAATTTATAATTTTTAGGAAAAGAAGCAAGAACATTTCCGTTTCCAGTGCCTAATTCAAGAACAGTTTCAGCTTTTGGATGATATTTATTAATATAGAATAAAACATTCTCAGCTCTTTCTTTAGCTGCTATTTTATCAGAAACCTGATCATAAAAATCAGCAAAATGTTTTGTCATAATGAATTTGTAATATTATTATATTTAAACTTAATCAAAACAATTAAAAAGGAATAAATTCTAAAAATTTCTATGCAAGTAACACCTTGGGAAGTAAAAGGAGATATAGATTATGATAGGTTAATCAAAGAATTCGGTGTGGAAAAATTAGACGAACTAACATTAAACAGAATAAAAAAACACACCAAAGATTTACATTTCTTATTAAGAAGAAAAATATTTTTCTGCCATAGAGACTTAAACTGGTTATTGAATGAATACGAAAAAGGAAATAAATTTTATATTTATACAGGAAGGGCTCCTTCAGGTCATGTGCACCTCGGACATCTACTACCCTGGGTTTTTACAAAATGGTTACAAGATAAATTTAAAGTAGATCTATGGTTCCAATTCCCAGATGAAGAAAAATTCTTATTTAAGCAGAATTTAACTCTAGACGATACTAAAAAATATTTGCATGAAAATATGTTGGATGTAATTGCATTAGGATTTAATCCAAAGAAAACAAAATTTTTGATAGATACAAAAGACGCAGGTTTAATGTATAAAGAAGCATGCAAAGTTGCAAAGAAAATTAATTTTTCAATGGTCAAAGCAGCATTTGGATTAAACGATCAGAGTAATATCGGTTCAATTTTTTACACTTCAATGCAGACAGTTCCAGCATTTTTGCCATCAGTATTAAAAAATAAAAACATTCCATGTTTAATTCCGCATGCAGTGGATCAAGATCCGCACTTCCGTCTTACACGTGATATTTTACCAAAATTAGGCTATTATAAACCAGCTAGTATTCAATGTGTATTTATGCCTCCATTATCAGGCACAGCTGGAAAAATGTCAGCTTCCGAAGAACAATCAACAATTTATACTGTAGACTCGCCAGAAGAAGTTGAAAAGAAAATTAAAAAATATGCATTCTCAGGCGGAAGAGATACATTAGAAGAACACAGAAAATTAGGAGGAAATCCAGACATAGATGTTTCTTACCAGTACCTAAGAATGATGTTCGAGCCTGATGACAAAAAATTACAAAAAATTTATGACGATTATAAATCTGGAAAATTATTAACAGGAGAACTAAAGCAAATTTTAATAGAAAAGGTAAATTCATTCTTAAAACAGCATCAGAAAAATAGAGAAAAAGCTAAAAAGACTATAAATAAATTCCTATTATGAAAGAATTAGATAAATTAAACACACAATTTATTAAATCTAAAGAAAAGATTGCTAAAATTTTTAAAGATAAACATTCTCCAGAAAATAAAGATAAAAGACTAACTCCCGGCCAATATTTAACAGAAAAATTTCCAGTTTTAGATTTAGGTATACAACCAGATTTCAATCCAAAAACTTGGAAGTTAGAAGTTACAGGAGAAGTTGAATCAAAAACATTTACTTATGAAGATATTTTAAAAATGCCAAAAACTAATATAACAAAAGATTTTACATGCTTATCTTCTGGGACACTAATATTTACAGACAAACAACCAAAAAAAATTGAAGATATAAAAATTGGGGATAGGATTATAGGTAAAGATGGTAAACCACATAAAGTCAAAAATTTATTTAGTAAAGAATATAATGGGAAACTAATAAAAATTAAATCAGGATATTTACCGGAGACAACAGTAACTCCAGATCATAAAATATTTGTTATAAGGGCACATCCAGGAGTTGGGAAAAGTAAAAGTAGAAGGAGAAAATTGACTTTTGCAAATGATCCAATACCTATTTGGATAGAAGCGTCGAAAGTGCATAAAGGTGATTATGTTTTTTTTCCTAAGTATAATTATTTTAAAAAATTTAAAAACTTAAACTGTAATGGGCATAAGATAAAAATAGACAAAAAGTTGGCCTATATTTTGGGATGGTATGTAAGTGATGGATCTAAAGGTAGTAGTGGAGACAGAGTAGTTGCATTTTCTCTAAATGAGTGTCAAAAAAAAGAAGGTCAAAAATTAAAAGAAAATTTGGAATTAATATTTGGAGCAAAAGTATCCATATATGAAAGAGGGAAAGCAAATTATATTACTGTAACTTCAAGTAAAGTAGACTTATTAGCTAAATTTTTAAAAAATTTATGCGGTAAAAGTGCAGAATTTAAGTATATACCAGATTTTATTTTAAATTCCGATTTAGAAATATTACGTGAATTTTTAATAGGTTTATTAGAAGGTGATGGCTATTGTCCCTGGAAAATAAAAAATCATAGAAGTAAAAATTCTCGTGAAAATTTTATTGATATAACTACATTATCTACGAGTTTAGCTTATCAAATGATAATGGCATTTTCAAAAATAGGAGTTCCAGCTTATTTAGTTAATCATCCTGGGTCTGTCAGAGATGCGTACAGTGTAAGAGTTCATAGTTTTGAACAAATCATAAAATTATTGCCAGAAGAGATTGAAAAAATAAAAATTAAAATAAATAGAAATAGGTATTGGGAAAATGAGAAGGGTTTCTATTATCCAATAAATAAAATTGAAGAGATTCCTTATTCAGGTAAAGTCTACGACATAACTGCCGAAGGATTTACAATGCTATCTCCATTTGTTACGCTAGATTGTGTAACTCACTGGACAAAATTAGATGTAAAATGGTCAGGAGTTTTATGGAAAGATTTTATAAAATATTTAAACATAAAACCGAACGTAAAAGCAGTAATGTTCTACGGTGCAGATGGTTATTCAACAAATGATATTATCGAAGATTTAGATAATGCAATGTTAGCTTATGAATTAGAAGGTAAACCAATACCTAGAGAACATGGATGGCCATTAAGAATTATAATTCCACATTTGTATGCATGGAAAGGTTCTAAATTTTTAAACAAAATAGAATTCATGAAAGAAAACAGACCAGGTTTCTGGGAAGTTAGAGGTTACCATATTAGAGGAGACATTTACAAAGAAGAAAGATATAGTTAATTCTAAATCATTACTGTAAAATATTTTCTGATAAAAAATGTATGAAAGTATAGCATGCAAAATTATAGGTTATGAAACATTTTCTAAAATTCTGAAAATTTTTCCAAAATTTCTTAGAAAGTCATTTAAACTTTAAAGATAGTCTAAATATATGGATGAAAAAAATACCCTAGTTGTTTTTCAGGACAAAAAAATTAGGAGAATTTGGCATGATAACGAATGGTATTTTTCAGTAATTGATATAGTTGAAGCTTTAACTGAAAGTATAGATCCTAAAGACTACCGGTATAGATTAAAACAAAGGGAATTAGAAAATAGCGAAATTGAACTATCGACATTTTGTCGACAGTTGAAATTAAAGGCCCAAGATGGCAAATTAAGAGAAACAGACTGTGCAAATACGAAAAATATGTTTAGAATTATTCAGTCAATTCCATCTCCCAAAGCAGAACCATTCAAGCAATGGTTGGCACAAGTAGGATATGAAAGAGTGCAGGAAATTGAAGATCCAGAATTATCACAAAAGAGAATGAAAGAAATCTACAGAGCTAAAGGCTATTCTGAAGATTGGATCGAAAAGAGAATAAGAGGAATTGCTGTAAGAGATGAATTAACTGACGAATGGAAGAAGAGAGGAGTCCAACAAGAAAGAGACTTTGCAGTTCTAACCGCAGAGATTTCAAAAGCTACATTTGGAATGACACCTAATGAATATATAAAGTTTAAAGGATTAAATAAAGAAAATCTTAGAGACCACATGAATGATTTAGAATTAATATTTACTTCCTTTATTAGAACTTCTCATTGATCCACCACGTTTATACGGACTGCTTTTTCCACCTTTTCCACCACGAGATTCAGGATAAACTTCCAAAACATCACTTTCATCATAGCCACAGCTAAGACAAATCAAAAATTTTGATCCCATCATTTCTACCTGATCTACATGTGCACTTCCACATTTAGGGCATTTTTTATCCATATAATTAAATAGAATTAATTTCTTATAAATTTTTCTAAATAATTTTTTCACCAGTTTCTTTATCGTAAATATGAATTACATTAACTGGACAAACTTCAGCAGATTCTTTATAAGCTGCTAATTCACTTTCATCAATTTCCTTAATCCAAAATCCATTTCCATCTTTTTGAGCTTG
>Ga0209541_10015996_pt1 | contig 11141 bp, 11 predicted proteins | sample RifCSPlowO2_01_FD_184027 | JGI IMG/M metagenome (GOLD analysis project Ga0209541, IMG submission 184027) | Groundwater microbial communities from Rifle, Colorado - Rifle CSP2_plank lowO2_0.1 (SPAdes) (version 2) | ecosystem: Environmental > Aquatic > Deep subsurface > Groundwater | place...
ATCGTCAACCTGTCCAATGGTCTTCAACTGCCCCGACGTTTCCGAAGGGCCTTTTAGGTATTGGATAATGTAGGCCTGTGGCTTTGTGTCCCCGGGTTTCCCCGGGTTTACCTTTATCGGCTCGTTGCAAATATAGCACATTTTCCCACGGCTGACAAGACACCCGGCACGACGATTATTGTAAAGCAGTAAAAAATGCCTGGACCAGCCGGTAGTCTTTGATGCCCGGGGATTTTTCGACCCCGCTGGCAACGTCCACCGCGTACGGCCGCACGGCTTCAATGGCCTGGCGGACGTTCTCGGGATTAAGGCCGCCGGAAAGGATAACGGGTTTGTCGAATTTATAATTCTTCAATAGTTCCCAGTTAAAGGTCTTTCCCGTCCCTCCGAAGGAGGCTGTTTCTTCCTGGAACGTATCGAACAAATAGGCATCGACTTTGTATTGGAGGATGGATTTGAAGTCAAAAGTATCTTTCACGCGGAAGGCCTTGATGATCTTGAAATGATTGAAGCGTTTGCAGTACCCGGGGGACTCTTCGCCGTGGAACTGGACGGTCGCAACGCGCGCCAGACGGCAGATATCCCGCACCGCGTGTTCGCTGCCATTGACAAAAACGCCCACCGGCGTCACAAAAGGCGGCAGTGCTTCAATGATCGGCCGGACTTTGCTCGGCGAAACATAGCGCGGACTTTTTTTGTGGAAGATAAAGCCGAGCGCTGAAGCCCCGGCGTCCACGGCCATTTGAGCGTCTTCAATACTGGTAATGCCACAGATTTTGACTCTAGTCATAAGCTATTTTAGTGGTAAGTGATAAGTGGTAAGTCGTAAGCAATAAGTCATAACCGGCAAGTTTCTGCTTACCACTTACGACTTATACCTTACGACTAACGCCTCAGTATTTCTTTGATTTTCCCACCGATGTCCCTGGCCCGCATGAACGTTTCCCCGATCAAAACCGCGTGGGCGCCTAAATCCTGTACCCGGCGGATATCATCATGGGTGCGCAGACCGCTTTCAGCGACGATCACCCGGTCTTTAGGGACCCGGGGGATCAGACGCCCGCTGGTTTTCATATTGACATCGAGTGTTCTCAAGTCGCGGTTATTGATGCCAATGATCTGCGCCCCCACCTTCAGGGCGCGGTCGAGCTCCTTTTCATCGTGCACTTCAACCAGGCAATCCAAATCGAATTCGTGCGCGATGTTTAACAATCCTTTTAGTTCGCTATCGCTAAGAATGGCCGCGATCAGCAAAACCGCGGCCGCACCGTTGACCTTCGCTTCGTAGATCTGACCATCGCGGATAATGAAATCTTTCGTCAGCACCGGCAGATTGACGCATTTTGTAACGGTCACGATGTCTGCGGGTTTCCCTAAGAAATATTTGTCTTCCGTCAGGACCGAAATGGCCGCGGCCTTGTGGTCGGCGTAAATTTTGGCGATTTGTGTCACATCGAAATCTTTGCGGAGAACTCCAGTGGAGGGCGACGCTTTTTTGATCTCGGCGATCAGATTGATCTGTCCGGGCTGACCGATTTTTTTTTTGAAGAAATTGGCGCGTCCCGCGGAAGTTGCTTCCTGAGCTTTCTTCCGCAGACCCGCATAAAAATCTTTTTTTTGTGCGAGAACTTGCCGTTTGTGGGCGAGGACCGTGGGCAAGAATTCAGGCACGGTGGGTGAACTCCTTTAACTCATCCAGCTTTTTGCCTGCCTTGCCGGAATCGAGGGAATCCTGTGCCAGCGTGATGCCTTCGTTGATGTTCTTGACCCGCTCGGCCACGTAAAAAGCGTACGCGGCGTTGATGACCACGATGTCACGCTTCGGTCCTTTTTTACCGGCCAAGATATCTTCCAATATTCTAACGTTGGCCGCCAGGTCCCCGCCTTCGAAATCTTCCGGCCGGGCGGGCCCGAAGCCGAATTCATCGGGCGTGATGTCGTAGGAAATGATGTTTTTGCCGTCATATTCGCCGATGAAGGTCTGCGCGGCGAGGGTAATCTCATCGAGGCCGTCGGCGCCATGGACGACCAGAGCACGTTTGAGCCCCAGGTTCTTCAGGACATTGGCCATCGGTTCGACCAGGTCGCGGTTGTACACGCCCAGGATCTGGTGGGTCGCCTTGGCCGGGTTGGTCAAGGGTCCTAAAATATTAAAGATGGTCTCGACCCCCAATTCTTTCCGGATGACGGCGACGTTTTTCATGGCCGGGTGCAGCTGCTGGGCAAATAAAAAGGCAACGCCCAGTTCATCGAGACACGTGCTTAAATGTTTTTCTTCGACGTTGATGTTGACCCCGACGGCCTCCAGGATATCCGCACTGCCGCAGCGGCTGGAGACCGAACGGTTCCCGTGTTTGGCGACCACGACCCCGGCCCCGGCCACAGCGAGCGCCGTGATCGTCGAAATATTAAAGGTATTTTTTTTGTCCCCGCCGGTCCCGCAAGTGTCCAGGATGGTGGCATGTTTGGTCTTGATGGGGATCACGTATTCGCGCAGGATCTTCGCCGCGCCGGTAATTTCATCGACCGTCGGCCCTTTCGCGCGCAGCCCCAGCAAAAATGCCGCGATGTCCTCTTTGGCGGCCTTCCCCGCCATGATGACGCGCATCACCTCTTCGATCTCGCCGCGGGTGAGATTCTCGCGATTGTGCAATTTATGGATGTAAGATTTCATTTCAATGTCAGGAAATTTTTCAGGATATTTTTTCCGGCTTTCGTCAGGATGGACTCCGGATGGAATTGCACGCCCCAGAGTGGAAATTTTTTATGCTCTACGCCCATGACCTCTTTGTCCGCATCAGCGGTCCAGGCGGTCACTTCCAGACAATCGGGCATTGTTTCGCGTTCAATAACGAGCGAATGATAACGCGTCGCTTCAAAGGGATGTTCCACTCCCTCAAAAACGCCTTTGCCGTTATGTTCGATCAGGGATGTTTTACCGTGCATCAGATGTTTGGCACGGATGATCTTGCCGCCATAAGTATAACCGATGGCCTGGTGGCCGAGACACACGCCCAGGATCGGAATTTTTCCCGCGAAATACCGGATGAGGTCAATGCAAACACCAGCGTCTTCCGGACGTCCCGGGCCCGGTGAGATAACGATTCTTTCGGGTTTCATGGCCTTGATCTGTCCAAGCGTCAACGCGTCATTGCGGTAGACCTTCAGGTCCGCCCCCAGCTCGCCGAAATACTGGACGAGGTTGTAGGTGAAGGAATCGTAGTTGTCGATCATCAGGATCATAAATTTGTCCGCAAAGTTAGTGGTCAGTGCTCAGTGGTCAGTGGTCAGATTATTTTTCTGACCACTGAACACTGATCTCTGACCACTGCTTCATTCCCTTTCTCTGCTTATTCTCGCTCCCAGCGCGAGCAATTTTTGATCGAGATTCTCGTACCCGCGCTCCAGGTGATACATGCGGTGGATCTCGGTGCGGCCTTTGGCGGCCAACCCGGCAATGACCAACCCGGCCGAGGCGCGCAGATCGGATGCCATGACCGGCGCTCCGTGAAGCATTTTGACTCCCTGAACGATCGCGCTGGTCCCTTCCCTTTGAATATCGGCACCCATACGATTTAACTCCGCGACATGGATGAACCGGTCTGGGTAAACCCGTTCGGTGATAACACTCACTCCCGGCGTGACCGCCATGAGCGCCATGAACTGGGCCTGCAAATCCGTTGGGAATCCGGGATAAGGATGTGTTGTGATCCCCACCGGCGTTAATGTTTTTTTTACTTTTACTCTGATCGCGTTTTTTTCCTGGATCACATCGACCCCGGCCTGCTTAAGCTTGTCGATCAGCGCCCACAAATGCGCGTAATCCGCGCCCTTGACGCGGACGTTGCCGTGCGTGGCCGCGGCGAGCAAAATGTACGTCCCGGCCTCGATGCGGTCGGGGATCACGTCAAAGGAAACGCCTTTTAGTTTTTTGACACCGGTGACGATCAGACGATAGCTCCCGGTCCCTTCGATCTTCGCGCCCATCGCTTTTAAGAAATGACAAAGGTTCTCGATCTCCGGCTCGCAGGCCGCGGATTCAATGATGGTCGTCCCCTGGGCCAGGGTCGCCGCCATGAGAACGTTGGCGGTCGCCAGGACCGATGAGCCGAAAATACCACCGAGATAAACAGAAGTTCCTTTCAGGCGCTTTGCCTGACTGACCACATATCCGTTCTCAATTTCGAATTTCGCCCCCAGCGCGCCCAAGCCTTTTAAATGGAGATCCACGGGACGCACGCCGATGATACAACCTCCGGGCAGGGACACGTTCGCCTTGCCAAGCTTGGCCAGCAGCGGCCCCAGAACGCAGAACGACCCGCGCATCGTTGAGACCAGTTTGTAATCCGCGATATGATGCAGTGGTCCTCTGGATTCGACAACAACGGTGCTGCCGGTCATCTCCACCTTTTTGCCCAGCGACCGTAAAAGTTTGATCATCGTCATGACGTCGCGCAATTTTGGCACGCGCCGGATGGTGCAGGGCGCGTCGGTTAAAAGTGTGGCCGCCATGATCGGCAAAACCGCGTTCTTGGAACCCGCGATCTCGACTTCGCCTTCCAGGGGTTTCCCGCCTTCGATCACTAACTTTTCCATGTGCGTGTGTCCTTTTGTGTTCAAACGCCCCGGGGCGTTTGAACACAAACGACCCGGGTCATTTGAGCAGAAACGATCCGGTCGGTTTGGGTATGGTCCTGATAAAAAGAAATATTTCGGTAAAACGGGCTTTTTTCGAGCAATGCCCTGACGGGCGCGGCCTGGGCATCGCCAATCTCAAAGAATAAGTAACCAGCCGGCTTCAAATATTGGTAAGCGCGCCGGATGATGGTCTCAAAAAACTGTAATCCGTCCCCCCCGCCTTCCAGGGCCAGGCGCGGTTCCTGCTGGACATCGCCCGGCAGGTGTTCCAGGGCCGACGTCTTAATATACGGCGGATTCGAGACAATACAATCAAAATTTTTCATCCAGGCGCGGTTGGCCACGAGGCTCGCGCGCATGTCCTCCCGCAAGAATTCGATTTTCTGCGCCACACCGTTGGCCGCGGCGTTACGCTGGGCCACGCTGATGGCCTCTTCGGAGATATCCAGCGCCGTGATCTGGCACCCCTCGATCGCTTTGGCCAAGGCGATGGCGATATTGCCGGAACCCGTTCCGAGGTCGAGCACGCGGCAAGGTTTCGATAATTTATTTGCTTTAAGCTTTTGCAGGACCGTATCGACCAGGATTTCGGTTTCCGGACGGGGGATCAGGACGGAAGGATTGACGGCAAGGGTGCTTCCCATAAAGTCACATTCGCCCAGAACGTATTGCAGCGGTTCGCCGTTCTGGTAACGCGCGCGCAGCGCGTCGTAAGTTTGCTGCTCTTCCAGTGTCAGCGGACGCGGGTCCGCGTAGAGATCAACGCGCCGGCATTTGCGGATCGCGGTCAGTAATAATTCGTCCGCGTTCATGCCAGAGCCCCCTCACGCCCGGCCTTGTTTAAGGCGTCCAGGAGTTCATCGAGTTCACCGTCCATCACATTGGCCAGTTTGTGCGTCGTAAATCCGATGCGATGGTCGGTGATGCGCCGGTCAGGGAAATTATAGGTGCGGATCTTTTCGCTGCGGTCGCCGGAACCGATCTTTTGTTTGCGGTCCCGCGAGGTTTTGTTGAATTCGTCCTGCTTCATTTTATCGAGAAGCCGCGCGCGCAAAACGCGCAGGGCCTTCATTTTGTTTTTAAGCTGCGAGCGTTCGTCCTGGCAGGTGACGACCATGCCCGTGGGGATATGGGTAATGCGGATAGCGGAATCTGTGGTATTGACGCTCTGCCCACCGGGGCCGGAGGAACGATACACATCGATCTTCAGATCTTTGGGTTCGATATTGATCTCTACTTCCTGCGGTTCAAACAAGACCGCCACCGTTGCCGCCGAGGTGTGGATGCGTCCCGCGGCCTCGGTCGTGGGGACGCGCTGGACGCGGTGCGCTCCGCTTTCCCACTTAAGATGCTTCGCCGCTTTTTTACCGCTAATGCTGAAGATGACTTCCTTGAACCCGCCGGTCTCCGAAGAAGCTTCGCTCATTAACTCCACCTTCCACCCTTTCGACTCCGCGTATTTGGTGTACATACGAAAAAGATCACCGGCAAAAAGACCCGCTTCTTCGCCGCCTGTTCCGGCGCGGATTTCCATAATAAGGTTGCGGTCATCTTCCGCGCTGGCAGGGTTCAGCAGTTCATTGAGCTGGCTGGTCAACAATTGCTGACGTTGTTCCAGTTCCTGCAGTTCGGCTTTGGCCATGGCCGCAAACTCCGCGTCGTGTTTTTCCAGCAGGAGCTTGTTCAGTTCATCGACCTGATGCCGACAACTCTTATATTCTTCCAGCGCGCGCACGATAGGCGTAATATCGGCATATTCCTTGGCTAATTTTTGATACCGGCTTTTGTCGCTGATAACCTGCGCGTCCGCCAGAAGTTTCTCCAATTCGCCGTAACGCTCTTCGATCTTCGCCAATTTTTCCAGCCGCATACTTATTTGTTCTTTTTATACCGTTTAGCAAAACGCTCGATACGCCCGGCGGTATCCACGAATTTTTTGTCCCCGGTAAAGAACGGATGACATTTGGAACAAATTTCCACGCGGATGTTCTTTCTCGTGGCGCGCGTGTGGATGACGTTCCCGCAGGCGCAGGTGATCGTTGTTTCTTCATATGTTGGGTGTAACTCGGCTTTCATGGTACTTGAGCTCCTTTCGTCAATTATAGTTTACTCAAATTCTCCAAAAAGTCTTTATTGGATTTGAATTTGCTGATTCGGTCGATCAAAAGCTCCATCGCTTCGGCGACGTTCAGATCGTGAATGGCTTTGCGCAACAGCCAGACCCGCTGCAGGTCGTCCGAGGGGATGAGTCTCTCTTCATGGCGCGTGTTGGAGCGCCGGATATCGACGGCCGGGTAAATACGCCGCTGGAAGAGATTGCGGTCCAGCTGCAATTCCATGTTCCCCGTTCCCTTGAACTCTTCGAAAATGACTTCGTCCATACGGCTGCCGGTGTCGACTAAGGCTGTGGCGATGACGGTCAAGCTGCCGCCTTCCTCGACCGCGCGGGCCGCGCCGAAAAACCGTTTGGGTTTATGGAGCGCGTTGGAATCCACACCGCCGGAAAGGATCTTTCCGCTGTGCGGAACGACCGTGTTATACGCCCGGGCCAGACGCGTGATGCTGTCCAAAAGAATGACAACATCGCGTTTGTGCTCAACAAGACGTTTGGCCTTTTCGAGGACCATTTCGGCAATTTGCACGTGGCGTTCGGGCGGTTCGTCAAAAGTTGACGCGATGACTTCGCCGCGCACGCTGCGCTGCATGTCCGTGACCTCTTCGGGACGTTCATCGATCAAAAGGACCATCAGGACAACGTCCGGATGATTGTGCATGATCGAATTGGCGATCTTTTGCAGCAATACCGTTTTACCGCTGTAGGGTGGCGCGACGATAAGCGCGCGCTGGCCCTTGCCGATGGGTGTGATCAGGTCCATCAACCGCATGGAGATCTCGTCGGATTTCGTCTCCAGGGTCAATCGGTCCTGCGGGTAAATAGGCGTCAGGTTGTCGAAAAATATCTTCTCCTTGCATTTTTCCGGATTCTCGTAGTTGACGGCCTCGACTTTGAGAAGCGCGAAATATTTCTCGCCTTCTTTCGGCGGACGGATATGCCCGCTGACCGTGTCGCCGGTCTTAAGGTCGAACCGGCGGATCTGCGAAGGGGAAATATAAATATCATCCGGACAGGGCAGATAGTTGTAGTTGACGCTGCGCAGAAAACCAAAACCTTCCTGCAAGATCTCCAGCGTCCCTTCCCCGAACATCAACCCGGCTTTCTCGGCCTTTCCTTGCAGGATCTTGAAAATAAGGTCCTGCTTGCGGATGCCGCTGATGCCGTTGATGCCCATGTCCCGGGCGTATTTGGACAACTCGGCCACGCTCATATTTTTGAGCTTGGTGATGTCCAGCTGGTCTTCCTGTCCTTGGGATTGCGGCTGCGATTGCGTTTGGGCGTGGGTCACGGGGCTGATGGGCTCCGAAACCGCTTTTTTCACGCTTATTTTTTCCTTCGTGGACACGGGTCTTTCCCGTTCCACGCCAGATTCCGATTCGCTTACTTTTTTGCTCTTTGTGTCAGTTTTTGCCATATTGCCTTTACCTGTTTGTGTGTTTGTGCTTTGGTTGTACTGTTATCTATGATAATATCCGCGCGGCGGATTTTGTCACGTAACGGCATCTGCGCTTTGATGCGGCGCAACGCCTCCGTACGTGTTATTTTTAAAGACCTGCGGGAACGTTCGATCTGACTGCGCCTTGAGGCGGTGACCACGATGGTCGTGTCCACGTAACGGTTGAACCCGGCCTCGAACAACAACGGGACTTCGATAACCGCGATTTCTCCGCCCCGATATTTTTTAAGTTCTTCCTGGATCCCTAAACGCACTTTCGGATGGACGATTCTTTCCAGCAGTTTCAATTTGCGCCGGTCGCTGAAAACGACGGCTGCCAGTTTTTTGCGGTCAATGCCGCTTCCGCCGGCGACCTGCTTCCCGAAAGTCCGGATGACCGGCGCGTAACAGCGCCCGCCGCGGCGCATTTCCTTGTGAACGATCCCATCGGCATCAATGACCCTGGCCCCCAGCCGGGCGAACATGGCCGCCGCCGTTGATTTTCCCGTCGCTAACCCACCGGTCAAGCCGACAACAAGCATTGGTATACCTTGATATATTCCCCGGCCGCGTGGTCCCACGAAAAATCCGCGGCCAAAGCGTTTTGTCGCAGCGAATGAATTTTTTTTTGGTCGCGGTAGATCTCCATCGCCCGGTGCAGCGTCTGGAGAAAATCTTTTTTCGTAAAATGGTTAAATAACAACCCGTTGCCCTCCCGGCGCGTCGCATCAAATGGCTTAACGGTGTCGACAACTCCGCCGGTCTTAAAGGCGATCGGGATCGTACCGTAGGCCATGCTGATCATCTGGCTCAAACCGCAGGGTTCAAAACGCGATGGCATCAGAAAGAAGTCCGCGCCCGCGTAAACCTGGTGCGCCAAAGAATCGTCAAATTCGAAATTGGCCCAGATCTTCCCGGGGTATTTGTCCAGGCAGGCCTTGACCTGTTTTTCGTACCGCCGGTCGCCGGTTCCCAGCATGACCACCTGGGCGTCCATCCCCAGAAATTGGTCCATCACCTCCAGGATCAGGTCCACGCCTTTTTGGTGGACCAGGCGGCCCACGAACGCAAACAGCGGCACATCGTCGCGCCGCGGCAGTTTGACCAATTGCTGCAATTTCGCTTTATTGGCCGTTTTACCGATGGTCACTTCATCTTTGGTATACATTTGTGCGATCGCCTTGTCGGTGGCCGGGTTCCAGACATCGTGACTTATGCCGTTGATGATCCCTACGAGCGGGTCCCGCCGCGATTTCAAGACACTCTCAAGCCCGCATCCGAACTCTTTGGTCAGGATCTCCTTCGCGTATTGTTTGCTGACGGTGGTCACCTTGTCGCTTGCGACGATCCCGCCTTTAAGGAAGTTGATCCGGCTGAAATATTCCAGATAATGCGGTGAATTGTACGTTGCCGGCAAGTTTAATTTCGGGTAACGCTCCCGCGGGAACACGCCCTGGTGCGCCATGTTATGGATCGTCAAAATGGTCCTGGCCGATGCCAAAGAACTGTTTTTGTACTGATCTTTCAAATAGATCGGGATCAGCGCCGTGTGCCAGTCGTGGCAATGGACGATGTCGGTTTCGATCTTGAGTTGTTCAAGGGTCTTTAAGGCCCTTGAACAAAAATACTGGAACCGTTCCAGATTGTCCGGATAATCATCGCCGTTGTCGCCGTAAATGCCGTCGCGTTTTCCGTAATAGTCATGCTCGAGGAAATAAACGTCCAGGTTTGGCGAAAGAATCGCGCGGGAAAGGTATTTGTCCACCGGCGTGATGCCGAATTTTTTCGCGTCGATAAATTTATAACGCGGTAAAAGAATCGTGACCGAAACGTCCCTTTGGGCCAATGCCAGCGGCAAGGAACCGCACACATCGCCAAGTCCGCCCGTTTGGGCGAAGGGGACCGCCTCCACGGCGCAAAACGTTATGTGCATATCAGATTTCTTTCGTCTCCAGCCAGTTCGCGCCCGTCTTGATGCTTACCTTGATGGGCACGGACAACTCCATTTGTGCTGCTTCCGGCGACACAAATGGGTGCTCCATCCGCCCGCGCAACAGCCCGACAATTTCGTCTTTTTCTTTATTCGGCACGTCCAGAACCAATTCATCATGGACGGTAATTAAAATTTGTGACGACAATTTACACTTTTTGATCTCCCGGTGGATGTCGATCATGGCGAGCTTCATCAAATCTGCCGCGGAACCCTGCACCGGCGTGTTGATCGCCTGGCGCTGGGCGAATTGTTTCATGGATTCGTTGGGGCTGTTGATCTCCGGAATATAGCGCCGGCGGTTCAGTAATGTCGTCACGAACCCCTTCTCCTGACACTGACGGATGGCATTGTCCATAAAATCTTTCACCTTCGGGTAGCGCGAAAAATATTTGTCAATAAACTCCTGGGCGTCGGCCTGGGAGATCCCCAAGTCCTTGGCCAGGCCGAAGGCGCTCATCCCGTAAATGATGCCGAAATTCACACGCTTGGCCGTGTCACGCATATCCGGCGTCACGTCTTTTTCCGCGACCTCAAAAATCAACGACGCGGTGTACGCGTGAATGTCCTGGTTTTCCCGGAACGCCTTGACCAGTCCCGGGTCTTTCGTGATATGCGCCAAAATGCGCAGTTCGACCTGCGAATAATCCGCGGCCACGATCACGTGACCGGCCTTCAAAGGAATAAACGCCTTGCGGATCTCGCGCCCCAACTCGGTGCGGATCGGGATATTTTGCAAATTCGGCTGGCTCGAGCTCAACCGCCCCGTTTCCGTGCCAGTCTGATGGAATAGCGCGTGAACGCGCCCCGTTTTCGGGTTGACCAGCGCGGGAAGCGCGTCGATATAGGTCGATTTTAATTTCGCCAGTTGACGGTATTCTAAAATAAGCGCCGGGACCTCGTGATGCCTGGCAAGGATGGTCAAAACCCCTTCGTCGGTCGAGAATCCCGTCTTGGTTTTT
>Ga0209541_10015997_pt1 | contig 11141 bp, 10 predicted proteins | sample RifCSPlowO2_01_FD_184027 | JGI IMG/M metagenome (GOLD analysis project Ga0209541, IMG submission 184027) | Groundwater microbial communities from Rifle, Colorado - Rifle CSP2_plank lowO2_0.1 (SPAdes) (version 2) | ecosystem: Environmental > Aquatic > Deep subsurface > Groundwater | place...
AGAATACGAAGCCAATCCTGAGTCCGGTTCAACTCTGGAAGAGGTCTTTGCCCGTATCCGCTTCTGATACATACCCATATGACAAGGACTGTTATTTTTCTATCACATGCAGAACAGGATATTAGATCTGCATATCAATGGTACGAATCACAACAAACCGGGCTGGGAGAAGAATTCCTCACATCCCTGCGTCAAAAGTTCGAATCCCTACAGACTTTCCCGGAATCCGCAGCCGTAATCTATAAAAACATCAGGCGTGTTGTCGTGCCACGATTCCCTTATCTCGTTTTCTATCTCGTTGACCAGACTAGTGTTGTAGTAATAGGCGTTCTGCATACATCAAGGAATCCGGCTATTTGGCCGAAAGGGTAGTGGTCTGGATTCAAGGCAGTTCTAGCCGGGGGATGGGGTGTCATTCTTTGCCGGGGTGGAGTGGAGGCAGTAGCTCAAAATTACATCCTTAGCTCCGTAAACGGTGCATCCATGCACCACTACTACTGCGCTTGCCGATACTATGTTGAAAGTGGGCTCAATAATGCGGGGCCGGGAAGCGGCAGACTAGCGTGTAAACTCCGCTTTTTAAGCCCACTTCCGCCTCGTCTCGCCTGCGCTCGCTAATTTTGAGCACAGTCTTCCCAGTTCCATCCGTATTTTTCTGTTGATCAAAACTTGCTTTTGTTGGCATGGGGGAGCAGTATTTTTTTAGGCAGAATAGAATAAATGTTTCTATTTAAGGGATATATATGGAAAATTTTGATTTTAGAGATTGGCTAAGGACTATTGAAAAGAGTTGGAGTAAAAAAAGCGGACTCGTTATTAGTCTGATTTTTATTGTTTTTTTCGTTAATCTAATAAAGTTAAGCTTTGAGTTTGATAATAAGTCCGCAATTACTCTAGCTTTTATCTTGGCAATCATTACATCAATAAAGTGGTACGTTGATAACTATAGAATCCCAAAAACAAAAAAGAACAAAATAGGTTTTATTGTTTCAATTCGTGGTGGGAATGAACAGACAAAAGAATCTATAAAGCAGGACTTTATAGATACTCTCAAAGATCTATTGCAAAGGGGTAAGACTGGGGGTTTATTTCAATTTATTGAGCTGCCAGAAGCTATAAGTTCGAGTGTTACAGATAGAGAAAGTGCGAATAGGGTGCGAATAAAAAGTAGAGCACACTACATTATCTATGGAAGGGTTAGAGATAAAATTGTAAATGGTAAAGAAATATATTATTTCGAATTGGACGGTGAGGTTGCTCATAGACCAATACCAATAGTTAGAAGCGAGAAGTTAGCCGTTGAGTTTAGAGAGCTATTACCAAAGGCAATACAAATTCCCAAAGAAAATGATTTATATAGTTTTGAATTTACATCTGAATGGATGGTTTATGTTTCTAGATACATTATAGCTATTGCAGCTGCTTGTTCAGGTGATTTAGAACATGCACTTAAGCTTTTTAATGAACTAGACGATGTATTAAAAACAAGATTAACCGAATTTAAACCCATTGCCAAAATAAAAGATAGAGTTCCAAATCATATTAGGGAAATCTATCTTGCCTATAGCACTTATCATTATGAAAAGTGGAGAAAAGACAGAACTGAAGCTGATTTAACGAAAGTAAAAGAGCATTTAGATACTATCCCGAGTTCTGCGCGTAACAACGTATCTTATTATACGCAAATGGCAATATATGAATTTGTGTCAAATAGAAATATTACTACTGCTAGAGATTACCTTCATAAGATCAAAAACAAGGACGCGGTTTGGTACTTTAATGCTGGTTTTTTAGACGCGTATGAGGGCAGATTGAATAGCGCATTCAGGAAATATAAGAAAGCTATTAGATTAAATTTGCACGCCGAAATTGTAAATGAGATTGAAGAATTTATGTTTTGGGTGGCAGAGAATGATGATAACAAAGAACAACTTTATTATTGTCTTGGCTACTATAATTGGAAGGTAAAAGGAGACTTGGAACAGGCTATAAATGATTTTCTAAAATTTTTAGATAATGCTAATCGTGAAAGTTCTAACATTGAGTATAGAAGAGCAATAGAATTAGCTGAGATATGGGTGCGTCAAGTTGAGGCAGAAAGGAATGCTACTTAATCAAAAGGATTAGTATCGATTGATTTAATTTTGTTCCTGACAAAATTGTGAACCTACTTCTCCGGTTCGAATCCAGACATCCACTGTACAAAATAAAAAAGCCACTTTTTCCAAGTGGCTTTTTTATTTTGAATGGTCGGGGTGACAGGATTCGAACCTGCGACCTCTACGTCCCGAACGTAGCGCTCTACCAGGCTGAGCTACACCCCGACTGTATGAGCATTATAAAAGGTAATAACCTTTTACATTAAATTGTGTGACAGGATTTACTCCACACATCCATGTGCTCCGCCCTTGCGGGCCAGCGCTACGCGCTGTTCAATTTTGCTCCCGGCAAAATTGTGAACCTGCGACCTCTACGTCCCGAACGTAGCGCTCTCGGTCGCTGTTCCCGACGCGACTCTACCTCCTCCATCCATGGAGTCGTACCAGGCTGAGCTACACCCCGACTTTGTGACCTTCTTAACTATCTACTTCGATAAAAGGGTGGGAATATATGCTATAGAACAACCTCTTTCAATGCATGCCGCAGGCACCCTATCTATTTGGATTGCAAACTGAATAGCAAATTAAGCGATGATTCTGACAGCGTAGCATCTATCCGTACTTGATTATTCTAGGGTTAATTCTAATTGACTTTATTCAATTATTTATTCATAATACTATTCAATTTTATATATATAATTATATTAACTATTTGATATTTTTATAAAAATAATATTCATAATTCTATTCAAATTCTAGTTTAAATATGGTTGCAATTAACGAATTACTGGATTATTTATCCCGCCGGGGCAGCGCGAGTGCGCGTGATATGGCGGCATATTTTGATGTCAGCCAACCCACTATTTCCAGGATAATTTCATCTGCTGGAAACCGTATAAAAAAGATATCTAAAGGCCGGTCGACTTACTATGTCGGTACCCGGATGATACATGGTCAGGAAGGGCCATTTCCTGTTTACTTAATAGACACAAAAGGAAAAATTAAACAAGCAGGCAAAATCAGCCCGGTTACTCCTTCGTCATTTCTTGTTGAATCCAGTATCAAATTGTTCGAAAGGCTGGAGGGGATAAGCGAAGGTCTTCCATTTTTTCTCCAGCTAATGAGGCCCCGTGGTTATTTGGGCAGGTCATTTACCCGCATGATGTCCAGTAAATTTGATTATCCTCAGGACTTAAGGGATTGGACAGATGATCATGTATTAATGGCAGCAACAATACGGGGAGAAGATATGCCCGGTAACTTGCTTGTTGGGCATGAATCATATGAACGTTATACAGAAAAGTTAATGAATCCGTTGGAAGTAGTCCAATTGAATAATCGTATAGATGATTATCGCCTCCTGGTTGAGCGGACGTTAAGGGGAGAGCATCCAGGTTCATCTGCGGGTGGAGAACAACCAAAATTTACAACTATCGTAAATGACAATGGGACATATAGACATGTCATTGTGAAATTCAGTCCTACTATGGAATCAAATGATGGAAGACGGTGGGCTGATTTATTAATTTGCGAATTTACAGCTTTAAATATTTTAGAAGAAAATGGCTTTAGTGTTCCTCATACAGAGTTGGTGGAAGATGACCGGATATATCTGGAATCTTCACGTTTCGACAGGATCGCAGAATTTGGCCGTTTGGGTGTAATTGATTTTGAAGCGATTAATAATGAATTTATTGGAGCATTGAATTCAACATGGACAGAAGCTGCAAAGTTTATGAAAGAGAAAAAAATGTTATCAGAAGAAACAGCAGAACAAATAAAAATATTGGATATATTCGGGCAATTAATAGCGAATACTGATTGTCATTTCGGGAATATTTCTTTCTTCATGAATTATTTAAATAGTAATGAAGATGCATTCCCATATAGTCTTACTCCAGTTTATGACATGTTGCCCATGTTGTATCGTCCAATTAATGGTGAAATTGTGACACGTACGTATAAAGCAAAAATTCCGAATCCAGAAAATGTAAAAATTTGGCGAAGAGCTGCAAATATGGCATCAGCTTTCTGGATGAAGGTCACTGAAAACAAATTGATAAGCGAAGATATGCGTTCTATATCAAAGGAGAATCGTCATATATTGGATAGTGCGTATGAGGCAACTAACAATATAATTTCAAATTAGAAACTTCTTTTGAGATAGGTTCTAATAATTTCTTTCTACCGCGAACCTTGTGAGTGAGTACAGGGCTTCGTGGTAGACAGACGGTTGCAGGATTTCAAGAGCTTTCAGCGCGCTGGCAGCTTCCTGTTCTGCAAGGCGGGCAGTGTACGCAATGGCCCCGGTGCTTGCAATGGCCGAACGGATCTCTTCAATGTCATCCAGGCCGCCATTCATGATGGCGTTGCGGATGATCTGCGATTGTTTTTCATTGCCGTGCCACATGGCATAGAGCAGCGGCAGAGTCGGTTTGCCTTCAGCGAGATCATCGCCGATGTTCTTGCCGAGTTCCGAACTGGTGGCGCTGTAGTCCAGTGCATCATCGATCAATTGAAAGGCCGTGCCGAGATGTGCACCATAATTTGCCATGGCCTGTTCTTCGGTTTCTGTTCGTTTGCTGATGACAGCGGCCAGTTGTCCTGCAGCCTCGAATAATTTTGCCGTTTTGTTGCGGATGACTTCGAGATAGCGATTTTCGGTAGTTTCCGGGTCGTGGCGGTTCAGGAGTTGCTGGACTTCGCCTTCGGCGATGACATTGGTGGCATCAGATAAAATTTTCATGACCTGCATGGAATCGGTTTTGACCATCATCTGGAACGCCCGGGAATAGAGAAAATCCCCGACCAGCACACTGGCTTCATTGCCCCAGCGATGATTTGCCGTAACCTGGCCCCGGCGTAGGCTGGAGGCATCTACCACATCATCATGCAGCAGGGTGGCGGTATGGATAAATTCAATGATGGCGGCCAGGTTGATATGCTGGTCGCCGCTGTAACTGAAATGCCGGGCAATCAGCAGCAACAGGGCCGGGCGCAGACGTTTGCCGCCGCTGTTGACGATATAATGGCTGAGCTGGTCTATGAGGGCGACATCGGTATGCAGGGACTTCTGGATTAACCGGTCGACCTGCTGCATGTCTTCGGCAACGAGTTGCTTGATGGCCTGGATGTCCATGGCAGGGCTGGCGGCAAGGGCGGATTCGGAAATTTTCACTGAATTCAGGATTTTGCTGGTCTGGTCATTAAAGATTGGGCCTGTTTCAGGCATTTTGCCAAGACCGGTGCCAGATTGCCATAAGCAAGGCAATAATCTGGTGCGAATTGTGCCTTTCAGGCTTGTATAAGTAGGGCGAATTCCTTAGAATTTGCGGCCTTTATAAATGAATGATCGGCAGCTCAGCCGGGACTTTCCACGAGGATTTAATCATGTATGCGGTAATCAAGACCGGCAGCAAACAATATAAGGTACAAGCAGGCGATATCGTCAGGGTCGAAAAGCTTGACGCTGAAGAGGGCAAAACCATCAAGATTTCTGATGTGTTGATGCTGGTGGACAATGACAAGGTCACAGTAGGTACACCTCAGGTCAAGGGTGCTACGGTCTCCGTAAAGGTCAATGCTCATGGCCGCGGCCAGAAGGTCAGGATTGTCAAGTTCCGCCGCCGCAAGCATCACCGCAAGCAGATGGGACACCGCCAGGCGTATACCGAGTTGTCCATTTTGAAGATTGATATGAAATAACCAGCAGGTGGAATAGTAATGGCACATAAAAAGGCAGGTGGCAGTACCAGAAACGGCCGCGATTCTGAATCGAAACGTCTGGGTGTGAAGCGTTTTGGCGGAGAAGAAGTGACCGCCGGCAATATCATCGTAAGACAGCGCGGCACAAAATTTCATGCGGGTGTCAATGTGGGTTTGGGACATGACCATACCCTGTTTGCCAAGGCTGATGGCAAGGTATTATTCAAACAGAAAGGCCCGAAAAACCGGACCTTTGTCAACGTGGTCGCGGGCTGACCGGTTTTAGCGTTAATGAGTGATAATGGAAACCCCGCCACCGGCGGGGTTTTTTGTTTATATAGCTTTCGGTGAAAACCAGCATATCGTTCCAGTACGAGGTGCGAGCTTTGCGAGGAGCGGAGTGTATGGCGTAATACATGAGCACCGGAGCAAAGTGAAGCAACGAAGTAATGGAATGATAGGCGAAGTTTTCAAATGAAATTTGTTGATGAAGCAATAATTACGGTCGAAGCCGGTGACGGCGGCAATGGCTGCCTGAGTTTCCGGCGCGAGAAATACGTGCCGCGGGGCGGGCCGGATGGTGGCGATGGCGGTGATGGCGGCAGTATCTATCTGATCGTGGATGAAGGCCTGAATACGCTGGCGGATTTCCGTTATCAACGCATATTCCGTGCAGAAAAAGGCCAGAAAGGCCAGGGCGGCGAGCGGATCGGGAAAAGCGGCGAAGATCTCCATATCAAGGTACCGCTGGGAACACTGGTTTATGACGCCGATACCCGGGAATTGATTGGCGATATGGTCAAGGCTGATGACATGCTGTTGGTGGCCAGGGGCGGTTTTCATGGCCTGGGTAATACGCGCTTCAAGAGCAGTACCAACCGCGCACCGCGCAAGACCACCAAGGGTACACCAGGTGAGAAGCGCAAATTGCATCTGGAATTGCAGGTACTGGCGGACGTAGGACTGCTGGGCATGCCGAATGCGGGAAAATCGACTTTTATCCGTGCGGTGTCTGCCGCCAAACCCAAAGTGGCGGATTATCCCTTTACCACACTTTATCCCCACTTGGGAGTGGTCCGGGTCGGTGCAGAACAGAGTTTTGTGATTGCCGATATTCCCGGTTTGATTGAAGGCGCGGCGCAAGGGGCCGGGCTGGGCATACAGTTTCTGAAACACCTCACGCGTACCCGCTTGCTACTGCATCTGGTAGATATCGCCAGTTGTGCAAATATTGATGAGGCAGTCAATAATATCCGGGTGATTGAACAGGAACTTGCAGAATTCGGTGCCGGACTGGATCAGCGCCCGCGCTGGTTGGTCTTGAACAAGGCAGATCTTTTGCCGCAGGATAAGGCAGAGAAATACCGGCAGGCGATCAGCCGTGCGATTGATGAGATTATACCGGTATATCTGATTTCCGCAGTCAGTGGTCAGGGTTGCCAGGAACTGACCAGAAAAATACAGGCCTGGTTGGAACAACAGAAACAGGAAACAAAAGAAAAAGCAAAGTTGAAAGAATATGAGTAATGACCGTGACAGACTGAAGAATGCCCGCCGCTGGGTCATCAAATTGGGCAGTTCACTACTGACTAACAATGGTTGCGGACTGCGTGTGGAATCCTTGCAGAACTGGGTCAACCAGATCATGGAACTGCGCAAACGCGGTGGCGAGGTGGTGATCGTATCGTCGGGTGCTGTTGCGGAAGGTGTAACCAGACTGGGGTGGAAGCGCCGTCCGCACAGCATGCACGAATTACAGGCCGCGGCCGCCGTTGGGCAGATGGGACTGGTGCAGGCCTATGAAACCTGTTTCCAGAAATTCGGTGTGCATACCGCGCAGATACTCCTGACACATGAGGACATCAAGGACCGGCAGCGTTATCTCAATGCCAGGAGCAGTATAAATACCCTGATCAAACTCGGTGTGGTGCCGGTGATTAATGAAAACGATACTGTATCCACGGACGAGATCCGTTTCGGCGATAACGATACATTGGCCGGGCTGGTGACCAATCTGATTGAGGCCGATGTACTGGTTATCCTGACCGACCAGCAAGGCCTGTTTGACCAGGACCCCCGCAGTTATCCCGCTGCAAAATTGATCGAGGAGGCCGATGCGAATGATCCTACCCTGCAACAATACGCTGGAGGGGGCGGCATACTGGGCCGGGGCGGGATGCTGACCAAATTACGTGCGGCGAAGCTGGCCGCCAAATCCGGGGCGAATACTGTTATCGCTACCGGACTGGAGCAAGATATCCTCCCACGTATTGCCGGGGGGCAGAATTGCGGTACCTTGCTGACCAGCAGCCATGCCCCGTTAACCGCCCGTAAGCAATGGCTGGCGGGATTGTCCCAGGTGCATGGGCGCCTGGTTCTGGATCCGGGGGCGGTCAATGTTCTGCGTAATCAGGGCAAGAGCCTGCTGGCTGTGGGTGTCCGGGCCGTGGAAGGGGATTTCCGGCGCGGTGAGATTGTTTCCTGTGTGGCTGAGGACCGGACCGAGATAGCCCGTGGTTTGGTCAATTATGGTGCCAGTGATGCCCGCAAGATTATCGGGAAATCCAGCAGCCAGTTTGAGCAGTTGTTAGGCTATGTCGATGAGCCGGAGTTAATACACCGGGATAATCTGATTTTAGTATGAATGGCAGGGATCAGATATCAGGGGCCGGATGTCAGGGTTCGAATTTAATAAAATTGGTTTTACTGGTCCCGGAAACCTGATCCCTGCAACCTGTATTACAAACTGCGTAACAGCTCATTCATCTGGTGTTTATGACGGGCTGCCTTGTTCTTGTGGATGAGGCCTTTTTTCGCCATGCGATCAACCAGTGGGACGGCGGTCTTGACAGCTTCAGTAATGGCTTTCTTGTCTTTGGTCTGGGCCACGGTAGCCGTTTTCTTCAGTGAGGTGCGCAGCATGGACCGGTTACTGGCATTCTGCTGCCGTTTTTTTTCGTTCTGGCGCGCACGTTTTTTAGCTGAGGCAATATTGGCCAAGGTAATGCTCCTGTTTGTTTCTGAAGGCGCGTCACTATGCTGATCTTGAAAGCATTTGTCAATCCTGAGCGGTGAATATGCTATTCTCGGCAGTTTTAAAATACTTTAACAAACAGGCAGATACGTATTTTCGATAAACCCACGGTTTAATGAGGTTAACCGTCTGAGCAAGTTTCTCCTTAAATCGACGTTGATGATCAGTCTGATGACCATGATCTCCCGTGTCTTCGGCTTGATACGGGACATGGTCATAGCCCACTTTTTTGGCGCCGGCGCCGGGGCTGATGCCTTTTTCGTGGCCTTCAAGATCCCCAACTATCTGCGGCGTCTGTTTGCGGAAGGCGGATTTTCGCAAGCCTTCGTCCCGGTACTGAGCGAATACAAGAGCCAGAAAAGCCGTGAAGAAATCCAGACGCTGATTAACCATGTCGCCGGGACGCTGGGCCTTACCTTGTTTGTAATCTCCCTGATTGGTGTCATCGCGGCACCCATCCTGATCATGGTTTTTGCCCCCGGATTTGTATCAAACGGCGGCAGGTACGATCTGGCTGTGAGTATGCTGATGATTACCTTCCCATATATTCTTTTCATTTCCCTGACGGCACTGGCAGGCGGAATACTGAATACCTGGGGCCGTTTTGGTGTCCCGGCCTTTACGCCGGTATTGTTGAATCTCTCATTAATATTATGCGCCATTTATCTCGCGCCCCGGCTGGAAGAGCCGATCATGGCGCTGGCCTGGGGTGTATTGATTGCCGGGGTAGTACAACTCCTGTTTCAGGTCCCGTTTTTGTTGCGCCTGAAGTTGTTACCGAAACCCGTTCCCAATCGTCATTACGAAGGTGTGAAGCGCATTATTAATTTAATGATACCCGCCCTGTTTGCGGTATCGATCACCCAGATCAACCTGATGGTCGCCATGTGGATAGCGTCTTTCCTGCAGACTGGCAGTATTTCCTGGCTGTATTATTCAGAGCGATTGATGGAATTCCCGCAGGGTGTGTTTGGTGTTGCATTGGCGACGGTGATATTGCCGGACCTGTCCCGCTTGTATGCGGAAAAATCCACGGAAAAATTCAGCCAGATGCTGGACTGGGCATTGCGCTGGGTCATATTGATTACCATCCCCGCCACACTTGGGCTGATGTTGCTGGCCGGACCGTTACTGACGACCCTGTTTCAATATGGAGAATTTAACGCGAGGGATGTTGAGATGACTACGCGGAGTTTGATCGCCTATGCCACGGGATTGTCAGGGTTCGTGTTGATCAAGGTATTCGCCAGCGGTTATTTTTCCAGACAGGATACAAAGACGCCGGTCAAGATTGGCATTGTTGCTGTGGTTTCGAATATCGTTCTGAGCCTGTCGCTGGTCATGCCGCTGGCACACGCGGGTCTCGCACTGGCAACTTCGCTTGCATCATTTATCAATGCCGGATTGTTATTTTATTTTCTGCGAAAAAGAAATGTATACCAGATACAAAAAGGCTGGGGCCTGTTTCTGTGCAGGGTGATCATGGCCTGCTTGTTGATGAGCGCTGCCTTACTGTACCTGGTGCCGCCGGTGGAGATCTGGTTACATTGGAATATTTTAAACCGGGCCGGGTATCTTGGGCAGTGGATCGTGCTGGGTATGGTTATTTATACCGGGGTGTTGTGGTTGAGTGGATTACGGTTCAGGCACATGACACTGGGCAGTTAAAAAATATAGAATCACGCCTTTTGCGACGATGGAATTCATACGCGATCTGCATAATCTGCATGCCAGCCACAAAGGCTGCGTGGTAACTATTGGAAATTTTGATGGTGTGCATCTGGGTCACCAGGCCATCATCAGGCAGTTACAAGCAGCATCAACAGAAAATCATCAGCCTGCTGGTGTCGTGATTTTTGAACCACATCCGCAGGAATTTCTGCATCCGGATCGGGCGCCTGCAAGACTGATGCGGCTCAGGGAAAAGCTGATTTATTTACGGCAGTCTGAAATAGATCGGGTCGTTTGTTTGCGTTTTAATCGTGCGCTCTCAAGTTTACCGGCAGAAGATTTCATCAGGAATGTTCTGGTGAACAAACTTGGTGTGCGGCACCTGATCGTTGGCGAAGATTTTCGATTCGGGAACAAACGTAAGGGAGATATTTCCACACTCACCCAATCCGGAAAGACATACGGTTTTACTCTTGAGTGTACGGAAAGCTGCAAGATAGACGGGCGACGGGTCAGCAGTTCCTGGGCGAGGGAAGTATTGGAAGCCGGTGATATGATACAGGCAGAAAAATTGCTGGGCCGGCCCTATGCGATCAATGGCCGTGTCGTGCATGGGGACAAACGTGGCCGTG
>Ga0209541_10015999_pt1 | contig 11140 bp, 10 predicted proteins | sample RifCSPlowO2_01_FD_184027 | JGI IMG/M metagenome (GOLD analysis project Ga0209541, IMG submission 184027) | Groundwater microbial communities from Rifle, Colorado - Rifle CSP2_plank lowO2_0.1 (SPAdes) (version 2) | ecosystem: Environmental > Aquatic > Deep subsurface > Groundwater | place...
GTCTTTGACATATATAATAGTTGCAGACCCTTCAAACGGAACGCTTGATACTGTGTCGGGCAATCAGGTCACATATACACCTGATGCAGGCTTTTCTGGAACTGACTCCTTTACCTTTAAAGCAAACGATGGAACAGATAACAGCAATACCGCAACGATTACTGTTACAGTGATTGCAAATCCAAATGCTCCGATTATTACGTCTGTCGCGACTGATAACATCATAAATAACGCAGAAAAAGCTGCTATTCATGTTATTGGAACTGCAGAAGCCAATTCTTTAGTCACGGTGACATTGACGGGTGGAACAAATACGAAAACAGGAACACAGCAGTTAACAGGCGGAACTACAGGGTATGACATTATAATAAATGGAACTACAGCTCTTCCGTCATCCTTAACAGATGGAACGATTACTGTTCCATCTTTTCTTTGCCTAAAAACCATTCTGAAAATTGTATATTATTAACTTTTCCAATTTTTTTGATTTCAATTATTTTTTTTTGCTCAAGCGAGTGAATATACCTTGATAAGGATACTTTTGGGATTCCAGTTCCATAATATATCTTAGACTGCGTTGTTTTCCCATTTTTTCCAACAATAAACTTAACAATTTCCTTTTCTTTATCCTTAAGGGTCTCTAAAACATCCCTGGCTCGTTTTCCTAATTTCAATTCAGCTTTTAATTCCTTTATTTCCTTTTCTTCCTTTTTCCCTATTCTTTCAAGTCTTTTCTCTTTTTTTATTAATAACATTATCTGCTCTCTGAATCTGTAAATAATAATTCCTGCTATAATCAATATCAATACAATAAACCATAAATAGTTTTGATTTGAAGAAACAATAGACCTATCTAATCTAATCTCAATATTATTTAATGAGCCTTTTTCTACATTAAGATATGTAAATCCAACTCCTCTTTTATAATTAGCGGATATTCTACAATTACCAACGGGAATGTAGTCTACAGAGAATGAGCCAAACTTATCAGTAGTTTCAGGAAAATCGATTAAACCTGCCATGGAGCATTCAAATTTTAATCTTGCATTATCCACAACATTATCAAGCTTGTCTTTTACAATTCCCCTAATTGAACCAACAGGATAGAGAGATATGCCTTTAATCAGGCTATTCTCTACATTCAGACTATCTTTGCCATAATAGTCTTTTCCATTAGTTAATAAATTATCTACTCTGAATTCAGTATTATGCGTGCCATTGTTTAGATTAATCCTTAAAATTTCTCCTTTTTCTACAAACTGATTGATAACATTATTATCTATACTAATGGACACAATAACTGAATCAATATATTCATTGTTGTTTATGTCTTTTAAAGTTAATAAGACATTAGCTGATGGTTCTTCAGCAACAGAAATGTTTAATAATAATAAGGATAGAACAAGAACTATCATTAGCCTCTTTTTTTCAATCATAAACAAAACACCTGTTTACTATTATTATTTAAATCCTATTTAAACCTTTTGCTAAAAAGCTATCAAAATTCTCTGGTTATAAGATTACTGATGAGAAAAAAGAATCAAGGGTTGTTTTATTGATGAAAAAGGAGCTTAAGGGAAGGGTTATGGGGTTTGAGCAATGATTTTATTGCTACATTAAAACGTAACATTTATATACTAATTGCTACACTATAACGTAACATGGAAATAGAAAGACTAGCTGAATGGAATCCGTGGTGGGAAAGCAAAGAGCTAATTTCAGAATTAAAAGGCAAAGAAAGGTCTGAATACAAATACCTGATTAACTCAATTGATCTGAGAGAGGTAACAATAATCGTAGGAGTAAGAAGGTCAGGCAAAAGCACCTTAATGTTCCAGATGGTGGATCATTTGCTAAAAAAGGGGGTAAACCCAAAACAAATATTATTTGTGAATTTAGAGGATAAAAAGTTTATAAATGAGTCGCTAGATGATATTTATAGAAGCTATAGGGAGAATATAAATCTTGATGAAAAAGCCTATATTTTCCTTGATGAGGTCCATAGAAAACCCGGTTGGGAACTGTGGATAAGAAAAAAATATGACCTAAAGAGCAAGGATAAATTTGTAGTTTCTGGCTCATGTTCTTATCTCCTGAAAAAAGAGTATTCAACGCTTTTGACTGGAAGAAATGTTACATTTGAGGTTTTCCCGCTAAGCTTTGAAGAATTTTTATCATTTAAAAATATAAAGATAGAGAAGAATAACATTAGAAAAGGCATAGTTCTTGAAAAGACAAAATTTTCTATTTCAAAATCAATGCAGGAATACCTTTATTTTGGTGGTTTTCCTGAGATTTTCTTTAAACCTAAAACTTATAAAAACAGAGTTCTTGAGCAGTATTTTGATGATATATTATATAAGGATATAGTAGACAGATATAACCTAAATGCGCAAAAAGCAAAGGAGCTTGCATTATTTTTTATGTCTAATTTTACAAATGTGGTGTCTTTGCGCAATTTAAGAAATTCGCTGAAGCTTTCATATGATACAATTAAAGATTATACTTCCCATTATAAAGAGGCATTCCTATTCTTTACCTTAGAGTATTTTTCATATTCGCTTAAAGAGCAGAAAACCATTGCATCAAAAATTTATTGTATAGATAATGGGTTGAGAAACGCTGTAAGCTTCAAATTTTCCAAGGATGAAGGCAGACTGGCAGAAAATCTTGTTTTTATTGAACTTGTCAAAAGCAGAAATGAAATTTATTATTGGAAAGAAAAAGGGGAGGTTGACTTTGTAATGAAAAACAAAGACAATTCTCTTACAGCAATAAATGTTTGCTATAGCGACGACATTCCTGACAGGGAATTTCAGTCTTTATTAGAGTTTAAGAAAAAGTTCAAATCAAAAGCAAAAAAATTGGTTGTATTAACAAAAGATACCGAAAGGAGAGAGAATGGAATAAGTTTAGTTCCTTTATGGAAGTGGCTTCTTGAGCAGCCTGTTAAATCTTTATAACCAATTTAACCCACACTAAATTCCCAGCTTGCTGTTAATTCACCATCTAATGTTTTTATTAAGTTTCCATTTGAATCTTTAAATTCAGCAATAACTTGGTATTGTCCTGCTTCTGTTGGCGTAAATCCAGTTGGGTTGAATATTAAGTCCAGCTTTATTAGATTGGTATAATCTTCCCGTCCATCCCGGGATTAACAATCCTTGTCTTTCCAATCCTGTCTTCTTTTCCAGCGTTTTCATGCAAATGCCCGCAGATAACCAAGTCAGGCTGTTTCTCTATGATAAATCTTGTTATTGACTTGTTGCCGCAGTGCGCTCCAGTAACCATGTCCAGCTTTGTATTGTAAGGCGGCTGATGGGTTATTAAGACAAATTTCTTCGCTTTCTTTATTTTTCCACTAAATCTTTTCATAGCCCTGGTGAATTTATCATCTTTTACTGAAAAGCCTCCGCCGCCATAGCCAATGAACAGGTAGCCATTTTTGTTAAAGCTTTTATTATGGACACAAACAGTATTCTTGAATAGAGAGCATGATTTCTTCAGCCCCTCCTCTGTCTCATGGTTTCCATGCACAACCAATGTCTGAACTCCAATCTCGCTTGTCTTGTAAATCAGGTAATCCAGGCCGTGCTGAAACATAGAAACATCTCCTGCGCAAATAAGTAAATCAGGCTTTTCCTTTTTTGCCTTATCAGCTATCTTTTTTATTGCTTTGATTGAGCCATGCGTGTCTACAAATGCCAATATTTTCATTTATATGGCTAAACAATAACTTATATTTAAAGTTATAAGAAAGATTTATAAAAAATGATAAAATCCTGTATTAAAAATGGATCCAGATGAATTTTTTGATGCTTTAAACAGAGTACTTCCATATATAGGGCTATACGATAGCGGCATGACTATAGACGCACAGAGCAGGATTTCAGTGCCCAAGCACCTCAGAACAATTATAATTAGAAGAAGCCAAGCTATAAAGGAAACATATGGTATAGAGCCTCTTCTCTATATAGATGTAGCGAGCGGGGATACAGAAGATATGAGCGAAGAGGGTAGCTCAGGGACAAAATTGTTAATCCCACACATTATAGCAACAGACATACCCTGTTCTCTTAAAAGGCCGCTAAACCCATCTGATGAATATTTAGCAGCACACGAGTTAGATACACAGGGGAGGGTTACGTTAGGAGAGCGTGTTCGAGAATCAGCCGGCTTAGTCGAAAAAGTCATTTGTGTTGGCGCAGTCAATCATTTTAGAATATATGACATGGGAAAATGGCAAGAATATATGAGAAGCCAAAAATCTACATAACACTATAATAATCCTCTAAAACAATCCTATCCACTTCTTTCAAATCCTTAACAATATACAGTCTTCCTTCGCCAAGCTTAACAATCTTCTCAGCTAATTTCTTGCCTTTTTCATCAAGCTGTATCCCAATCAATGAAATTGTTATTCCATTGCTTCTTGCCAAAGAAACAGCCTCTAATGTATCCTCTTCTGGCTTTTCGCCGACAGTTGGCATTGCATCTGTCAATAGTATCAAATGCTTTGTAATGTCCTTGGAAGGAAACATTTCAACAGACTTGCTTATTGTTTTAGCTATGTTTGTCTCTTTGCTTGCCCTTATCCTTGTTATTTCTATTAACAATCTTTGAAAATCATTTGTAGGCTCTATCTGGCTTTTAATGTCAGAGCCAAAGACTAACAACCCGACCTTATCTTTTTCATCTATTGCCTTATACGCTAAAGCAATCCCTGATTTCTTGCAAACCTCTATCTTCTTGCCTTTCATGCTTCCAGAAGCGTCAATGCCATAAATAATGCATATTTGTCCTTTGCTCTGCCTTTCAAATGTCTTTAAATCATTTTCACTTAATTTTTTATGACTCCTTCTAACAGCCAATTTAACAGATTTCTTTATTGCAATATCCCTATACCTGTCACTTCTCTTATATGCCTTAACATTTCCTTTATCACCATAGATAAAGCTTTTTTTATGAATTTTTTCTCCTAAAATGCCCTTGGGTATAATGTTATCCATCTCTTCAGTATAAAGTATTAAAGAAGCAAGCTTAATCCCTTTCTCGCTTATTGAGCCGTCTTTTTCCAGCAGCTTTCCATCCTTCAGCCTCTCAACATTATTGTCTATTCTCATTTGCAGCTCTTTCTGAAACTCAGGTATGTTTATGTTCTTCTCAACATAATCCGGCTCATAGCCAGTTAGCTGCCTAAGCAATGTTTTGCCGTAAATATTCTTTGCCATTGAATAATTCTTAACAAGCTGCTCAAACATCAAGTCAGGAGTGAACATGCTCAGCCCTTCATTTATTGCTTCCTTTAGCAGCTTTCCATTGTCAACAGTCTCCTTGTCATTTTCAAGAACAGAGTGCATAAGCTTGTCTTCTTCGCTGTTAAAGCCCAATTTTCCAGAAATCTCCTCTATCTTTGAAAAATCCTTAACTTCTGCCTCTATGTTACCGAAAATCACCACTTTTATTGTTTATCTCTTCGTAGGAATCAAGAACTTTCTTAAACTCTTGCTCAATAAACTCCTTTGGGCTTTGCAAATATTTAACAGAAGGCTTCAGCTCAATTCGGTGGGATAAAACAGAAACAATAACATCCATTATATCCTCAAGGACTACCTTGCTCCTTTTCTTAAGCAGGGCATTGCTCTGGCTTCTTTCATATAATCCAAGAGAAGCCCTTACACCCGGCTTTTTTGCAAGCTTTTCATCCTCTCTTAATAATCTTAGAAAATAAACTATAAGATGCAAAAGCTTTTCAGGAAACTCGGCCAGCTTTTTGCCCCTCATCATAACAATCTCTTTCTCAACATCAACTGTTTCCGGGTATGACATATATACCAAATCAAACCTGTCAAGAAAAACATCAGAAAGCTTTTCGGTGCTTGAGTCTTCAGGGTTCATTGTGCCTATAAAGATAAAATCAGCATCTATGTCAACATCATAGCTTCCAATAGTTGCTTTTCTTTCCTCAAGAACCTGCAATAAAGCATTCTGCAGCTTCTCAGGGCACCTGTTTATTTCGTCAAAGAATAGGATGCCCCTGTTTGCTTTGAAAATCTTGCCAGGGGTAAATGCCTCTAGGCTTAAAGGCCCGAATTTCATGGCTTTTATCGGGTCTATGTCTCCAAGCAAATCCTCAACAGTTAAGTCAGGGCTTCCCTGGATTCTTACAAATCTTTCACTGCCGCTTATTTTTTTTGTTTTCAATGACTTCTTTGTCCTGCATACAGGGCATATTGGCTTTTGTGGGTCGCAATGATAGCTGCATCCTTCAACAACATCTATCTCAGATAGAAGCCTTGCAACATTCTTTGCCAGCGTAGTCTTGCCTATGCCTGGCGGGCCAACTATTATTATGTGCCTGTTCATCATTAATGCTGACTTCAGGCTCTGCTTCGTATTTTCCTGGCCCAGTATATCCTTAAATGGGTCTTTCTCAGACAAAAATACTTTTTCAAGCTGTTTATGAATCATTTTGACACCAATAAAGTCATAACAGAAAGATAATTTTGTATATAAAGGTTTAGGTATTGCAAATTTAGGTATTGTAAAGTTTGGGATTTAATAACTCCGCAATTATCCATCTATTTTTATTTTTTATTTTGTCTTGTTGTGGATTCACCACGTTCACATTCAATCTGCGCTTTTAGCAAGCCATAAATTTTGTGGAATATGCCATAATTCGCTTCGCAAATTAATGTCGAGCGAAATTTAATGTCGGGCATTTTAGGCTCCGAATTTTTGCAATAAAGCTGGTTGTTAAAGCAAAAATTTGGAGCTAAAAAAGATTATTTTTTATTGTTTATAAAGTTTAAAATTTGTTTTAAACTTTTAAACTAGAGAAATGTCAGAAATCTCTTGATTTCTGAGCACATTGGAAATGAAACAGTTCCAATGATTATTAATTTTCTTGTTGATTTTTCTTTGATGATAAGAAGGGTGTATGCTATAGGTTTGCCTTACAAATAAATATCCTTATTAGAAAAGCATCCCAACAAGCCATATAACCGCGCCTGCTGTGAGGGGCATAACAATATTATCATCAATCTGCTCCCTGCCGAGCTTTATCTCAAGGCCCTCAACAACCATTGCTATCAATGAGCCAAGAAAAGCCTGCCAGACATTCACAAAGAGTATTGCGCCAAGCCATGCTACCATGAACCCTGCTGCAGCGCCTTCAATGAATTTCTTGCTGTTTAAAGGATGCCCTATTCTTCCAAACTGCCCTGCAAAATGCGAAACAGGGTCGCCTAAAGCAAGTATCATCATGGATGCAAGGGCTATCTTCCTCTCAAAAAGCAGCAAGACAATTAATGCTCCTGTAATGTAAAAGATGATTCCTCTGCCAGGAAACTTATTTATGCAGTCATCTCTTTCAAACCTGCGCAGAAACCAGTAAATTACAGGTATCCTGAATCTCTTGCTGAGCATTGACAGCAAAACTCCAAAAAGTAAAAGAACCAGCAGTGATGATATATTCAGGATATTGAAATTCAGCAAAACAACCAGCGCTATGCCAAAGCATATATGGAACATCTGCCTCCTTAGCTCAAGCATATTAATCCTTGAGAGCCTGAATATTGCATATTTTTCCTCTGAATAAACAAGCAGAGAGCCAATGGCATATCCAAGCAATGCCCCTGCAATGACATCAGTGGGGTAGTGCAGCCCTAAATAAACCCTGCCATAAGAAACGAGCAGGGCAAACAAAACCCAGAACCACTTAAGCTTCGGAAATTTTTTATTCAGGACAGGCAGCAGTGAAAACGCAACTGTCGCATGCAGGCTTGGAAAAGAATAGGCTATTGCGCCTGGAAAATATGAGATTGCCATTCCATACGGCCTTGCCCTTGCTACAAGGAACTTGAGCAGCGAGTTTATGACAAATGAAAATATAAAGCTTGACCACAAAACAGCTATCCAGTCTCTCTTTTTCCCAGCCCAGAGAAACAATGATGCTACAACAACCATAATTGCAAAAACGCTTCCAAAATTTGACACCCACCCGAAAAAAATGTCCATAAAATAGTTTCCATTGAGAAGTATTGCGTCAAAAATCAGCTTGTCAAAAAACAGCGATATGGCTAAAAGCAAAATGCCTATTAATAAAAACCATCCGCCTCTTTTTTTCATTTTTATCAGTTATCTCTTTATAGTGTATTTATATCGTTTTTATCAAAAACTGCAGCGCCTCTATTCCTGTCAGCGTTGCAACAGTGACAATTATCCCCGCTATCAACACGCCTATAACATCAGCTATAATAAATTTTTTGAAATCCATGCCGATTGTATATGCTCCAATTGCCCCTGAATAAACGCCCGTGCCTGGCAATGGAACTCCAATAAAAACAGCAACTGCAAGCTCCCCATATTTTTCAACAAGCGGCTTCATCTTTCTCTGCGTTCTCTCAACGTACTTGTTGTATAATACATTAACAGCTTCTGCCTTTTTCACAAAACGAACTATCTTGTCAAGCAAAACGAAGATAATGGCGCCAATAATAATATTTGCAATAATGCAGACAGTAAAGACAAAAAGCCATGACTCTTTTCCTAAAACTGAGATGCCGAGCGGAATGCTTGCCCTCAGCTCAAGAACAGGGATAAACGTGATAACCGTAAGCGCGAAAACAGGGTGCTGCTTTAACAAGCCAATCAGATAAGACAGCAGGCTCATATTTCAACATCCTCATTTATCTCTCCTTTTATTTTCATCCCAGGCCATATCTTGCAGCCTGGCTTTATATTAACATTCTCTGCCTTAACGCCATCGCCAATTATTGCGCCTAACCTTCCAGCATCCCTCGGCAGGCCTTTCACAACAGAAACAACATTGTCTGCTGCTTTTGCTATGCCGCTGAAATAAGCGCTTTCGCCGATTATGGAATTCTCAACATAAGAGCCTTTTTCTATTATTGATTTGTCCATTATTATTGAATCCCTGGCATCTCCTTTTATTTTGCAGTTATCCCCAACAGCATTGCCTTTTATTCCCCATGCCTTTTTAACCTCAAACAAGTCCCATGGATAGCCTACAGGAATCCAGTCATCAGCAAGAACATAAGGCACATCAGTGTTCTGCGCAAGAAGCTTAATGGCTCCTGTCAGCTCATACTCCCTGCGCGCCGACTTCTTTGTTTTTTCAATCTCCTCAAAAATTCTTCTATCAAAAACATAAAGAGCGCAGTTGGCAAGGTCAGAAAACCTGAGCTGCGGCTTTTCTATTATGCCCTTCACATTCCTTCCAATAACCTCCAAAATGCCAAAATTGCTTGGCTCTCTCACTTTTTTTGCAAGTATGCAGTAACCATGCTTCATGCATTTTTCTATGTCCTTTTTTGAATAAAGGTCATCGCCCATCATAGCCAGAAATTTTCCATTAACCGCATCCTTGGCCTGCAGCAAAGCATGGCCTGTGCCAAGCTGCTCTTTCTGCTCAACAAAGGCTATTTTAAATCTGTATTTTCCTTTTATTTTATTAACAAAATTAATGAGCATATCCTTCCTGTATCCAATGACTAGTATTACTTCATCAAACAAGCCGTCAAGCTGCTCAAGATTGTGCTCAAGCAGGGTTTTTTTTCCCACCTTAAGCAAAGGCTTGGGCCTTGTCAGGGTAAGTGGAAATGTCCTTGTTGATTTTCCTGCTGCTAAAATTATTGCCTGCATTTTAGTGCTCAATATCAATTATTTTTATTGATTTCACTTTTTCCCTTGCGTGCTTTTCCTTCAAAAGCTTTCTTATAAGATCCTCTGCCCTAGTGAACTCCCTTTTGATATAAGCGCAGACTCTTTTGCCCTCAACAAATGTTTTTTTGTATTTTCTCCTGAATAATTCAGCATGCTTTTTGATTTTAAGGGGAGGCCCGATTCTTTTTTCCATCTTAGGCAGCGCATTTTCATCAACAATAAAATAAATCAAAGCCTTTTTTTCCTTTTCCTTGTCCCAGTCCCACCCATAGCCGTAAACCCTGAAACTCTTGTCCTCAAGCGTGTTCCTTAAATGCTCAACCAGCTTAACCAGCTTTGCGCCAATAACATCCTCTTTGCCCTTCCTAAGCCTCGCATCAAGGATTATAAGCTCGTTTTTTCCGGCTTCCCTTATCAGCTCCTCTATGCTTATGCTCTTCTCAACAAAAAATCTTTTTGACGGGTTTTTAAGAAAGACAATGCACCAGAGCTTGAACTTTTCAAAATTCTCCCTGCTCAAGACAGCGGCAGCATTCCTGTCTGACTGCACTGGGTCAACAACAGTCAGCGGCGAATGCGTTTTTGACTTATTCATCTCCATCAGAACATCTTTCCCTTTGTAGAATTCCTCTGCATCCACAACAGCCCTGTCTTTCCACTTCGCTGCGCTTTTTACCAAGCCAAAAAAGCCGCCATGGGATATTGTAAGAACCTCGCAGACATAGCCTGAAAAGCCTTTTATGTAGCTTTCGGCGCCATAAACCTTTGCTGCCTTGCAGAATTTCTTGGTAAGCCTTATGTCATCTTTAAATTTTCCGTGCTTGTTAACCCACTTTGCATGCAGCGGGCTGACATCAGTTATGTTCTTTGCCTGCCCTGCTTTTTTTACGTCAAGTATAGGCACTATCTCATATGTGAACTTCCCTGACCTGACCTGAAAATAGTCTCTTGAGCCGTGCAGCCTTGCTATTCCATTAAACTCCTTTTCTATGCTCTTCAGCAAAATATCAGAAAGCTGCGCGCTTTTTTCCTTGTATTTGTTGTAATCAAACTTTACAAATATATCTATGTCATGCAGCCCTTTAAGCCACGTTCCCTTTGCTGCTGAGCCGCCAACGATTGCTTTTGCATTTTTTAGCCGCCTGTTTATTTTCTTCAGAACAAGAGCGGCACTAGCCAAAACCTCTGCCTTCTCTTCCTCAGTTGGCCTGATCTCCTTCAGTACATCATCAATTAGCAATTTCATATAAAAAAACAGAGAAATAATATTATATAAGCTTTTGTATTTTGAATGCTATCCACTAAAAGAAAATATTAATAAACAGCAGCAAAGATATTAATGGCAAAGCAAAAGATATCATAAAAACGGAGAAAAAGGCTGAAATGAGCATAAAAATCGGGCCCGCAGGAACGTCAGGGATTGGGTATGTTGAGGGGCTGAACAAGTGCAGGG
>Ga0209541_10016000_pt1 | contig 11140 bp, 11 predicted proteins | sample RifCSPlowO2_01_FD_184027 | JGI IMG/M metagenome (GOLD analysis project Ga0209541, IMG submission 184027) | Groundwater microbial communities from Rifle, Colorado - Rifle CSP2_plank lowO2_0.1 (SPAdes) (version 2) | ecosystem: Environmental > Aquatic > Deep subsurface > Groundwater | place...
TAATATTTCATACTTATCGTAATAACACTTCTCGCATCTATCCCCTCTTCAATCCTCTGCAAGGCAGCAAGTTCAGAACCTATGTTTTCTAATTGATAAATAGCTTGTTCAAACTCACTCTCGGCAATAGGAACGCTATTAGCATTTAAAGCATTAACCCCCTTGCTGAAATGGGTTCTAAGAGCGGTCTCTGCTGCGTTCAACCTTGTTTCTATGTTTGTCATGTCAGTTTCAGATCTATAGTTTGCCTTGAAGTTCCTTTCTAAGTCATCTATGTAATCGGTGATCTTGGATGTGTCGCGCTCTCCAGTGCCAGTGTGCGCCCCAGCAGCCCCGCTATGACGCAGGTGGTTTAAGCCGGTCATTTCCCTTATCAAGGTAACCCCCTCTCTGCGAGAGGCATCTTCAAGAGCCCGGGTTACTTTCTGTACATTCTTAGTGTGCAGTTGTAAAGTGCGAACAACTGTGTTTATGTTATTGATTTTGGTAGCCAAGGCCTGCCTGAGGTGCTTGGCTTTAAGGGCATTGGGATCTCCCAGCAGTCTGCGCAATTCTTCAACATACGCTCTTATTTGCTCAACATCCCTAATGCCTGCGCCTTCCATCTGTTCAAGTCTTTGAAGAAGCTGTTTCTGCTCCAGCTCTTTCTTTTCTGCACCAGTAATATCACGCTTAGCCTCTCCCGCAACTTCAGCGCCTTCAGCAGCAAGCTTGGCGCCTGCGCCAATAAGCTTAGCGCCGACACCACTGCCGCCGCTTGCCAGACCTAAAAGAATCCATAGAAGACTCCAAGCGCCTACTATAACCAAGGCAGGCGCCCCAATGCCAAGAAGGCTTATCAGCCAATTAACAAAAACGCTTCCTGAAACGACCAGGCCTGCAAAAGCGAAGGCAAAGAAAACAGCAGCGTTTTTTCCCGCGTCTTTGAAGAAGGGTATTCTTGTAGTTGCAATTGCCCACAGCGCTGTGCCTAATGCGAGCCAGACGAGGGCGATATACCAGCGGGGAATCGGGTCCGTATCGTCTGTGCCGTATATAGGCCAGTCCTGGTCTTCTTTAAACCAGTCCATAATGTCCTGGGCGTAAACAGCATTGCTTGAAAGAACTATGAACAGCAATGAAATCAGGAGAATGGTTGCAAATTTTCTGTTCATAAATTAGCACCTTTAGGGCTATAACTGCTCAATAATGCTTTTCTCTTGTTTTGCGTATTTAAAGTTATCGGTGAATTCAGGTTTTTGCAGCGATTCCGCAGCTGTCATTATTTTTATCATAATTGATTATCATAATTGACATTAGCAGCAGAAGTAGTGGCAATAACGGCTTCATCTGCAGAAATCACATGCTCTTTGTTCCGCCATATAACAGTAGAACTCCAACAATAATAAATAGACTATGCCTTATTATGTCAGCAAATTCTGGCAGATTGAATCCGATAACTCCAAAGTTGTTAAGTATTGGGATTATGCCAATAGCAAGAAGCACTAAAGCAACTATGATGTTTGCCATTCTCATTTGCGACTCAATACCTATGCCAGCAACAGCCATTTTCTCTGATAGGGCATCCCAGAGTAAAACCACCCCTCCGACAAGCGCGATTGCCCAGAGCAGGATTCCTGTTGGCACGATGGGTATGGTGAATCCTATAACGCCAAAGCTGTTCAGCATCGGTATAACTCCAAAAGCGAGAAAAATTAGACCTAAAAGCAGGCTTATTGGTTGTCTCGGCCCGCCCATTCCCCCGCCAGGGCCGAAAAGGGCTTTCTTGCCAATTAAAAGTTTCATCTAAACATCTTTTCGCAGGATTTGTATATAAAGTTTTCGCAGTGCTGGTCATATTGAAAAGTTCGCAGTTGCATCCTCATTCCATACTAGCTTCGGTTCGGCTTATGCGAACTTCTTTTCTCCCTCTCTCGAAAAGCAAGGGGGGGAAGAAAAGAACCTTTGCAAACCAAAGGCGAAACTGGATTAAACATGGCAACTTTTCAATGGCGCCGCAGTGCTTGGACTTTTGCGTTTAAGAAGTGAAAACGGCATTCACGCTGTAGCCCATTTTCTTGCGATGTCCATTGCAGCCTGCTCGTTCTCTACATGCCCGTAAAACATTATTCGCTGCTTTAGAGTCTCAAGTAACTGCATTTTATCTTTCATCAATACCACCCCTTAAAGCAGAACGCAGCTTAAGGTGTTTATATACTTTTCGCTGTTCCAGTTCATGATGAGTTTATGCGAACTTAAACAAGGCAGTTTCAGTAGCTTTTGCCGAAGTATGCCAGGTTGCTTTCTTTTCCGCAGACGACGCACTTGCCTTTCCTTCCCTCCATTTTTATGCACAGCGATTTTGCCTCTGTTTCCTTTACTTTGCCTTCGCACTTCTCGCTTCCGCAGAAAGGGCCATGAGGCATTTTTTTGTTTTTAATGGCGTCACTCACTTCTTTCAGGCTTTTCGCGCCAATTGTGTTTTTTTGCAGGAAAAGGGCTGATTTCTCCAAAAGGCTTTGTTGCATTTCTTCGAGTGTTTTTTCTACTGCCGCCTTTATTTTATCTGAGTTTATGCTTTCTTTCTTGCCTGTGTCCCGCCTTACTATAACAGCCTGTTTTTTTTCCAAGTCTTTGGGTCCTATTTCTATCCTGACAGGCACTCCTTTTAGCTCCCATTCGTTAAACTTCCATCCGGGAGTGTATTCGTTCCTGTCATCAACGCTAACTGCAACTGTTTTTTCCAACTGCTTTTTTATTTTATTGGCTTCGGCGATGATTTTTTCATTGTTTTTCTCAAATGTTATTGGGATAATAACTGCCTGTATTGGCGCTATCCTTGGCGGCAACACCAGGCCGGAATCGTCTCCATGAACCATTGCCATAATGCCTATCATCCTTGTTGTTATTGCCCATGTGTTCTGCCAGGCATAAACCCTTTTTCCGTTCTTGTCAAGAAAGCTTATGTCAAACGCCTTGGCAAAGTTCTGGCCGTCAAAATGCGCGTCAGGCCCTTGCGCTGTTTTTCCGTTTGGGAGCAGGTATTCTATGCTGTAGCTTGCCAGCGCTCCTGCAAATTTCTCTGCCTCGCTTTTCATGCCGCTGACCCCCTTTAGCGCCAGAAGGTTTTCTGTGACATCTGCCCACAACTGCATCATTTCATTAATCTCCTGCTCTGCCTCTTTTCTTGTAGCAAAAGCAGAATGCCCCTCGCACCAAAGGAATTCCCTGGTTCTGATAAGGGGCGTTGGGTGCTTGAACTCCCACCGGACTACGCTGTTCCACTGGTTGTATTTGATTGGCAGGTCTCTCCAGCTCCTTATCCACTTTGAGTAAGAATCGTACATTATGGTTTCAGATGTCGGCCTTATTGCCAGCCGTTCATCAAGCTTGGTGTTCCCTGCTTCAGTGACCCAGGCAACTTCGGGAGCAAAGCCCTTGACGTGCTGCTGTTCCTTTTTAAGAAGCTTCTCGGGAATAAGCAGCGGAAAGTAAACGTTTTGAACTCCAAGCTTCTTAAGCCTTGCGTCAACCTCTTTAACAATCTTCTCCCAGATTGAATAGCCGTAAGGCCTGTAGGCAAAGCATCCGGAAACGCTTGTGTAATCAACAAGCCCTGATTTGATAATAAGCTGTGAATACCATTCTGAGAAGTCTTTTTCCTTTTTGGCAGTGATGCCTATGCTCTTAGCGTCATCCCTCGCTTTCATAGACTGCACTGCTGTTGCTGCTTATTTAAATATTTTGATAGCAGAAGCAAAGGCGAAGCTGGCCAAGGCGTGCAGCATTTCAATGATGCCAAGCTAAAAAACATTTATATAATCAGCGACTATTAACAGCCTATGCCTGATTTCAGGGAAAAAAGCGCATATCTCAGAAAATGGAACAAGGTGCTGTTTGCCTTTCTTTTGAGGAATAAGTTCAAAGCGGCGATAGCTGTTGTCCTTCTGGTTCTTATAATTTCCTTCAGCAACATAATTTTTCCTGCTATTGTTATAATGAGCCTGGGCGTTATAGCCACATTCTCAACATCTTACAAGCGCATAATAAGGATGCCACCTGCTGTTGAGCTGATTACTTTCACGACAGTAATTGTGAGCCTTGCCTACGGCCCTGTCATAGGGGCGATATATGGGGCGGTAGTAAGCTTCACTGCTGAGGTTATGACCAACGCCCTGGACATTTTCATACTTACCTTTGTTCCAAGCAGGGCGGTGGTAGGCCTTGTAGCCGGGCTTGCTTTCGATATGTTTAACGGAAACATCCTTGTTACAGGCGTTTCTTTAAGCATCATGTACAACCTGATTGCACAGCCATTCTACATCTTTCTGGCAGATGTTGAGATGAGAATGAAATCATTCTTTTTCCTGTTTTTGAACATAGGCAGCAATTTCATCTGGTTCGCAGTGCTTGGAAGGCTTGCGGTAAACCTTTTAGGAATCGCGTAGGTAAAATATTAATAAAAGCTGGTTTAGACTGGACTTCATGAAACCGAATTTAGGCCCTGTAACAAAGAGCGCAAGGCATCCTTTTCTTGGAAAAATATACAGGTCTATAGCCACTCATAAAAAGCTTGTTGTGCTGGTTCTTTTGTCAGTATTCCTGTTCCTGATGTTTACTGAGAAAGTTGTGACGCTGCTTGTTCTGACTGCCATGGCAATACCAGCCACGTTTATAACGATGTACAAGCGAATTGTAAGGCTGCCCCCGGCACTTGAGCTGGTAAGTCTGACATCTGCGATGGCGACAATCTTTTACGGCCCAATAACAGGGATAATTTATACCGTAATTGTCAATGTCGCATCAGAAATTGCCTCCGGCCATCCTGACGAGATGACGCTGACTTACTTCCCTTCTAGAATAGTCCAGGTTCTGTTCATCCACTTTGCCTACACTACGGGGCTTTTGACAGGGATAGTTGGCCTGGGTGTCTGGGGCGTGGTGGCTTTCAATGCAGTCCAGCAGCCCCTATTCATGTCGCTTGTTGACGTGGAAAAGAGGTTAAAGGCAATTTACTTTGTCATGCTTAACATCCCGCTGAACATCATCATATTCAAGACTATTGGCCCCCCATTATTTGCGCTTCTGCAGATGATTGCCTGAGAAAGACAAAGCGAGCCCGTTGGGAGTTTCGAGGGAAGGTGAGATTTATTGTCAAGAGCGACCCCTTGTTGTTTCCTCTCCTTCTGCTTTCGAACCCAAACAAACAGGTCCGAAGCCTGTTGTGCTGTCCGTTACACCACGGGCCCACGGCAGTATTGGAATAGGCGCTGCTTTTAATATTTGTTGTTATAACAACAATTAAAAATAGCTGATAGAAAGCCGTTTTTATGGTTAAATACAACAGGAGAAGAGTAAAGGCATGGGCTAAATCAAAGGTTCCTTTCTTGATTGAGAAGCGCCTTAGCATTGCTTTGGTTGTTTTGGCAATGCTGCTGCTTTACATCTTCAGGGATGTCATACAAATGGTTGCGGTAATGGCCGCTTTCATCATTCTAGGAATTTTCTCGCTTATTTACAACCGCTGGATAAAGCTTTCTCTCGGGGCTGAATTGGTTATGCTTGGCACTGTGGTTACAGGGCTTGTTTACGGAAGGTGGCAGGCCCTTATCGTGGGGGTTGTAGCCTTGTTTTTTGCAGAGGTTATTACTGACCGCTTTACTTATTCTACTTTTGTCTCTTTTATCGGAATATTCGTGGTGGCGATGGTTGCGCCCATGCTTCAAAACGTAGGTATTACTTCGGCCGGTATCTTGATGACTATTCTTTATGATGTCATAATAGCGCCGGGATATCTGCTAATGGGAAGCAGTCCGTTGAGAACAACCCTGTTTGTAGCAACCCATATCTTATTCAATATTTGGATGTTTATGTTCATAGCACCATTTGTATTCAGGCTGGTGGCTTAAGAAAAAATTATTTCCTGCCAAGAACTAATTCTATCGTGGACACCCTCACATCCCTGCCTTCCCTGTTTTTGAAGTCCTCAGAGTTGGTGAGTATGTTTTTTATTTCAACCTGCCCTTCCAGGAAACGCTTTGTTGCCACCTCTGCAACATCAACGGCCCTGCTTATTAACTTGCCTCTGGCCTTTATTGTAACTTCTTCTGCATTTTTCGTGGTGAACTGCATAACTACTGCCGTAACGTAATTCATGAAGGGCTTCACCCCTATAAAGACGCCACTGTCTTCAGAAGTCTGCTGCCTTGGTTGTTCACTAAGCCCCTGCTCCATTTCCCTCACCCCTGTCGATACTGTTGTTATATACGGAAAGGCAGTTTTGGCTGTTTAAATTCTTTACTGTTTTGGGTAAAGTAAACTATTGCGTGTTTGCTGTGTCAAGTGGCTTAGCTTCTTTTCTTCTCCCCTTCGAAAAGTTAAGGGGAGAGAAAAGAAGAGGAAGCAGAAAAAAGGCAGCCCTCACATAACTTTACTTTACCCTGTTTTGTTAAGTAAACTTTATAAAATGGGTATGCGAACTTATGTCAAGAACACACGGGCTAATGCCAGAAACCTTAGGTTTCTAAGCACAGTCAAAAATGTTCCATTTTTGATGAGCCCGGGGCGTGTTTTTGAGCATGTGTCGGAAGCTTTAGCTTCCGAGCATCATCAGAAACCGAAGGTTTCTGAGACTCAGAAACGCTGGCAGCTTACCGCCTGCTGAAGCAAATGGTTTGCGCTTCGGCGTTTCTGACATGCCAAGTTGAGTAAATAGTGGAACTTTTTGGTCAACTCACGTCAACTCACTATAAGTTCATGCCGTATAAGCAGGTGATTTTGGTCAGGGAGGACTTGAAGCTGCCTAAAGGCAAGCTTTCAGTCCAGTGCAGCCACGCTTCTGTTGAGTGCGTTCTGAAGAGTGAGCGCGGATTGGTTGATAAGTGGAGAAAGGAGGGTGGAAAGAAGGTTGTTCTGAAAGTTTCTGACAAAAAAGAGCTGTTGCAGTTAAAAAAATTGGCTGACGGCAGCAGCCTAAAAAATGCTTTAATAACAGACGCTGGAAAAACAACTGTTGAGCCGGGAACAGTTACCTGCCTTGGAATAGGCCCTGATGATGAGAAAAAAATAGATTCCCTGACATTGAATCTTAAGATTCTTTGACTTCCTCGCCGTTTATTTTTTTGAGAATTTTGTCGTGCTCTTCCTTGAGTTCAGCATACTTTGGCTCCATCCCTGCATTTAGTTGGTTGTGCTTTTTATCCCATTCCATTGTAAGGAGCTTTTTGTTAATATCGCCGAGCTTTTCCTTCAATTCAACGCGTTTCTGGTCTGAAATAGACTCTTGCTTTACTTCTGTATCCTCGCTACCCATGCAAAACACCCCTTGTCATATATCAATAGAAACTGTTAATGTGAGGGTTGCGCTTTCGTTTAAATAATTTGCGGTTATGCGATAAATCCTGAGAACACGCTGTTTGCGACAACCATCATGACTCTGTAAATTACGTGGGATGCTATCATAAGGATAGGGATATACTTGACCCCTGCCTTTATGCTGCCTTTTTGCATGATTGAAATCATTAGCGATGAGAAAAAGGAGATTACGAGAAGGGCGTTTATTGAAAAGCTCTGGAATACTGCGGGCTCTATTGAAATATTTCCGAAGTTTATTGGCAGTGCTGCGCCTGATTCGGCGCCTCCTGTTGCCGTGCTTATCTTCCCCGATATTCCTTGCAATACAGTCAGGAACTGGAATGAAAGCGTAAAAAGCCCTGGGGCTACAAAAAGCACTATTATAACCACAAAAATGGCGTAGGATAGGTTTGTTGCAGCCATTTCTTCTTTCAGCTCCTTTGTTTCTTCTATGGTCTCTATTACGCGGTCTATTACGTCAGCTGTTTTTCCTCCGCCTTTCATCCCCTCAATTATGAGGTCAAACGACCTGCGCATCATTGGCGAGTCATATTTTTCTGTAAATGACTTAAGGGCATCATCAACGTCTTGCCCTGTTATGACCTTTTTTGCTGACAGCATTACTTCGTTTGCTAGTATTCCAAATTCGGGCCTTATTGAACCCCACAGGGCCTTTTCAAAAGGCATACCCCCCTTCAGGTTCTCAGAAACCATTCTCAGGAAGTCAGGAAGAACCGCCTCCATCTTTTTTGTGCGGTCGAATATTTTCAGGTCGAGGTAGAGGTATATAACGAGGATTATTGCAAACAAAACTGCAAAGTGAACCACCATCCAAACTGTAAGCGCAAGGATGAATTGGATGATAATTCCCTGCTGCAGGGTCAGTATGTAGTGCCAGCCGAAAAAAATAAACAGGACTGAAACTGGTATTATACTGAGCCAGAACAACAGGCCAAAAAGAGTGTACGGAACGCCAACTATCCCTGCTTTCAGAAGGTAGCTTCTAAGGTGGGGCCTGATTCTGTCAAAAACAAACGCTTTCCCTACAGTTTCCGTGAGTTGATTGAAGACCACTATAAATCCACCATTGGCCTGGCAGCTCTCACCATGATGAGAAATGCTGTCTGTATCGCTCCCAGGAAGAAAAGGATTGAGTACAAAACAATATTGCTAAGCTGTATTTCCAGGAAACCGGAGATTATCAGCAGCATTGTCAACCCCAATGAGGGTGCAACTGTCCCGATGACCATATAGAAAAGCATCAGCGAATTCAGCTTTTTCGCATACCTTTTTATTTCTATTATCTGCTCTGAGGCAAGGGACTTTAAAGTGCCTCTAAGAACTCCGGTTATTTCAGAGCCTGTCTTTAGAACAGTAACAAGCTGCCAGAGGATGCGTTTGAATTTGTTGGATGGGGTGTATGTGCGTGCTTTTTCAAGGGCATTCTCCAGAGGAACTCCTGTATCTATATCGTCAACTATCTCCTTGAAGTATTTTGCGCTCACTCCGTAGCTTTTTGAGGCATCAACAATGGTGTTTATAAGAGAGGTTCCTGATTCCAGTTTAACAAGCAGGTATCTCCCCGCAAAAAGGACTTCTTTGTCAATTTCGCGCTGCCTTTTTCTTATAGCCGATTTCGGTGACTGAAGCACAAAAACAGCCGCTAACATGAATGAAACAAAAGCTATTATTAAAGCCGCCACAAGAAGTTTGCTTAGCCCTGTTCTTTTTGCAAACATAAAAAAGGTTAAAACAGCAAATGCCAGTGAAACGTATAATGAAAGTATTAAAGAGCGTTTTACAAACTTTTCAGGAGGGCTTTTGTTGTGGGCCAGTCTCAGGTTTACTTTTATTGAGGGAAACTTTCTTAATACCAAGTCTGGCAAATCAATTATAAAAACCACCTCCCGGCTAAATACGAAGTTTTCCTGAATAATACTTTGACATTACAAGACCTATCTGGTGAACGTCAGTTATGTTTTCGGAAACAAGCCATTTAAGAACAGAGGTCTTTTCTTCAAGGTCTGTTCTCATCTCTGCAGGCGTCATCCCCGTGTAAAGGTATAAGGTTTCCATGGTGCGTTTCGCTTCAGCAACTTTCAAAAGCTTGTCCTTAACTACGTCTAACTGGATAAGCACTTTTGAACTGCCGTCTTTATCAATCTCTGCAACTTGCAGCGTTCTTCTTTTGCCTGTTCTCCTGTTTCGGCTCTGAACCAGTATGAGGGAAAGTGAGCTCAGAACCGCTTTAGGCACATCTATAGGGGGGTTTGTCAGCCTTGTTATGGTTTCTTCCGCGTTATTGGCGTGTATTGTCGCATAAACGCTGTGCCCTGTGTGCATCGCTTCAAAAAGGACCTCGGCTTCAGCCTTTTTTCTAACTTCTCCCATGATTATTCGGTCAGGCCTCATCCTAAGGGAGTTTATTACTAGGTCAAGCATTGTAATCATGCCCTTTCCTTCCGGGTTTGCAAGCCTTGTCTCCATCGGCACCCAGTGCAGTGTATTTGGCAAAGTCAGCTCTCTGGTGTCTTCAATTGATATTATACGCTGGTTTGCAGGGAAGAAATTCGCTATAGCGTTTAGTGCAGAAGTTTTTCCTGAACCGGTACCGCCTGCAATTATCATTGAAAGTTCGTTTTGTATTGCCAGCCAAACAAGCGAGGCAACCTCGTAATTCATCGTTTTCGTATTTATGAAATCAGTTATGCTCCATGGCTTTTCAGCAAACTTCCTTATGGTTATGGTGTTGCCCTTGTTGGAGATTGGAGCCAGTGTTGCGTTAACCCTGTCTCCTGTATCCAGATGAGCGTCCATAAGAGGGTTTAACAGGGTTATTTCTTTTCCAACCTCCCTTCCAATGGTTGTTGAGTAATGCCTTATTCTGGATTCACTCTGTATGAAGATGTTTGTTTTCAGCCAGCCGAAGCTCCTGTGGTAAACCCAAACCGGCTCTTTAGAGTTGTTTACGACTATCTCCTCAAGGTTTTTGTCTTTAAGCAGGATTTCTATGTTTCCAAGGCCAACGTTTTGCTGTATTACATGGCTAACTAAAAGCTCTGAAGTTTCGGTATCTATGCCAGGAAAGTACTTTTTAATCAGCCCCCTTATTTCCTGCTTAAACTGGTCCTTTATTCCTGTTGTTTCAATGTTTTCCAGCAGTCCCGTACTTATGCTTGAAACGAATTCTTCTCTTAGCTTGTCGAGAATTTTCTGGGTTGTGCTGCTTATGTTAAGTATTGAGATGTTATAAATCGGGACAGGCTCGCCCTCTTCAGAATATATGCTAACGTCAACGATTACGCCTTCTAGCTTAAGCTTGTAAGAGCCTAGTATCTTCACCTCTTTTTCTTTATTAGCCAATTATTAACACCGTTTCTTACGCAGGCAGTCTTACCTGCGCCTTTGAGCGCAATTTCAGCTCTTCAATTTTTTTATGCAGTTCGCCCGCACTGCTGGCTCTTGCAGGCAGCTGCATTTTTTCAGTATTTGCCATGGGGCTTGCCCCCAGTATACGCCTGTAAAGCGCCAGTATCTTGTTTCTTGTGGTTTCCCTTTGTTTAACATCAGTTGGTTGGAGCTTTACGTAAGCGGCTTTTATCTGTTTGTAAAGGTTATTCACTGAATCGTGGTCTCCGCTTTCTAATTTTGTGTAAGCAAGGCTTATCATTTTGTCAAGGTACTCTGTCGAGGTTTTAAAGACAGTTGTTTTCTTATTGTCCATTTTCTCAAGAAGCTTTTCATACTGTTCAACAATCTTTTCCTGCAGTTCTGTTTTTGCTCTTATAAAGCCGGCAGGAAGTTTTTT
>Ga0209541_10016001_pt1 | contig 11139 bp, 14 predicted proteins | sample RifCSPlowO2_01_FD_184027 | JGI IMG/M metagenome (GOLD analysis project Ga0209541, IMG submission 184027) | Groundwater microbial communities from Rifle, Colorado - Rifle CSP2_plank lowO2_0.1 (SPAdes) (version 2) | ecosystem: Environmental > Aquatic > Deep subsurface > Groundwater | place...
TGAAAGATAAGTTTTACTGATAGAAAGGTTTTATTCTTCTCTTTTGCTGTAATTATCTGTGTTGCTTGAATAACAACACAGAGGGTTAGCACCTAAAAAGGCTAACCCTTTATACTTTATATACTAACATATAAAATGAAACTTCCAGAATCTAATGTAGATAAGCATCAGAAATTTAAAAAATCTCTGACATGCCCAAATTGTGGAAAAGAATTAAAGAAAGTTAATGTGGATATAGAGGATGTGGAAACGCCTGCAATAAGTTATCAATGTCTAAATTGTGATTATTTTAGTTTTGAACCAGAAAGTATTATGAAAGTTATAAAGGAAATAAAATCTAAAGAGTCTCCTTTAAAAATAAAACAAAAAATAATTAAATTGTCAAAAGATAGACTCGGTATGTATTTTAATCAAGATATTGTTAAAAGTTTAAATTTAAAATCAGGAGAAGAAATTCTTGTTTCTGTTCCAGACAATAAAAGAATTGTTTTAGAAATAGAATAATGCAATGAATTTTTATGTGTTCATTATAAATTCTCGTCTCAAATCTTATTTCATCTCACGATCTGCAATGGCATCTCCACTTTAACTTCCTCAATATGCCTATATGGAATAGGTTCAGTGGCTCCTGGTTTAATTGCAACTAAATCCTGTCTAGGATTATGCAAATTAGCATTCATTCTCGCTACTTGTTCTTTGGATAATAACTCACTTTTATCTCTTTGCAATTCAGGTTTTCTACTGAAATCTTTTATATGTCCTATTACAGCAGTAAAACCTTCCCAAGTATATTTAACATCTTCCCAACTTTTTATTCTACTTTTTGCATGTTGCCAAACATATTTAGGATGAAGATAAATTTTATAATTTAGTTTGCATATCCCTTGAACTTCTTCAGGAGTCATATTAATTGTTTTCATGGCTGGTTGATCCATAGCTAACTTTTCATAATCTGTTTTTTCAAATCTAAGCCATCCTTCTCTAGCAGCTTCTTCATATAAAGGTGTTCCTGGATAAGGCATTACAACTGTTGATTGATGAATATCCACAAGTCCTTTATGCATTAAATCTTTAGCTAAATTAAAAGTTTTCATTGCATCTTCTTTTGTTTCCCAAGGATAACCTACCATCATAGTTATATGAACGGTGAGTCCTGCATCTTTTGCGTCTTTGCAGTGTTGATGAACTTTATTAACATCAGTTCCTTTGTCTAATTTATCAATTGTTTTCTGGCATCCCGATTCAAGTCCAAATTTTAACAATCTAAAACCTGCTTTTTTCATTAGTTTATACATATCAGCATCAACCCATCCAAATCTCATATTGCATGAATACATTACTTTTTTATTATAACCCGAACTAATCATGATTTCGCAGAATTTCTTCAACCATAAACCAGGAGGAATTGTTCCAGCATCATCAAATATTTCTCTTGCTCCTAAATCATCAACTAAATGCTTTACTTCTTCAAACGTATTTTCAGGCGAGCGTTGTTTATAAGAACCTTTAGGATATAAAGCATGGTCCCAGACGCAGTTGCTTACTGAAATTAAATTGCATACATAGGTTCTATTTCCAGGAACAGATAAATTGTATACTAGTCCATGATACTCTTCTTTAGATATATCTATAATCTTAAAATAAGAATCTCCGCTTTTTAAAAGTGGTTTAATCAATTGGATACTTCCATTTCCTTTATTTAACAATAATTGGGTATTCTGGATTGCAGGGCCAACTAATATATCACTTACTCTTAAGTTTTCTGCTCGAACTAATTGTTTATTTTCTTCTCGAAGAACAAATAACTTATGATTAGGAGTGCATATGATTTCTTTAGTATTATTAGTAGTTATATGAATCATCTCTCCATTATATTCTCTTTCAAACACAAAATCAGTCTTTCCATAACTACCATCATGAGTTAAGACTTCTTCACCAACTTTTATATCTTTTATTAGTTTAATTCCCTCTTCTGTTACTACATCCATTTCTGGATGAAAACAAAAGGTGCACTTTCCCCATGCACAATCTCTAGCTGACATGATATAAAACTGAGGTCTTCCTTTCAAATTAAACTCATCTTGATAATCCATATATTTAGTTAACTTCCTGTCTGGAAAAGGAGCATCATCTAAATTATTTTTTAAGAAATATCTACCATTCTCAACAATTTCATTTTTTTTGTTTCTGTGCCAAATTCCATTAGGAACTTTTGTTTCTTTATTTCCATCTAACCATTCAACTAATTCCATAAAAGCAAAATCAAAATATCCTCCGTTAATAACATAATCTACCTCGCTATTTTCTAATGTCTCTCCAGGAAGATAACTAACATGGTCACCACAAATAACTATTTTTATATTTGGAAATTTATTTTTGATATGGTTGATTGCTTCCCAGTGTTTTTTAACCACAGGTGCTTTTGTTTCAAATAAAAAAATATCTGGTTTCTCTCGTGAAAGCATTTCATCATATGCTCTCCAGTCCATATTTTGAGCTATTGCATCTTCCCATATGACCTCATGACCTGCTTTTTTAGCCATAGTTGCAGCTGTTCCTAAAACAACAGGATAAAGAAATGTTGGCTTTTCAAAATATTGAAATTGTCTATTCTGACTAAGAAGAGGCGTTCCTAATGGACTTTGCGTAGGCGGAAATCCAACTAAAACTTTCATGTTATAATAATTTCCCCCTATTATTTAAATATACCTGCTTTTTTATCATAATATTTAATAATGAAATATTCTTTAAAAATTTAACTATTGTTAAGTTTTGAGCTCTTTTAATAATATTATTAACATATCATGAGAATTTTTTTATTCATGTATAGCCTCTGCAACTGCTCTCTCTAAATCAGATGCATAATTACTCATTGGCAGAGTAGCGTAATAATCACTCCTCTCATCTTTAATTTGATACTTCTCTAGAAATTCTTTATAATATTCTGGAACTACATCAATTTCTTCTTTTTTGAAAATCCAAGAACCTTTTTTAGTAATTCTTGCGAATCTTAATAGAGTATGATGAGGATTTAATCTATGAAGTTTTTTGTATGCCCTAACTGTTCTTCTATCTATTTGTTTAAGATTTCTTATAAATTCATAATCCATTACATCTTCTCTATTTTGATAAGTCATTATTTTCTCCAATAATTTTCTTCATCCGATTGTCTTTTATGAAACTTTATTTTGGTATATTTTTTAATGATGTTAACAACAGCCTCATTAAAAGATAATTAAGTTTTTAAGAGATATTTTTATAATATGTTGCTCTAAAAATAGCACTATATTAGACTTCTTCCCCAACTAAGAAACATTCCTCGTTAATTTTTTCTCTATCTCTAACAAATAAAACAAGTTGCCCCTTATCAACAAATACTTCTCTATTTCCATCTAACCCAATTAATGTTTTTTCTATCATCTTTTCAAAGTCTTTAAAATACCTTTTTGACTTAAAGGAACCATATCTATTTCTATACGAATCAATTATTTTAATTAATTCAGATTTATTGTTTGATTGATTAATTTTACTTTCGATACAGCCATAATAAGTCAAAAAACTAATTATTGCTCCTTCTGCAACAGTTTGAGTTTTTGAGTCATTTGCATAACCGCACTCAAAACAAAAACCGGGTTTGTTTTGTAAATTCATGTAGCCATCGGTCGAGCCAGGGTGAAATTTGTCGATATTACAGACTATCTTTTTCGCACCCAATATTTTGGCTGTTTCTATATTTGATTCATCGCATATTACAAAAGGAACAGAGTCTTTAGTAAGACTTGCGTGTATATCTAACAGAGCATCGGCTTCCTCTAAATAAGGTATAATTCCCTTAGCTGTTCTTCCCTCTAAACTTTTTTCTATATCTAATGATTGTTGGTTCAAAAAACACCTGTTAAGATTTTGGTCTACAAATCTTTTATTTTGTTTTATTGCCTCAAGATTCGCATAGATAAATGTAACTTTTCCAAATTCTATCTTTAGTTTGGGAAGCAAAAAGTCTGCGGCTTTAACACCGCAGACCTCGTTGCCGTGCACACCTACAAGTACAACCAATTTTTTCCCTTCACTGTTGCCTTGTTTTTCAACAATCTTAATATTACTTTTCATTATTTTACTCCTGCTCTACGGTAGATAGAAGATTTAAAATTCTCTCTTTATCAAAAGATTCAAACCCCCAGGTATACCATGGCGCATTTTTTTCAGGGTCAACAAAAAGCAATCTGCCTTCTTGTCCTGAAAATATTCTACGAAGTATAGATAATACCCTCTCATTTTTAGTTCTAACTACAAAATTTTCATAATCTTGCAACCTTGCACCATTAAGTCTTACAGCAGAAGCTAACAATCCTCTTCCTGAACCTTGTTTATCTTCAACAATACCTAATTCCGCACCATAAAACGTTCTTTCTAAGTTTATACCTGCCGAATCAAGCATTGGAGCTATCAAAGGAAAATTTATGGATTTCGTTCTTGTTTCTGTAGGGATTTTATAACCCCAACTAAAACCAAAGGGAGTCTTTCCATCTTCTAACAAGTAACCTATAAAACCTTCTTTAGACAAAGCTTCTTTGATAAGGTCATCTTGATTAACAAAAGTAGGATAAAAATCAATTAAATCTCTCCCACATAATACGCAAGATTCTAATCCATTAGCATTTCCGACTACTCCGGTTCTTTCTGTTTTATTTAAGGGCCATTGATAATCTGTGGGAACTTGACGTGATGTGTATTGCACATTACATCTTTCATTCTTATTAGGCAATGATACTCCTGAACAAACTCTCTCTTCATACCAAGGAAAACCGCTAAACACTCCTTTGTAGACAGAAGAAAGCTTTTCGACATCTTTGGGAGATATTTTTCTTACAATTATAGATTCCATATTAAAATACCTCCTTTCAATTCATCAAGGGCAATAAGAGAGAATTGAACTCTCGTCTCCGAAGCCACAATCCGGCGCTCTGCCTTTGAGCTACTACTGCCTATGAAAAAGTAATTTGATTTAGAACTGATGAAAACAACCAGCACTTAGATTTGTGCCTTTCGCCCCACAATACTTTAGAAATAAGTTAATAGAAGTCCAACTACAAACAGTGAATATAACCAGCGTTTGGGAACGCCTTTGCTCCTATAAGTGTCTGACTTTTCATAGAGTTTGAATAATTTCTTAGTTTTTAAAACTTTCTTTTTGCTTTTCTTAATATACTGACCTTTTCGTAGCAGTATGTTTATAATATTTGAGACTTTCTAAATTTTTAAGTTTATTTTAATAATCTGATATTATAATATCCCTCACTCTATAATCTGAAAATGCATAACACATAATGAAAGAAGATATTGCTAAAGTTTCTACCAATAAAGCAGAACCAGCAGCCGCCAAACCAATAGAAAGGGGATTCAATTCAGGATTAAAATTAACTATTTTCTCTTGATAACTTGCAATAATTCCAGTTCCTATAGGAATCATCACAGGAAGACTGCATAAAGTACCCTTGAAAATTTTTTTTATTAATCCAGAACTATTCCTTTTCACTGTTTCCTCAAGATTTTCTTCCATTTTAACGATGTATTCAGTTTCACTTCCTAAATTTATCAATGACTTTTATTGAAACTGCATGCCTTAGGGTTTCAGCAATTGTTGGCCTCATGATTAGATGACTAAGTTGAGAAGTGCGTAAAGATGTTCTTAAATTTTCCATAAAGTTTTCATCTGAAGGTCTATCTATAGTTGTGTAACTTCTTCCAATAGTTTGTCCGAAAATATACTCTCCAATTCCATGAGGAGTTCTATGACCTCCGCTTACTGCAATAACTCCGACATTATGGTGCTCGTAAGTAACTTGATTGGTAAAAGCTTTGTTTCTAATATTCTCTCTATAATAATCAAGAGATGACATATTAGCTCCTGTTAAAGCACTACCACTGCTGTAACCAACAAAAAAATCTATAGAAGCTAATAAATTCGGATTTGTTAATCTTGCCTCTTCAAGGGAATCAACACAAGAAGGCCCTGTAATACCAACAATACAATTCCAGTTTTGTGCACTCTCTAAAACTCTATAAGCATCATCATCTCTAAGATTTTCTTCAAGAGAAATGTTGTAAACTAGAAAAACAAGAGGAATATCTTTTAATTGTGTTCTTATTTCTTGTGCTTTCATAAAATAAACATCTCTTTTTCTATCATGAAAAACTCTTCCATCTGCAATATCCTCTATATCTCCTGATTCGCGTGCACTTCTACGAAATTCCTCAAACCTATATTCATCAGGACGAGCATTAGGAACTGCAACAATTCCTCCCTCACCAAGTCTCTCCTTGGTTATATCAGCAACATGATCATAACTATGAATTCTTAAAGGACCTGCTCTTGTCCTTTTTGCAGTCCAGTGTTTACCGTCAAATTTAACCATGCTTAGCTTATGAAAAAACTATTTAAAAATCTTTCTGGGTAAATGTTTTTAGAAGAGGTAGTAACAATGCTGCATATATGGAATCATATAACGTTTACTTATACTGAAGTGATAAAGAAATAGATTTTTTTAAGATAATCTCATTAAGGGGAGTAATCTCAAATTGCATATCCCACAACGCTTTATTTACTTCTTCTAATATTTCTCTATTTTTTTCTTTAAATGTCCGAATTCCACATGTTTAGAACACATCAAAAATGTTCTCCATATGAAACATTTTTGGGGTGCTCAAAAAACTAAAAGTTTTTTGACATGTGGTAAAAAATTGCATGTGGAATTCGGAGCATGCTCAAACAATTAAAAGCATTTTACTATCTTAATATAAAAATTGAAAATGCTTTTAATTGAAACCATAGTAACTAAACATGCCATAGGTCTCTGACTTATGGTTTTTGACATCTTAGAGCATTTAATACTTCTAAAAAAATAATTTCAGGAACAACCATTATTATCTCTTTTTGTTATGTTTATCAATTAATTTTAGTGCGTCAGAGCTCTTTTCTTCATGCAAAAACCATTTTACAACTACTGAAACATCAACTATTTTCTTTTGTCTCTCCATTCTCTGATTAATTCTATAGAAGATTTCCCCTTATCAAAAACTTTTGATTTGCGAATTTTAGGGATCAATTCTACAGCTCTCTTCGCTTTATCTCGATCAAATTCTTTTTCATATTCTGTTCTTTTAATTTTTTCTCCCATATTACATGTAATACTTGTATATTTTTAAATATTATTATAAAAATTGTTGGAAAAAGTAGTAAAGATATTAGATGATATCTAATAGAACATTAAATGTATTATCTTCTCTATAATGCATCTTTAATAGTCTTTCTTTGCTGTTCAGTCAAATTATAAGGCTTGTAACTTCCATTTTCTTGTCCTAAAAATGCCTTATAGTCTTTATTACTCATGATTAAATCAGGATAATTATCATTGTTAATATTAGCTGAATATGCCTCAAATTTTCTTTCTAAAGTTATCCTAGAAATATCGGAAGGGCGTTTTTGTTTATCAGCATTTAACGCTATTATAGATCCGAGACCAAGACCTAAACATAATACAAATGCTCCAAGGGCCATAGGTATACAACCTAAATATTCGCCAACTTCTGATTCATATCCATCTACCATAAAAGTAATTGAAAAACTCTCTTTAAATATTTTCTTTCATAAATGTTTCAAAAATGAGTAGTAAAAAATTTACCCTCAAATAATAATACGCCTGTGTTAATCTTTAACTTATCTAAAGAAAAACTTAAATGGCTGTTACACTTGTATAACTTATGGAAAAAGCATATGTTCGCGTTAAGAAATGGGGAAATTCATATGAAGTTATATTACCCTCAAAAATAATTAAAGAGCAGAATATAATAGAAGGGACTGAATTAGAAATATTAATAAACCAAAAAAATAAAACAAAAGTAAAAGATATATTTGGTATTTTAAAAGGAAAGTTGAAAAGAGATACTGATGATTTATTAAAAGAGGTAAACAGAGATTTTGAAAAAATTTGTTCCTAAGGAATAATCTAAATAATCTTCTTCAAATCATAAAATCCTTGTTTATTTTTTTAGATTTTATCGGTGATCAAAAATGCAAACTTAAAGAGCATTTTTGACATATCCATAAATCATTCCTGCTCCATAAGAAATATGGATTGTTGAATAAATAAGAGGGAGAATAAAAATTGCTTTTGCATCTTTATTTTTTATTGAGTCAAACAGAGTAAAAACTAATATTAAGATTATATAAACTAATAAAGGTGCAAACAATAAAAAATTCCAGTTAAATTCATAATTATCATCTTCAATCGTATATATAACATTTTCATCTAGTTTTATAGTATTTCCTATTTCTGGATTATTAGCAATAACATTTCCTATGATCGTGGGATTACTTAAAATAATTATTAATAGCAAAAACAGATACAATAAAAACAAACTTGGAACAAAGAAAAAAGGATTTTTTAAAGTGGTTGTTAGAGGTTCTTTTTTAGGCCTAACTTTTCCATAATTAAACATTTGTTTAGATAAAGAAATAAGGGAAGGCCTTCTTTTATGATATAAAATAAAACTTGGAGAATAAGCTACTCTGTATCCTTTATTTTTAACATCAGAAATAAATTTCGGATCTTCTCCAGGGAATAAAGATTCATCAAATTTTATTTTTTCAACAACTTCTTTTTTACAAATTAAATTTGCTGATGTTAATGAGGTTTCATCAGCATCTAAATTTTCTTTATTGGATGTATATCTATTAGCAAGTTTCCACGCGCCAAATACACTGCTTAAAGCATATCCAGAAACTTTAGCAAAAAAACTATCATCTTTTGGAGTAAGTTGAGGTCCTCCAACAACATCTATTTCATTATGTTTATTTAAAAATTCATCAACTTTTTTTAAGTAATCATTTTCAATATGCGCATCATCATCTAAAAAAATAACATATTCTCCTTTTGCTTTTTCTACACCTTTATTCCTATTTGCAGAAGGATTTTTTCCTTTTACTACAACAACATGAAATTTGTTTTTATCATAATCTAATTTTTTTATTGCTTCTATAATCGGAGCATCTCTTTCAGGAGCTAAGGGGATTATTAATGTGAAACGCATTTAGAGTAAAAAACAAACAGAGTTATAAAGATTATTGTAAAAGATGATTGTAATGAAGATTTATATAAAATTTTATTGCTTTAGTATCATTTATAAAACTTCAAAGGAAATAATTTTCTTTAATTTTTTGTTAAAGTAGTATTTGCCTGCATAAGTTCCTCTTCCGCTTTCTCTTCTAAGTCTATTTGCAGTAGTTTTGAGATAGGCATATTCCGTTGAAAACCCTTTTTTGAAATCATATCCATGATAATCAACTCTCCTTCCACTTGGATCAAGAATTTCAAAATAAGCTCTTTTTTTATAGATTAAACTGCTTGCAGTAACTAGAGTAATCCTGTCATTTTCTCTAAATCTTGCATTACCTAATCCCACAATTTTTATATCATGATCCTCATGTAATAAATAATTACAAATAAACATTTTTAATCCTGCTTTATCCATTGTTCCTGAAGGATCATCATCTCTTGCAATAGCTTTGTCTACCAATAATCCATACCCCGAAATTCCTGAAACTATACCAACTAACCCAATCTTGTTAAATTCTCTTCTTGAAATTTTCTCATTCAATTTCTCTAAAGTTATTTGTTCCATGTATCTATTAAATATATAAAGTTTATAAGGATTGTGCTGTGTTGCACAACTCCATATAATTAACACAACTCTCGCTATTTTTTAACAATTAAGTAACTCCTTGAAGAAGATTATAAGCCCAATATTTCACTTTTGCTTCATGATACATATTTCTTTTCTTTGTTGCTGATACAGAGTCGCCAAATATTCTCGTTACAGCAGAAAATATGCCTTCTGTAATAGGCCATCTTTGTCCATATTGTTTTTCCCTGGACCATTCTTTATACGGCATGCTTTTGTAAATTCTTACTTCTTGTTTTCTTCTGGGCGATTTCGTTCTTGTTGAGCAATCATCACGAAGTTTTATCCCTGTTGGAATGCCATATTTCTCGCATAAGTTAAATGTATCCTGATTATCGTGTAATCCATCTCCGAGAAACTGTCCAATGTGCTCATGATTTTTTCTTACCATTCCCCTCGTCGCCGCTCTTTCATCAAGAGCTTCATTTGCAACACGAATATCAATAACATACTTCTTTTCTTTTGAGTTTTTTACACCCATAATTACCACTTTAATCCAACCTTTCTTCACTCTCCATTGTTCTCTCATCCATCCACCCCTTTTGCTAGATTTTTCTCCACTTCCATCTGCTCCAACGAGCAAATAATCTTTCATATCTTCTTCAAGCACTTTAAATTCAATATCTAAAGCATTATACCGACGACAAATTTGTGAAAAATTAATTACTGGAAAGTTATTGTGGGTTTCAGATAGCCAACGCATAAATCCTCCTAATGCCCTAAAATCAAATTTGCAATGCAATACTGCAAGAAACTTTATCATTGATTCAGGATAAAGGTAAGGCTGTCCTACTTTACCAGCGTTCATTCTTTCCAATTCATCATTCCAAAAAAGCAAGAATTCGGGATTAAAGTAAAAGTAACCTCTCATAACATATTTCTCGTTAGTTTCCTTCCAATCCCGGTTATCAATGTACCTCTTTTTCTTTGACATATTACTGAAATATTTATATCAGTAACAATATTTATATATTATTGTGGTCTACTATATAAATGAATTCGATAATTGTTAGTTATACTCTTGAGAAGTCTAAACCTCATCAAAGGCTTATGATCCATCGGCTTCTCTACGGCTATGACGACCTGTCCAATAATGGGGCGTACCGATACAAGAGAAAAGGTTTAATTGAAATATATTCTGGAAAAAAAATTAATAGAGGAGTATTCATCGTGCCTATAAAATTTAAGGACAAAATAATACCATTACTTAAGAAAAATAATGCGAAATTAGAGATTATACCTGTTAAATTGCCTTAATCATGCAACACAGCATTAATTAGAAACCATTTATTTTTTAGGTATTTAAACTATAGTGAAAAACATAAATAATTGAGCAAAAGTTATGTTTTTCCCTTGATAGTCAAGACATATAACTGCTCAATCTAAAATGTCATTGAC
>Ga0209541_10016002_pt1 | contig 11139 bp, 9 predicted proteins | sample RifCSPlowO2_01_FD_184027 | JGI IMG/M metagenome (GOLD analysis project Ga0209541, IMG submission 184027) | Groundwater microbial communities from Rifle, Colorado - Rifle CSP2_plank lowO2_0.1 (SPAdes) (version 2) | ecosystem: Environmental > Aquatic > Deep subsurface > Groundwater | place: Rifle...
TACTGGCTGGTTAGCTTGCCAGCTATCTTAAGTCGGCTCACTCGGGTGCTCAAACGGCACGGCTCTTCGGTGGTAGTTACTTCGCTCTACCATGCCGATATCGTGGGGATGTTGGCTGCCGCCTCACTCAAGGTACCCCAGCGTATAGTTATTCATCACGATGTTGAAAAATTGCCTTGGTTTATCGCTTGGGCCAAGCGGAGCCTGGCTCTCCCGCGCGCCACACGGGTAGTGGCCAATTCGCAAGCGGTCGGATATTTTTTGCAAAATTACTTTAAAGTACCGGCCGAAAAGTTGGTTATCATTCCCAATGGCATTGATACTGATCGTTTTGCCAAGGGCGGTAAATTGATGAACGGAACAGCTTTAGTGATCGGCATGATCGGTCGGTTGGAGCCGATCAAAGGCCCGGCCAATTTTGTGGAGGCCCTCTCTGTCTTAAAAGATCGTCTAGGTGACCAAACTCCTCCTGCCCTACTGGCCGGCGGTGGTAGTCTGCAGAGTCAGTTACAAACCGTGGCGCGAACTAGCGAGTTGGACCTGCAATTCTTGGGCGAGGTGGCGGATGTCGTGCCTGCCCTACAAGCGATCGATATCTTAGTGATACCTTCATTGGCCGAGGGCTTCGGCTTGGTGGTTCTAGAGGGGCTGGTCGCCCGTAAACTGATAGTTGCTGCTGACCTGTCTGCCATCAAAGAGCTGATCACTGATGGAGAAAATGGGCTACTCTTTCCGGCAGGGGATTCTTTGGCGTTGGCCAACCAGCTGCAACGCCTACTATCCGATCCGTTATTGCGGCAACGGCTCATCGATGGGGTAGTGCAGTGGTCTACCCAAAAATCTGCCGACTACGATATTCATCACATAGTCGGACAGTATCAGGAACTGTGGCGCTGAGCAAGCAGTCGATTAATCCAGTTTTTAACGGTATACGGCGTATGGGTTCTAAACCAACGGTAGATCAATTTGGTTATCAGCCGACTATCACGCTGGCTGAGAGTTATGATTCGATGCGCTAGGTCGGTTTGAAGTTGCTGGGCGATGGCGCTAAAGTTCGGCGCAGATTGATTAGCAGCAATCAGCTTCTGGTTGGCTTCACTTAGCAGTAAGATGACCTGACTAACGGTGTCGATTGAGAGGGCAGCTGCCGGGTTCGCCCAAGCGCGGATATAGGTGGTGGCGAGATTTTTGGGCAGCTCTCGGCCCAGTATTTTTTGTAGTAGTTGGAGCCGGATTTCAGCACTGCGTTGCTGCTGGAGCGATGATTTCTGGTACGATATCGAACCAACTCTCCAACGGCGGATACACAGCGGCTCTGACAAATTAGCAAATCTAGTTATTAGAATCATTCGACTCCACAGTTCGGTATCTTCCACATGGATGTAGTCGGGGTTATAGTTGCCAGCCTGGAGCACCACCGACCTTCTCATCATGACGGTGGGATGCATTACCGTGGATTCGAATAGCGAGCTCCACTCAATTAAGGCATGGTCAGTAGGGGGAGATATAATGGCTAATAGTTGTCCAGCACTGTTCACCTGTCGCATGGCAGTGCCCAGCACACCTACTTCGGGATGGGTATCGAAAAAAACTACCTGTTTAGCAAATCGTTCAGGCAAACTGATATCATCGGCATCCATGCGAGCAATTAACTCTCCGCGGGCCCGCTCCACCCCCTCTCGTAGTGCAGTGACTAGCCCGACATTGGTTGGGTGGTTGATTCGAACTATCCGCGGATCACTAAAAGAGGCGATAATGGCCGGGGTTCGGTCAGTAGAGCCATCATCGATTAGGATCAACTCAAAATCAGTGAATGTCTGGCCGAGGATGCTGTTCATCGCCTCCTCGACATAAGACCCGCCGTTGTAAACCGACATAACTACGGAAACTTTGGGGAGCCGCTGAAGGGGGATAGCCGGATTGTCTACGATCTGACTCATGCTAAGTTAGCTTCTGCTGGATAAATTTTTTCATAAATTCGATATAGGCTTGAGAAGAGGCCGACATAGGAATATCGATTTGATAGATGGATATGCCGGCTAATCCACTCTCGAGTACTTGTTTTTGTTGGTTCAAAAAAGTCGTGACGTCCCGCCCGCTGGCAATGGCTAAACTCTCCCAGTAGACCCAGCTATAACGGAATTCGATCCCCAGAACAGCAGCGATTATGGTGGCTAGTTGCGCGGAAGTTAGACTACTGACCCGGAAATCGTTTCCGCTATGTCGTCTCAAAAAGACGGCTGCGATTAGTTTAACCTGGTTCCCAATCTTCTCTGCTTTCACCAGCTGTTCTACCGGCACCTTGGCATAATCCTGATGCCAGATCGGGGTAGCCGATAACTTGATCCAACCAATTATCACTGCAATAAGTTTGCTCAAGCCCCGCCGAACGTAGTAACGAAGGCGTCCATCCGGGATGATGTTAGTAAATGCATTTAGCCACTGTCGGCCAATCAAATATTGATGGTAGATGGTTCTCTTCAACTCTGGCATTATCTCTAAGTGGTATGGATAAACCGACAAGTCGCTGGGATAGGCCAACATTACGCCTGATCGATCCATCATCACAAAGTCGTCTCCAAAAAAGGAAAAGCCAGGTAGGTCTTTGAGTTGAGACACTAGTGTAGTTTTGCCCACCCCCCCGGCTGCGGGGAAGATAATACCACGTCCATTGAGGCTAATGCCTGCGGCATGCACTAAACTAACCCCTTGGGGTACCAGTAGGAGTTGAGCGTAAAGATTGGTAGCCCGATTGGCGTAAGTGGTATATTCGGTCAAACGCTCGCCGTCAAAAGTTATGGCGTAGTGTTCAGTGGGAAAGTGAACTCCCCCGGCGAAACCGTATCCATTACCCAGCTTAAAATTATCGGCTGGTGGTTCAAACTCGGAATATTCTCTAACCAAATAGTTGGGCTGGGGCAGGGGGATCTCAGACCTCTCGCGACGCCAATAGTGTTCGTAGTTGGTTGCCAAATCGAGGCGATTTTGCCTGAGGTGCACTCGGAGCTTATTGTGTAGATCGTAGTAGTAGTCCATCAGCCTGATAGTAGTCAAAATCCGCTCCCAAAGCCATGCTTTTGTCATTATACCATTGATGAACCACCTTAAAGCTAATCGAATCGCCCCCTAGTCAGTGGCAGGAAATGACCCTTCCATTCCGGATCATTTTGTGTTACGATACTAGCTCAAAATGGTTGCCCACCTTATTCGCTGGTATAGGCGGCCAAAGCAGAAAAAATGAGATAATGTAAAAGATTTAATCGGTATATAATCGCCAGCATGGAACAGTCACGTAAAAAAAGAGCATTAATTACCGGTATCACCGGCCAGGATGGTAGCTACCTAGCCGAGCTGCTATTAGAGAAGGGCTATGAGGTTAGGGGGGTCGTTCGGCGGGCCAGCTCTTTTAATACCAAGCGGATCGATCACCTCTACGCCAATCCTGATTTCGACCTTTTTTATGGCGATCTAACTGACCACGCTTCGATGGCCAAGATCATCGGCGAGTTCAAACCCGACGAGATATACAATCTTGCGGCGATGAGCCAGGTGGGCATATCGTTTGAGGTGCCGGTCTATGCTCTGGCTACCAATACCTTAGGCGCGCTGAATATCTTGGAATATATCCGGGAGCATTCACCCAAGACCAAATTTTATCAGGCATCCAGTTCGGAGATGTTCGGGGCCCCCAAAAGCCAGCCGCCATTTAACGAGGGTTCGGATATGCGGCCACAGAGTCCCTACGGTGTATCAAAATTGGCGGCCTTCCACCTGGTCCGTAACTATCGCGAGGGCTACGGTTTGTTTGCGACCACCGGTATTCTGTTCAACCACGAATCACCGCGGCGGGGAGAAAACTTTGTTACCCGCAAGATCACTCGCGGCATCGCCGCCATCTTAACGGGCAAAGCCACCGAGCTGCGTTTGGGTAATATAGATGCCGTGAGGGACTGGGGCCACTCCAAAGATTACGTCAAAGCCATCTATCTGATTATGCAGCAGCCGGAGTCGGGGGAGTATGTAGTGGCAACCGGTGATGCCCATAGTGTTAAAGAGGCATTGGAGTATTGCTTTGGGTTGGCTGGACTCGACTGGCAGAAGCATGTAGTGATCGATCAAAAATACTTCCGGCCCAACGAAGTGCCTTATCTGCAGGGAGATTCCAGCAAGATCCGGGCTCTCGGTTGGCAGCCGGAGTATAACTGGCAATCGACCTTAAAGGAGATGCTCGAGCAGGACATTAAAGAGATCGGCGAAGATCCCTCCCTATATATTAAAACCAGCCGTCCGATAGAAATAAAATAAGCCATGAGAATTATCAAAAGTGGCGACCGCACCATAGCCTGGGTCTTTGATGGTCAATTCGAAGAGGGGACCAAGCCCTTGACCGATGAAAAGTGGGCTCTGCAGGTTATCAACCTCAAGCACCCCAAAGGCAAGGTGCTGGTGACCCATCGTCATCAGCCCATGTCTAGAACCACCGAGAGCCTGATGGAGATGCTGATGGTTATAACCGGACGAGCTCGAGTAACGATCTATGATCAACAGACGCCGATCGAAGCGGTGGAGCTATCGGCTGGCCAGGGGGTGATGCTGGTGGATGGCGGGATCGGCATCGAAGTATTGGAAGATGCCCAGATGCTTGAGTTTAAGAACGGACCCTTCCTGGAAGATAAAATAGTTATTTAACCTTATCGCTAACCATGACTTTAAAAGATATCGCCAAAGCGTTGTTGCCGGCCGGGGCTAGATTAAAGATTCGCCAACTAGTTGGCGCCCAAGATAGCCTAGACGCCACTTATGTCTATCCAGATAGCTGGATTAGCCAAAGGAAATTTTATGGCCAATACGGTGAAGATTTAAAACTACTGCCGCTGTTTGCAGGCCAGTCGAGCGGCTACTTTGTTGAGGTGGGGGCATTGGAGGGTATCCGTTTTAGCAATACTTACTATTTTGAGCGGTTGGGCTGGCGAGGAGTATGTGTGGAACCGCACCCCGATTACATCGATCTGCTCAAGAGCAATCGGCCAGGTTCAACGGTTATTCAAGCGGCGGTGGGTAAAGCGGATCTGCCGGCGGTTGATTTTTACATTAACTATCGAGGCTCTCTATCCACTCTCGACCGAGGCCTGGAATCATATTTTAAATCGCACTACCAAAAGGGCTTTGGGGGGTTTAAGACCATCCAAGTGCCACTGCTAACCCTGAACGCTATTTTAGAACGCGATCAGGCACCAACTCCCATCGATCTTATCTCAATCGATACAGAAGGAACGGAAGCCGACGTGTTAGCCGGATTCGATATCGATAAATATGCTCCGCGAGTAGTGGTGGTGGAGGTATCCATCAGGCGGGAGGCCATCGATGAGTATATGGTAAAACACAACTACATCCTGGCCTGCTCCAATCCCTCTAACGCGATCTTCTGCCGCAACCAAGCCGATGTCGAGGTGGTCAGGACCACCAATGTGGCAGGCGTTCAATACTCTCCCCAACATCCATTAGATAACTAAAATGGAAAAGATTTTTCCAGAACCATCGTTCGGCGAAAATGGGAAACCAGATTTTGATTCTCAAAAAACGCAATACTTCTCTGATTTTGCCGTTAAACATCGAGAATATTTCAAATTACACCGAGATTATGGGGTGCTGAACAAGGCAGAAGGGTGGCGGAATGTCTCTGAGCATTGCCTCCTGGAAGCAGTAACTGCTGATATATTGGCCGAGGGGTTAGGGTTGGCCGAGGAGGAAAGGGAACAGCTGGTAGCGGGGGCCATCCTGCACGATTTTTTTAAGCGTCGGCAGATGGAGATGCTTCGGGCAAGTGGGGGGAGCGTGGAGGCTCTAGAGGCTTCTGAGCGTGAGTCCGACAAGGTGCTTGAGGAGCGAGGCTACCCCAATAGCATAGTTCGTATTGCCCGCTCGGCGGCAGACTTTAGGAGAATGATGGATCCTGATGTCTCATTGTCCGAGAGGATTATGAATTACGTTGACAACATAACAATTAACAACCGGATCGGATCTGTAGATGAGCGGGTTGACAGGAATGAGGCCAACCCTGCTTACCAGAAGATCAATGAGGCGGGGCGAGAATTTTTTGGAGGCCTAACCGAATCTCAGGCACAGCGGAAATTTGGCAAAGAGATTCAGCGAGAGCTGTCCCATAAGCTGGGCATTAACGATCCAGATAGTTTGCCCCAATGGATTGGGCAGAGACTGACGGTTCGCATCGAAAAGTCACGATGACCATGGATAAAGTATTTCAACCAACCAATCAGATCCCGCAGATGGAGCCTTGGTTCGATGAGAACGAGGCCAAAGCCCTGTCCGATTATATGGCGGCCGGCGGCTGGATAACCGAGTTCAAAAAAACCCGGGAGTTTGAGCAGATGATCGCAGAGTTTGTGGGAGCCAAGTACTGCTCCATTGTTAGCAATGGAACAATTAGTCTTGCCCTAGCGCTGATGGCCTACGGGATCGGCCCGAATGACGAAGTGATCGTTCCGGATTACACCATGGTAGCTACTGCCAATGCGGTAGTGCTGGCCGGGGCGGAGGTAGTCTTCGCTGACATAGAGAAAGAGAGTTTATGCTTAGGACTCACCCAAATTAAAGCAGCCATGTCGGAGCGGACCAAGGCGGTAATCTTGGTTACCATCAATGGTCGTTACCCCAATGATCTCGAGCAGATCATCTCTTTCTGCTGCGAGCGGGGGATCAAGTTGATCGAAGACGCCGCCCAATCTTTGGGGTCGCGCAAGGGAGGCCAGCATCTCGGCACCTTTGGTGATATCGGCAGTTTTTCTTTTAGCGCCCCCAAGGTTATTACTACCGGTCAAGGCGGAGCCTTGATCACGGATGACGAAGCGGTGATCGAAAAGATTCGTCTGTTGCGTGATTTTGGCCGGGAGAAGCCGGGGGAAGATCATTACTTGACCATGGGCTGGAACTTTAAATTTACCGACCTTCAGGCCGTTATCGGTATTGAGCAGATGAAGAAATTGCCTTGGCGGGTGGAACGAAAAAAGGCCATCTATCAGCTTTATCAGGATCAGCTTAAGGATGTGACCGAAGTTGAGTTTATCCCTACCGATCTAACCGATACCTCGCCTTGGTTTATTGATGTTCTGGTTCCCGTTGACAAACGGGCGGGGCTGATCGAGCATCTTAAAAGTCAGGGGGTCGGTTCGCGGCCATTTTATCCCGCCCTACACAGCGAGCCGGTTTACGCTCGGGTAGGATCGTACCCCATAGCCGAGGACATTGCCCTCCGGGGGCTCTGGCTGCCGTCGTCTGCTCAATTGACCGACGAACAGGTTATAACAGTGTGCGTGGCAATTAAGGAGTATTTTTCGAATCGCTAGTTAATTATGAGTAAGGTCATCAAAAAAGTAGCCATCTATCCCGGTTACGCCAATATGCTGAAGGATCAGGTGTTTGATCTCGATTCCGAAGTTGGTCGGCAGCTGCGAGGGCTGCCGGTGCTCCAGCGCTATATTGCCTTGCGCGATCTGCTAGCTCAAAACGGGATCGAGCTGCATACCTATGATATGTACAGCGACCCGAAGGAGATTGATGTCTGGCTGATGTTGGAGATGAAACCCAGCCGATATCTGTTTATGGCGCGTCACCTGATCAATCCCAAAAAAGTGATCCCGATCGTCATTGAACCGGAGATAGTTTTGCCCTGGCAGTGGAGGTATATGCGGCTCTGGTCACGGTTACACCCGATAGTGCTAACCTGGTCACCCGAGCTGGTTAGATCGGATAAAAGATTTCATCGATTCTACTATGCCCCCTTCTTGTTTGATGTTAATAAATACGAATACTACCTGGCTAAGCCCAAGAAAAATCTTTGCATGCTGATGCAATCCAACAAAGCCTCGAGGGTGCCGGGCGAGCTGTATTCTTTACGCCGCGAGATCATTCGCTACTACGAGAAAAGAGGGGACAATCTATTTGATCTTTACGGTTTTGGTTGGAATACCCCCAACACTCAACACCTTGGCCCATCCGAGCCGTTCTATACCCCGGTCCATAAAGGGATCGCTGACGACAAGTCGGAAACCTTTGCCGAGTATCAGTTTGTGTTCTGCATCCAAAATTTTGTGCCCGCCGGAGACTATGAGTCGGATGTCTTTATGGCGATGGCGACCGGAGCTGTGCCGATCTTTCTGCCGCCGGCGGATGTTGACGAGCTGATCCCAGCCGATGCATACATAAACTATAGCCATTTCCAGAATCTAGACGAGCTAACCGCTTATCTCCAATCGATCGTTGGAACAGAACATTACGCAGCATACCGTCGTCGAGGGTGGGAGTATCTTAACTCCGAAAAGTTCCGCCCATTTACGGTGCAGCAGTTTGCCGAAGACATTCATCGGTCTATTCAACTAGCTCGGTAATTGGCCCCGCTAGTTCGGCTGCTGGGCTTGGCTCTTTTTCTGCCAAGATGTTTTTTAGTTTCTCAAACAAGGTTTCTTTAGCTACGATCAGCACCCCGAGATATACCGCAATAGCGACAAGGAAGGAGATCCCGAAACTAACACCTAATCGCTGGAGCCCAATAATTACCAGCCCCATAATTATGGTGGCCGGGATGATTTTTTTGAGGTGGGAGAGTAACTGAAAACCAAACCGCTGCTGGATCTGGTAATAAAGCAGACTATAAACTACCACCTGAACCACCATGGTAGTTAAGCCGGCGCCAAGCGCCCCCAAGTGGGGGATCAGCCAAAAGTTTAATGTCAAATTTATAATTGTACCGAGCGCGATTGGGCGGAGTAGTTGTTTTTGCAGATTACCAGCCAGAATAGCGGATTGGATGATAGCAAAAGGGAAGGAACTGACTACTGCGATGATTAGGACGACAAAGATAGGGCCGGCTAGGGAGTAGTTCTGTCCATACATCAGGGTGATTACCCGATCGCCCATCAAGATACCGCCTACTACTAAGGGCAGAGCGATGCCCATAGTGATGGCCAATGATTGTCCCATAATCGAGCGAAATTTATTGGCATCGTGATCAACCAAACGAGAGAGCGCGGGTAACATACTGCCAGCGAAGATGGCAGGTAGTACCTCCAAAAACTGCACTGGTTTTTGGGCGGCGGCGTAGAGTCCCAACTCGTGTGGCGTGCTTAGCCAACCGAGCATTAAGGTGTTCCAGTAGGATAGCAGCACTAAAAAGAAACCATAAAGGGCTAACGGCCAGGCCTCGGCGGCGATTTTTTTAATCCACCCCCAGGAGTATTCCAGTCGGATCTTGCTAAGCTGGCCTCTTAACGCCCAGATGGTAGCCAATAACCCAAAGGCGCTTCCCACGACATAACCGATAGTTAAATAGTAAGGGGTGGGGTGATTTAGCAACAGCCCTAATACCACCACTCCAAATACCAGATTAGTTAGCAGACTGAGGCCAGCTTCTACCTCCATCTTTTCTAGGCCGCGGATCAGAGAGAAGCCAAAGTCGCGTAACCCATCGAATAGGAAGAACAGCGCGATCAAGGTTATTAATCCCTTGGCCTCGGGGATGGGAGTGATTAATGGCCCAGCAAGAGCTATCACTAAAGCCACCATAACCATTAGGCCAAGCTTAAGCGAGAAAGTAGTTGAGATATATTTTGATCTTAACGACGGGTCCTTGGCTACCTCTCGCACAAACAGCGAGCTAACGCCCAATTCGGCAAATATGCTGGCAAAACCGGCTACCGCCAATGCAAACGAAAATATCCCGTAACCGGCTACATCCAAGACCCGGGCAGCGTACAAAATAACAGCCAGCCGGATTAGTCGGCTGAATACCAAGCTAATGCTTAGCCAAAAGATATTTTTTACAACGGTTTGGCCGAGGGTGCGGTTGGAAAAAAGCAGTCGGGCGATTTTTTTGCGCATGGGGGTGATTGCTATAGAATAGCTAAATTTAGGTTACCAGAGTCTGCTTTTATTCGCCATCAGGTACAATAGTAATGAGGCTAATCTAACGGATGTACACATGATATTTTTAGGTGTTTTGTCATTTATTCAGCTCACCATCCTTCCGGGTTGGCTGATAACTTGGTTTTGGAAAGCTCCCAGTTGGCTAAGTCGGGTATTAGTCTCTTTTGGTCTCTCCCTTCTCTTTAATCAGTTCCTGGTAATGATGCTGGTTGTGTTGGGTTGGTTTAACCAACCCGTTGTTCTTGGGGCAGTAGGCGTAGAACTACTGGCGCTATTCTGGTTGTTATATAAACAGAGCTGGAAATTTTGCCCCCAGGGTGCGCTAATTCTATTGCCAACCAGCGCGTCAGCAGACCTCCGATTGCCTTGTTGGCTAAGCCGGACTTTGTTTTGGGTGATCTTGGCCGGAGCCGTGGCCAGTTTGTGGACTATCATCAGTCGGATTGTTGCTCTTAACCCGGGCGTGTTTAACATCTGGGATGATGTGGTTTCTTTCAATCGTTGGGCTTTGGAGTGGCATCACAAGGGGTTTCCACAAGACACGGCGTTTTATCCTCAACTTATTCCTGCCAACTGGGCGCTTTCCTACGCCTTAGTGGGTAATAATGAAATTCAATTTTTCGTCAAGGCGGTTATGGGGATATTCCCGATTGCAATTCTGTTAACTTTTGTAGACTTGTTTTATCGTTCCCGCCGGGTCGTCTTTTTGTTGGGACTGTTATTCACCACCATTCTGCTCTTAGCCCTATCCTCCAATTTCATTGGCTCGGGTTATGTTGATATACCCACCGCCTTCCTGGTTTTTTTGGCAGGATCAATGTTGATCCCAGACTTATTTGAGAAGCGCCTAACAATCAGCCATCTGATTGTGGCCTGTATTTTGGCCGCCACTGCCGCCCTTACTAAACAGGGTGGGTTATTTATCATCTTTCCCCTGATGGTTTGGTCGGGTATATTAGTATTTGCTCAGCGAAAAAGATTGTTGCCTGTTTTGAAGTGGTCGGTTAGCCTCATATTAATATTCGTAGTCCTTATTTCGCCTTGGTACGGATATAAATTATGGCAAATGAATCGTGGGCTGGATGCTTCCGAAATAGTCAGCGTGGAGAATGCTCTCATTAGGGCAGTAGGTGAGCGTTCGCTAATTGGTCGGTGGTCTTATGGGGCCAACACGGTGGCTGTTCGTTTTAGTGGACAACT
>Ga0209541_10016005_pt1 | contig 11133 bp, 21 predicted proteins | sample RifCSPlowO2_01_FD_184027 | JGI IMG/M metagenome (GOLD analysis project Ga0209541, IMG submission 184027) | Groundwater microbial communities from Rifle, Colorado - Rifle CSP2_plank lowO2_0.1 (SPAdes) (version 2) | ecosystem: Environmental > Aquatic > Deep subsurface > Groundwater | place...
TTGATACACAACACAATTGAACTAGGAAATGTGACAGTTGCTGGCGATACAACAGAATGGTACGTTAAAGCAAAAGGATTTGACAAAGCCTTCGCAAACTTTTCAGACCTTAGCGAAGCAGACAGAGTAGAGCCAGAAATTTGCGAAGAAAAAGACAACGCAAACACATGCATGTTCAGCACAGTAATACAAAACTCAGGACCATACTTGGCAAACATAACATTTGAATTCTCTGATTTGGCAGGAAATACTGCGCGCAAAAAAAACAATTTATTTGTATACGGACTATCAAACGAGCTAAACCCCAACTATTGGAAATTAGGAACAACACAATGCAGCCCAAAAATGATAGATAGAGAAACAACATCGCTAATACCGCATCCAGTATATTGCGCATTAAGCCTTGAAAAGAAAACATCAAACTCACAAGCAGTGCCAGTTGCAACACTTTTGAAAGATCCAACACGATGCACAGGTGACACAACAGGATTAATTGCAGATGTGAGCATAAGAAACGCAGGATTCGACAGCAAACACCCAGTCTTAGCGCTTACTTTAGAATCAACAAACTTTGAAATCAATGAAATAAATGTAAGTTGCCCAGTTGAGATTTATACAAAAGTCGGCGACAAATTCACAAACGTGCCAGAAGAAGAAATTGCTAATTTTAGTTTATCATTTTATAATCTGCCATTTGGAGAACTGAATAAAAACGTGAACAAAGACATAGATGAAGCAGTAGACTCAGCTTCAAAAACATTAAAATGGGTGGGAACACTACAAAAATTTGTTGATTATGCAGGAAAAATCTGCCAGATAAAAAGCATAATCAGCTCAATACTAGGAACATTTGATACGATATTAACATTATTTGATGTTACAGCAAAAGCAATAATGCCACTAGCACCTGCAGTTGGAACAGACATTGACCAACTAAGACGAGCAATGTGCACAGGAAGCAAAGGACCACTCGAAGAATGGCTAATGGGCTCAGGAGAAAAATCAGTTGCACCAACAATGTTTGGAGTCTTAGACAATTTCTGCGCATTCGTAGACTGCAGACTAACGCGCACACCTGAAAAAGAAAAAAGCGAATACAGCTGGGTAAGAGACGGCGCATCAATTATTGGAGGAACTGGAGCAACAGCAAATTGGTGCAGCACAATACAAGACTTCACATCATTTGGAACAAATCAACCAGGCTCGGCATTAGGACAAAATGAAAATTCACGCGCAAACGTATTTGGAGACCTAAGCACAAAAGACGTTAACGCAGCGCTAAAAGGCGCAGGAACAGATGTTAAACAACAAGAACAATTAATCGACGTAAAAGACAGCCTAGTCTGGAGTACAGCCTGCCTATGCGTGCCAGGAATATTATACAATTTGAACAAATACAGGCAAATACAATGCAGATACGCAACATGCATGATGGAAGATTTGAAAGACAAAGGCATACCAAAAAGCTATTGCACAGACACTCGCCATTACCAAACATGCAATTTTGTAATGGGAGAAGTGTTTAGCCTGCTGCCAATCACTGCATTCCTAGACAAAATATACAAAGCACTCGCTGATGTGATGTCAAACCCATTCGCAGCAGTCTCAACATTAATGGGCTGCATATGCGGCGGATGCAAAGGAATAATTCCAGGAGTAATAGATTATTGCAAAGGCTCAATGACAGGCGCATTGTATACTGCGTGCATAACAACAAAAACAATAGCAAAAGTAGGAGACGCAGCAGCAAGCATAATGCAAATGACAAAAATGACAAACGCAAATTATTGGAAAGTAAACAACGACTGGTGCAGTTCAATGGAAAAAGCGCAAGAAAGAAGAGAACAAGCGCAGGAATAAAATGAAAGAAGAAGTTAAAAGATGGATTGAGCAGGCAGAACACGACTTAAAAGCTGCAAAAGATAGTTCTAATGCTGGAAATTTTGGATGGGCTGCTTTTCAAGCACAACAAACTGCCGAAAAATCTCTAAAAGCAATTATTTTAAACAGAGACGGAAAAATAAGAAAAATACACGACTTAATTGAGTTGGGGCGAGACGCTGATCTGCCTGAAAACATACTTAACAAACTAAAAGAGTTAACACAAGCATAAATTCATGTACGATATCCAGATATGCAAACAAAACCAGTTTCAAAAGAAAAAGCATTACAATTCATAGAACTAGCTAAAGAGGTCATTAAATGGTCGGAAGAAAATCTATAAAACAAAAACTAAAAGAGTTCAGACACGAAGTAAATAAAGACCTCCCCATAAAAAAAATAATATTCTTTGGCAGCAGAGTAAGAGGCAAAACAGGAAGAGATACAGATATAGATTTAGTAATAGTTAGCCAAAAATTCAAAAAACTAGATTTTTTTCAGAGAGGAGCAAAAATGTATGATTATTGGAATTTAAGATATCCGGTAGATTTTTTGTGCTACACACCACAGGAATTTAAGAAATTAAAAAAACAAGTAAGCGTAGTATCAGAAGCAGTCAAAACAGGAGTAGAAATATGACAAACGCAAATTATTGGAAAGTAAACAATGACTGGTGCAGTTCAATGGAAAAAGCAGAAGATAGAAGACAAGAAGCAGCAAAATGAGAACCAACAAAAATATTATGACTGCGATTACCAAGAAAGCGAAGCAAAACAATCAATTCAAAAGAAATTTCACTAAAAAAAATAAATGGTAACAAAAAGTTATCGGCATAATGACTAAAAAATGAACACAAAACTTAAAATAATAGAACTTTTGAATGAAAACAAGAATGGAATACATTTAAGAGAATTATCAAGATTTCTAAAAACAGGAATGCCTAACGTTAAAAGACACACCACAACTCTTGAAAAAGAAAAATGGTCTGTTAGAGAATTAAAAAAATCAGGCATTGTGATGCACAAAATTTATAAACTTTCATGCATTATGATGAAAATAACGTATGGCTGAAAACACAATTAGAGACATATTATTGATACAGAAAAGAGAATTGGAAGATAGGATTAAAGAAAGGTATATAGAACGCAATGGCAGTCCGAACAAACTTAATAATAACCTAATAAAAGTGATAATTGGACCGAGAAGAGCAGGCAAGTCTTTCTTTGCAATTCATCTTTTAAACAAAGTAAGCAGTTTCGGATACGCAAATTTTGATGATGAGCGAATTATTGACATAACAGACTATGATGATATAATAAACATGATAAATGTAATTTACAAAAACCCAAAACTTATTCTATTTGATGAAATACAAAACTTAAACAAATGGGAATTATTTGTAAACAGGCTGCAAAGACAAGGATATAATTTGGTCATTACAGGCAGCAATTCAAAACTATTAAGCAAAGAACTGTCAACACACCTAACAGGCAGACACATTCAACTGAACATATTCCCATTTTCTTTCAGTGAATTCCTGCAAACAAATGAACTGAAAGAGCTGACGAATAGTGAGATAAAAGAAAAATTAGTGTATTACTTGACCAATGGCGGATATCCAGAACCAATCATTAAAAAAATAGACACGAAAGAATATTTACTAACACTATTTAACTCAATCATTTACAAAGACATAATAAAACGATTCAAGATACGCTCAGCCCAAGCAATAGAAAACCTGGCAATGCAACTTATTTCAAATGTGACAAAAGAATTTTCCTACAATACATTGAGCAAAATAACAAAATGCAAAAGCGCGCACACTGTTGAAAAATACATCAGTTATCTTGAAGAATCATTCATTTTTTTCACTATACCTTGTTTTTCGTTCAAAACAAAAGAACAAATAAGTGCCAACAAAAAAATATATTGCATAGATAATGGATTCATTCACGCCAAAGCAACCACATTCAGCCCAAATATGGGTATGTTGTGTGAAAATCTTGTTGCGATAACATTAAAAAAACATGAAATTAATGGCACAATACATCTTTATTACTGGAAAAACCAGCAAAAAGAAGAAGTTGATTTTGTTTTACAACAAGGAACATGCATAAAAGAACTAATTCAAGTATGCTACAACATAAACAATCCCAAAACCAAAGAAAGAGAAATACGCGCACTACTAAAAGCAAGTAAAGACCTCAAATGCAACAATCTAATACTGATAACAAATGAATATGAAAAAGAAGAGACAACAACATGGTTCGGAATCAAAAGAAAAATAAAATACATCCCCCTATGGAAGTGGCTATTAGAAAGAAAATGAACAAAACAACAATACTTTTGATAATGATAGTTTTGGCTAGTGTTGTGGTTGAAGCACAAATAATAGCTGCAGATAATTCTCCAAATGTGAATGACATCAAGCAAGGAAAACAAATAGGTGGACGAGCAATATGAAACAAAATAAAGATTTAGAAAAACTTAAACGAAAAATAGCAGGAATACTAAAAAACAAAGGAATTGAAAAAGCAGGAATATTTGGAAGTTACGCGAGAGGCGAACAGAAGAAAAGCAGTGATGTTGATATTTTAATAAAAACTCCAAAAAAGATAGATTTGTATGATTTTATAGGCATAAAACAAGAATTGGAAGACGCTTTACACAAAAAAGTTGATTTGGTTGATTATAAATTAATAAGACCTGAAATCAGAGATAAAATATTAATGGACGAGGTGAGATTACTATGAACCGCGACGAATCTTTCTTATTGCAAGACATATTAGACAGCATCGAAAATATCAAAGAATTTTCTAAAGGATTATCAAAAGCGAATTTTATTAAAAACACGTTAAAACAAAGCGCAATAATAAGACAATTTGAAATAATAGGTGAGGCAGTCAAAAATATTTCCAATACAACAAAAGACAAGCACTCACAAGTTGAATGGAGAAAAATCGCAGGCTCAAGAGATATCTTCATTCACGGCTATTTTATGGTTGACTTGGAAAGAGTGTGGGACTTAATACAAAAACGCTTACCAGAATTAAAAAAACAAATACAGAAGATAAAAAAAGATTTAGAAAAAAAATGAAAACAACAATTTTTATCATAATGATAGTTTTGGCTAGTTTAGTGGCAGACATTACAAAAATGATACACCCAACATATCAATCGATATAAAATGTATACCAACACTGATTTAAAGATTTTGGAACAGATTTACATACTGCCAGGAATTCATACAAGAGGGCTTGCCAGAAATCTTAAGATGGGAATGCCATCCATAAATAACGGGCTTAAAAATACTAGAAGCCTCATTAAAAAACAAAAATCAGGGAACCAAATAAAATATTCCTTAAACTATTCAAAAGACGCTCTAACACCTGCTTTGCACTGCGTTGAATACTCGCGGTTGGAACAACTACCTCAAAAAATCAAGATAAGCATCAGAGACTTCCTGAAAGAATTATTGCACAAACCAATATTATCATTATTATTTGGAAGCTACGCAAAAGGCAATAACACTTCCGCATCAGACATAGACATTTTATTAGTATTTCAAAAGACAGAAAACACAAAAGAAATAGAATATACCTCAAAAAAAATAAGCATGCAAACAAATACAAAACTTAATCCGATTTATGTAGACTACAATATTTTCAGACAATCTTTTCATAACCCAACAAAAGAATTTTTTAAAAACATAAAAAAAGACAAAATACTACTCACAGGAATAGAATGGTGGAGGCAACTCGAAGATGAAGAGTCCTAACTGGAAAGTATGGCTCAAAGATATGCACGAATGCAAAAAATGGTTTGACAGATATATCGCCACGGCTGTTTTAATGAAAACAACAGATGACTCAAAACTCCACATAAAAAAAAGCAACCACAACCTAAATTTCGCCAATTGGATAATTGAAAAACACAAAAATGAAATTCCAAAAATATTTGGAGAAGAAACATTCTACGACTGGGCAATAAGCATTTATTACTACGCTATCTATCATTCATCACTGGCGTTAATTAGCAGAGAAGGATACGAATCAAAAAACCATTCAGCAACACTTTGTTTCCTCATATACCACCACTACCACAAACAAAACACTCTCAAAAAAGAAGACATAGAATTTATTGCAGAATATTTAAACAAAAAAGACATTGAAACCATAGGATTTTCGAAAGAATTAAGAGATAAAGCAAGTTATGATGTTCATGAATCATTCGAACTAAACCTATGCGAACAAATCAGAGACGAAGCAATAAATCTAATCAACAAAATAAAAATCTTACTACAAAAATGAATAAAACAACAATACTTTTGATAATGATAGTTTTGGCTAGTGTTATTGGTGAAGAATGATGCAAGCGCAAATAACCAACAAACCAAACTACGGCAAACTCATAAAAAATATAGGCAAGATACTTGAACAAGGAAGAAAACAAGCATACACAGCAGTAAATATTATTCTTTTACAAACGTATTGGCAAATTGGAAAAGAAATAATCAACTTTGAGCAAAAAGGACAAGAAAGAGCAGAATACGGAACACAATTATTAGAAAAATTATCTGCAGACCTAAAAATTAACTACGGCAAAGGCTTTAGCAGAAGAAATGTGCTGGATATGCGGCGATTCTATTTATTCAACAAGAAATGGCAGACAGTGTCCGCCAAATTAAGCTGGAGCCAGTATGTTGAATTATTACACATAGACAATGACTTGGAAAGAAAGTTCTACCAAATCCAATCAGAAAAAGAAAAATGGTCTGTCAGAGAATTAAAAAGACAGATTAATTCAGCATTATTTCAAAGACTTGCCCTCCGCAAAGATAAACAAAACATTATCAAACTCTCAAAAGAAGGAAACACCACAATTCAAGCACAAGACATGGTAAAAGACCCATACATTCTTGAATTTCTCAAAATTCCAGAAAATTACGATTACAGCGAACGAGAACTAGAACAAAAAATAATAGATAATCTTCAAATGTTCCTGTTAGAATTAGGGAAAGGATTTAGCTTCGTAGCAAGACAATACAGAATAACATTAGGAAACAAACACTACTATGTTGACTTAGTGTTTTACAACAGAATCCTAAAATGCTTTGTACTAATCGACTTAAAAATAGGGGGAGCAAGCCACCATGATGTAGGACAAATGAACACATACCTCAATTACTTCAAAAAAGAAGAACAAACAGAAGGAGACCAAGACCCAATAGGAATAATTCTTGCAGCAGGAAAAGACGACTTTGAAATTGAATTCGCACTAGGCAGCATAACCAACAAATTATTTGTTTCAAAATACAAACTATATTTACCAAACAAAAAAGAATTAATAGAAAGACTACAAACAATACAAAAATGAACAAAACAACAATACTTTTGATAATGATGATAGTTTTGATTAGTTTAGTGGTTGAAGCGCAGATTTCTAACATTCAAGATTTAAAAGATGGAGACAAAATAACAATATCCCCCTACACAGGTAAAAGAGTAAAATGAAAAGACTATTGTTTGATACAAACATTTACGGATTGATTGTAGAAAAAAGAGAAAAAGATTATTTTCAGAAGATGTTATCAAAACAAGACATAATTATCTGCGGATGTTCAATCATCAGAAAAGAACTTCGCGACACACCAAAAAAAGAAAAAACTTTAACAGATATAGGCATAAAAAATCTCAGAATCACACTTTTAGACCTCTATGATGCTGTGACAAAAAGCCATGACATAATGATAGATAAGAAAACAAAGGCATTAGCAAACAAATATTTAGAAAGATTCAGTGAACTCACAAGAAAAACAGCGATTGGACATCTAACAAATGATTTTATGCTCGTTGCCTGCGCCACAATCAATAATCTCGATTTAATAGTATCCGAGGACCACAAAACATTATTGTCAATAGAAGCAATAAGAACATACAACTTCGTCAATGGAATGGAAGGATTAAAACTCCCAGGAGTATTCACATATGAAGAATTCAAAACACTAATCAAGAGGTTGTTTCCCTTATGAATGCACGCAACGCCTTCCTAAACTCAGGATTTTTCATAGACTCATCAATCCTATTCCAAAGAGCATCCCAGTCAGTTTTTTGCGTCATAACATATAATAAACCTAACAAATATAAAAAACTTACGGTAAAAAAATGAAAACAACAATACTTTTGATAATGATAGTTTTGGTTAGTGTGGTTGTAGTTAAAATGATAGATTTAAATACCAAACGATATTATGATATACTAAATGATAGAAAAAAGTACCATTGAAAAAGTTATGGCTAAGTTTTTTGAAAACCCAACAACAGAAGTTCATTTAAGAGAGCTTTCAAGACAGTTAAAAATATCAATGCCCACAATAATATCAACAACAGACAAATTAAGCGAAGAACAATTACTTCAGAAGAAAAAAAGCAAATTTTTAACAACTGTAAAAGCAAATGTACAGAATACTCGATTTATAAGACTAAAAAGAGTGTTTAACATTGAACAAGTATACGAATCAGGCATAGTTGATGAATTAATAAAAGAATACAACCACCCTCACGCAATAATTCTATTTGGAAGCTATTCTCGCGGAGAAGATATCGAGCGCTCAGATATAGACATCACAGTAATAACAAACAAAAAAATCAGTTTAGATACTGCAAATTATGAGAAAAAACTGAAAAGAACAATCCAAATATTGCAGCTCACAAAAGATAAAATACCTGAAGAACTATTCAATAATCTTATGAACGGAATAATACTTGAAGGATACTTGGTAAAATGAAAAAGTCCCCTTTAGAATCATACTCAAAAATGAGTTATATTACTCAAAAATGGGTAGATTTATTATCCTCTTTTGCGAATGATTACTCAGCAAAGTTATCAGAAACACAACTTGCAAAAAAATCAAAAATCCCCCAACAAACTGCCTCAAGATATCTTGACATGCTTGCAAAACTCAATCTGGTGCAGCACACAAAACAAGGAAGAAACAAACTTTTTTATTTTGACCTCGAAATGCCTTCAACAAAAACAATAATGACTCTCATCGAAAGCCAAAAATCACTGCAATTTCAATTAAAAACAAAAGAAATAATGCCTGCAATAAAAGAAATTCTAAAAAATTGTGAGACACTAATTGTTTTTGGCTCTTATTCAACTGGCACATTTAACAAAGAATCTGATTTAGACATCATCATCTTAGGAGAGCATAACAAAAAAGAAATACAAAAAATAAAACAAAAACAAACCATAGAAATCAATGAACATTACGCAACATACAAAGAATTCGCGCAATCATTAACATCAAAAAATCCATTAGCAATAGAAATAATGCAAAACCACACGTTATTAGGAGATGTTTCAAAAATAATAACTATACTTTGGCAAAACGCACATGCAAAAAGATAAACTAACCTGGTGTTGCAAACAAAAAAAAGGAATCAAACTAATAGACTTAAAACCACACCTGAGCGAGTCATACATAAAAGAAGCAGATGAAACACTTGAAAATATGTTCTTATCAAAAGGAAAATGGAAAATAATCACTGCATACTATGCCTGCTATAACGCAATTTATGCAATACTAATGAAATGCGGAATTCAGTGCGAAATACACGAGTGCACAATAGAGCTAATGAAACTATTTAATTTTGCATCTTCTGAAATAGAATTCATGAAAAAACTCAAAGAAGACAGAATACAAACACAATACTACCTAAAAAATATAGAATTAAAAGACGAAAGCGCAGTGAAAAAATTTGTACTTAAATGCAAAACAATATTATCCACTGTAACATCAAACAGAATAGAAGAAACAAGAAAAACACTACAAAAATGAACAAAACAACAATACTTTTGATAATAATAGTTTTGGTTAGTGTGATGGTTGAAGCGCAGACAATACCTTCAAAATTAAGCGATTTCAAACCAGGAGACAAAATGGCAACTAATAATCAATCATTTGGAGAAAAAAAGCACCAGGTGGTGCAAAAATGAACCAGCTGCTTCACGATAACAAAATGCTAAAAGTATTGCGGGTATTTTTTGACGACCCGATTCATAATTTTCAATTGAGAGAAATCAGCCGCGAAATAAGAATACACCACAAAACTGTGCTAAAATTTATCAGACAATTATTGAAATCACAATTAATAAAAGCAAACAAAACAGGAATTTATACAAGTTACAATGCTAATACACAAAATCCAGCATTCCAAGAATATAAAAAAGCAATAAATCAAATAAACCTGTACGAATCAGGTTTGATAAAGTACATATCAGACAAAATAATGCCTGAAACAATAATCTTGTTCGGAGGCTATTCAAAAGGAACAGATGCAAAAACAAGCGACATAGACTTGTTCATTGAGTCGAAAGAAGAAAAACTTGAACTTGAGAAATTTGAGGTAGTATTAGGAAGAAAAATACACCCATTATTCGAAATAAATATCAAGAATCTCAACAAAGAATTATTAAATAATATAATTAATGGCATAATAGTGTATGGTTATGTGAGGATATTTAAATGATGACTTGGGAAAAATGCATTGCAGAAAAAACAATTAGAAACGTACAGCCAGATAAAGAACTCTCAAGAAACATTCTGAAAATGGCAATTATAAGGGAAGAATTCTGGCAAGCGCAAATCAATAATATTGATGAAAAATACACATCATTATTGGTAGAAGGCTATTATGAAATTATAAAAGAATTGCTCACAGCATACTTGAATCTTAACGGAATAGAGTCATCCAATCACGAATGCTTAATACGTTACTTTGAGAAAGAACACAAAAAACTGGCAGTTGAATCACAAAAAATCGATGAACTGCGACAAGTTAGAAACAACATAGATTACAAAGGATTTTTTGTAAAAACAGAATTCTTTGAAAGAAACAAATTAGAATACGCGCACATAATAAAACTATTAAAAAAACTAATAAAAGAAGACTTAGAAAAAAAATGAACAAAACAACAATACTTTTGATAATGATAGTTTTGGTTAGTGTTGTGGTTGAAGCGGATAATACTTTTTCAGTTAAAAATTTAAAAGCACTTGAAAAATATAACAATATCGTGCTTACTAATGAAGATACAATTAACAAAGTAAAATACAGCCTTGTTTATGATGATAAAAATGGTAAATGGGCTTTCTCTACACAAAATCAAGTTGGTGTATACAAAACAATCTCAGATTTATTTGATAAAAAAAAAGATGAAATTAATGGCAGAATCTGGACACTAAACG
>Ga0209541_10016006_pt1 | contig 11133 bp, 10 predicted proteins | sample RifCSPlowO2_01_FD_184027 | JGI IMG/M metagenome (GOLD analysis project Ga0209541, IMG submission 184027) | Groundwater microbial communities from Rifle, Colorado - Rifle CSP2_plank lowO2_0.1 (SPAdes) (version 2) | ecosystem: Environmental > Aquatic > Deep subsurface > Groundwater | place...
CGGGCCGCATGTGTGTTTTACTAATGATAAAGTGCCGCGAGCAGTTCATCCGGATGGCACGCTGAAATCAGCAGCAGCGTGGGAAGTTTCTCAGACTCGTGTTGGTATAGGTGCGAGTATTGGTGCGCATTCGGTTATACTTCCTGGTGTTTCTATTGGCTCATGGGCGATGATTGGTGCAGGAAGTGTTGTGACGAAGAATGTTTCTGATTTTGGACTTGTTATAGGTAACCCGGCACGTCTTATCGGGCATGTGTGCAAGTGCGGGAAGAAACTACTGGACAAATGTGCTGATTGTGGTGTTTCTTTACGGGATGTTGGTGATCATCCATGATCCCTATTGCAAAACCTATCATCGGCGACGCGGAACGGAAAGCGGTGCTTAATGTGCTGAACTCGGGCATGCTGGTACAAGGTCCAAAAGTCAAAGAACTTGAAGAATCATTTGCTCGGTATTGCGGTGCGAAGCATGCGGTTGCAGTGAGCAACGGAACGACGGCATTGCATACGGCGCTATGCGCAGTTGGCGTAAAGCCGGGCGATGATGTTATTACGTCGCCATTTACGTTTGTTGCGACGGCGAATGCTATTCTTATGGCAGGCGCACGTGTTGTGTTTGCGGATGTTGATGAGGAGACGTTTACGATCGATCCGGTGCACGTCGAGCGAAAAATTACCGATAAAACGAAAGCATTACTTCCGGTTGATTTGTATGGATTGCCGGCGGATTATGCAGAATTAAAAGCACTTATCATGCATCACAATCATGCTATCAAGATTATTGCAGATGCGTGCCAGGCAGTGGGCGCACAGTATGACGGCGAACTTGTGGGGAGCATTGCAGACGTTAGTGCGTTTTCGCTGTATGCGACGAAGAATATCATGTGCGGTGAAGGCGGTATTGTAACCACAAATAACGATGCGTATGCTGAACACATGCGGAAGTTTCGCCATCATGGGCAGAATACGCAGTATAGCTACGAATTTTTAGGATATAATTATCGCATGACTGATCTGCATGCGGCGATAGCGATTGAACAATTAAAGAATGCGGATGCATGGACGAAAAAACGACAACACAATGCTCGGCTGATGTCGGAACTGTTAGCTGGCGTTTCCGGTATAACACTTCCTGTTGTGCCTGCACATTCGACGCATGTCTTCCATCAGTATACGATTCGGGTTCGCAGCGGACGAGATAAACTTGCGGCGTACTTAACTGAACATGGGGTGGGGTGCAAAGTGTTTTATCCGACGCCGCTGCATCTTGAAGCGCATTTGCGTGCTGGCTACAACAACGGAGATTTTCCGGTGGCTGAACGACTTTGCAGCGAAGTTTTGAGCATTCCGATTCATCCGTTGGTGACTGAGGATGATGTGCGGTTTATTGCGAAGGCTGTTAAAGAGGGGATGAAGAGGAATTTGTAGTTGAAATGACCCTCTAATTTATAAACTGTCGAGCATAATTCTTGTTTTTCGAGGGGGAAATATCATGAAGAAAACTATCATCATTTGTTTATTATTATCTATTTTTACAATTTTAGGCAGTGCAGCTGTATCGGCTTGTACTGATGATGACAGTGATGGCTACTGCATTGAACTTACAAACCCTGTTGGCAACGAACAGCTCAAAACTGGCGATATTCTCACTATTCAATGGACTCAGAAAAATATTGACCTAGTGGTCATTGGTTACAAGCGATGTGATTCGTGCCTTGATTGGATTAAATTTACTCATCCTGTAGATTTGCAAAGCACAGAAGAAACGTATAATTGGAAAATTCCTGATGAATTTGTTGCTGGCGATATTTCAATCCAAATCAGCGGCTATAGAACTGGTGTTGGCAGTGAGACTGATGTCTCTTCATCATTCACTGTCGAAAAAGTTACTCCACAAGTTTCAACATCATTTGATGCATCTTTCACAGAAGTTTATTACTTTGAGAATCCCATTCGATATATTCCATTCACTACGGTCTATAATGTATACAATAATGGCAATAAAGATCTTCACACGAACAAACTGATATTTACAACAACTATCGGTTCGAAGACTAAACAACTTATGTTTCCGCAAAACTATGTAATCCAGCCAAAGTCGAATTATCTTTTTTATGTGACAATGGTTTTTGATGAGGAAGTTGGGACATTTGATGTCACCTATAAGATAGATGGCGTTGAAGGGTATGATGATGTTAATCCCACTGATAATGTTTTTGTAAAGACTGTTACTGTTTCTGAATCGACTGTGGAAGAACCCGAAACGGATGATGAAACTGATGAAGATAGACCAGATGAAGGTAACACTGTTGATCAGCCTATTTTGGGGAGAATATCAGATAATGGTGATGGCGTCCTGCATATCTTGCATCATAAAAAGTTAGGAGAAACAATTTACATACTTGGCAACAATGAATACACCGTCAAGCTCGTTGACTTTTATCGTGATTCTGAAACGATAGTTGCTCAATTCGATGTTAACGGACGCTTACTCAGCTGTTTTCTTGGAAATGATTGTTCCTTAGATGGTGATACTCGACTTATTTTAACCGATGCTGATTTTGAAGATGCGGATGTAGGATTTTCGCTATTTCCTTCTATCGGAAAAGCAACTTCATTGCCAGCCAACACGAATGTGTTCACTTCATCCATTGGAGAAGTGTCTGTTCGTTTAATTGCGGTGAAAAATACCGGTCTTGATGATCATCCTTCAATGTTTTTTATTCATCCAATCATTGGTGGCTTTATTATTGCTAACGCTCAAAAAGTAAGCGATGAATCATACGAAAGCACTTTTTCGTATCTAGGCAGCATTTATCATGTTCGCGTTAGATATGAATCTAAGAGTGCTGTGTTTACACTTCTTGAGGGATCTCTGCCGCAGCCCGCTGTTAATGAAGAAAATACTGAGAAATCTCAACTTCCTTCAACTTCTGAAAAATCTACTCAAGATTACGAACAACGGATTCGTGCTCTTGAACAGAAAGTACAGGAACAGCAAACGGTTTTAGAACGAATTTTGTCGTTGCTGCGACGTATTTTTTACGGAATTTAAGCTTCTTTTTTATTCTTAATTTCCTATAAGCTTTTAAACAACCATCCCCAGAACGCGTTTATGAACATTGCAGTGATTGGAGTAGGCAGCATGGGGCAGAATCATGCTCGTGTGCTCTTTAACATTGATTCTGTGCATCTTGCTGCAGTTGTGGATGCGGACAAGAATCAGGCTGAACGGATTGCGAAGAAGTATAATGCGCGATGGTATACGACGTATCAGGAGCTTTTTGAAAAAGAACAGCTTGATGCGGTGACAATTGCGGTTCCGACTAAATATCATAAGACATGCACGATTGCAGCATTAGAGCGAAAAATTCCTGTTTTACTTGAAAAGCCGATTGCTGCGACGATTGAAGAAGCACAGGAGATCATTGCACTTGCACGGGCGAATAACGTTCCGTTAATGATTGGACATATTGAACGGTTCAATCCGGCGGTCATTGAATTGAAAAAACGGCTTGATTCTGGTGAGCTTGGAGAAATCTATAAAATTGAAGTGCAGCGCATTGGACCGTTTCCGGAACGCATTGCGGATGTTGGTGTGACGATTGATTTATCTGTTCACGACATCGACATTATCCATTATGTCATGAATGCGCCGATTGAACGCATCTATGCTGAAACACAGCAGAGGCTGCATATCTCTCATGAAGATTCGTTGATTGCTCTCATAACATATCAGAATGGCGTGCTTGGTGTTATCAATGTTAATTATCTTTCGCCGACGAAGACGCGCCAGCTTTCAATCTTTGGGAAGAAAGGCATGTTTAGGGTTAACTATTTGACACAAGAGCTGTCGTTTTACGAGAATAAATCGTTCGCTCTCAATGACTGGAGCAGTGTTTCTGAGGGTGACGTGCGTATGATCAATATTCAAAAGAAAGAGCCGCTGCAGTTAGAGATTGAACATTTTGTACGGCACTTTAATGATCCCTCTATGCTTGTATCCGGTGAAGATGGTTTGCATGCGCTTCAAATCGCTCATTCCATATTACAATCTGCACGGACAAAACAGGTGATTCATCATGGCTAAGCTTTCACTGTCTAAACCCCAATCTAAAACTATCATGATCAGCATTCCAGCGTACAATGAAGAACGTGATATTGGACGCGTGTTAGACGAAATCCATAAAGCGATGTCGATGACATCCTATCGATATAGAATACTCGTGTATGATGATGGAAGCAGGGACAGAACCGTAGAGATTTCGCGTCAGCATGGCGCGCTTGTTGTGTCGCACAAACGAAACAAAGGGTTAGCACAGACGTTTCGCGATGAAATGGCTGAATGTATTCGGTTAAAAGCCGATGTTATTGTTCATACTGACGCTGATGGGCAATATCCAGCTGACGCGATTCCGCGACTGCTGGAGAAAATTGATGCGGGTTATGATCTTGTATTGGGCAGCAGATTTAAGTCTGGGCGAGTTCCGCTGCCGTTCTTGAAGCGCTTAGGTAATCATGCGTTTGCAATTGTTTTGAGTCAGCTGACAGGATTGCGATTGACGGATACGACGACGGGTTTCCGTGCGTTCACTCGTGAGGTTGCTGAGCAGATTACGTTCATTAATACGTTTACATATACACAGGAGCAGATCATCAAAGCGGCGAAACAGAAATTTAGAATTGCGGAAATTGCGATTCCTTCGCGGCGGACGCGCAGCAGCAGACTGTTCAAAAGCCCGTGGCAGTATGCGGTCAAGGCGTGGATCAATATCTTCAGAATTTACCGCGATTATGAGCCGCTGAGCTTTTTTGGACGCATTGGGGGTGCGTTTTTTGCGCTTGGATTTGTGATTGGCTTGTGGCTGCTGTACCGCTTTGCAATGTATGGCAGTGTGGGCAGGCTGCCGTCGACCATATTGAGCATGCTGTTGATGATGATCGGATTGCAGATCATCTTGTTTGGGTTCTTGGCGGACATGATGAAAAGGTAGTGGGGCTATATTCTTCTTTTTAACCTTACCGCGCAATTTCTTACTGTCTGATTATCTTTACCGCGCAAAATCTATTCTTTTATTATCAAATTGTCATATTAAGCTTAAATTCAACCGCGCAACATAAGTTTTAAATACTTTTGTTACCGCGCAACCTTATGATCTGGATTCAGCCTAAAGGTTATAGTAAATCTAAAGTGGACTGGGCTGGTACCGTTCTAATTAGCCCCTTAAGTAGTGAAACCGATAAAGATTTGGCTCTAGAAGTACTAGATAATTGGAGGGCTATTCACAAATATTCTCTTCACATATTCAAAAAACGACTAAAAAGAGTATCACAACGTATACATAAAGAAGCTTTAGTTGTCCAGCGATTAAAAAGACTTCCTTCGATTATTAATAAGTTACAAAGGAAATATAATGGAAAAAACCCTACAATGAACCTTTCACAAATGCAAGATATTGCTGGCTGTCGTGTTGTTATGCCTAATGTTGAATTAACAAAAAAATTATACAAGGAAAAATATGTACACGGTGACTTGAAGCATAAAAAAGTTAATGAAAAAGATTATATCACTTTTCCAAAAGAAGATGGCTATAGAAGTATTCATCTTATTTATAGGTATAATAGTGATAAAGAAGGAAAAAAAGATTATAATGGTCTACTAATCGAAGTTCAAATCAGATCAAAGCTCCAGCATCTTTGGGCTACTGCAATTGAGACAGTTGATTTTTTCACTCGCCAAGCGATCAAATCTAATGAAGGTCAGCAGGACTGGATGGAATTTTTTAAATTAGTCAGCTCTGCTTTTGCTTTATTGGAAGGTACTCCTCTTGTTCCGAATACTCCGACTACTAAAGAAGAACTCTATTCTCAGATTAAACTAAAAGAGCAAGAATTAAAAGTAATTAAAGTTATGAGCGGCTGGGCAAAAGCTGTTCAGGTATTTGAGCAAACCTCTAAAAGAAATCCTCATCTTCAATTTTTTTTGCTTGAGTTAGATATTGCGGGTGAGAAATTGAATATTAGTGGTTACACTAAAGGTAACGAAGAAAAGGCAATTCTTAATTATTCACAAGCAGAAAAAAGAAATCAAGGAAAGAAGGAATATGATGTTGTTCTCGTTGGTGTTGACGCTACGCATGACTTGAGAAAAGCATATCCTAATTATTTTGCTGATACTGAGGAATTTCTAGTGTATCTTAAAAAACTAATTTCCTAAATATTACAGATTTATACCAACTTCGCAATTCTTGCCGCAATCTCATCTGTCACTTCAAATTTATCTGTTTTTATTTTGATTATGTAGAAATTGTTTTTGTCGAATTGGTCATACGATTCGCATTGCTGTTTGATGTGCTCAAGCAGGAATTCTGGGCGGCGAGCTGCGATGACCTCCGGTTCGTTCCAGAGCAATATGTGATAGGGCTGCGGCATGAGTTTGAATAGGAATTTGCAGACTTTCTTGTTCATGTTGGGTGATGCGAAGACGTCGATGAACGAACGGTCTGTCAATACGATGTCGTTGAATATTTGTTTTGGATATATCTTGAATATGTAGCGGAGTGTGTATTCGACGTAATAGACAAACGGTGCGATGAAATTGAGCGTTTTTGAATGAAATATGCGGACTTCGCGTTCGTACTTGACTTTTTGGTCTTTGCTTTCTTTCCCTTCGATTTTGTCGGGCTTGAAAAATCTCAGGAAAACATTTATTGGCAGCATCTGGAATTTCATCCGGCCGCTATAATATCGCGCGACGTCGAGGTTTTCTGACTCTAGCTTTTCAGCCACTTTCTTGACAGTTGTAGATTTACCGGTGCCGTTGCAGCCGACGATCGCGACGAACGGCGCGGGCTTGAATATTCTGTATAATCGTCGAGCTATTTTGTTGGGTTTGCCGCGGAAGAATAATCTGAATTTTTGTGATGGCTTTAATTGCATTTTCATCGTGCTCAGTTTTTCTTTTGAAGCAACTTGTTTAGTTATCTGCGTTGGGTTACTGAATGCCTTTATGCAGAGTTTTTCGAGTTCGTGTTCATCTATCTGTTCTTTGAGCAGTTCGTTATAATACGCTTCATACTTTTGCTTTTCTTTGCGAGTTGCATATTTATAGAGAATGATGAACATCTGTTCGGCTGCGGTGAGATATGTGGTGCTTGTATCTTTGGGCTCGAGGATTTTTCCTAATCGCCCTAAACCTCCTCCGAAACCGCCGATGTAGCCGCCGACATGCGCGCCTATTGAAATGAGCTCGTTGTTGTGGAATGCTTTGTATGTTCGGCTTTGGGGTGGGAACATTCCTTTGCGCTTGAAATTGTGGTGCCTTAGAATGTTTTCGAATTGTTTTATCGAGCCTTTTGCGACGATGATGTCAATATCGCCATGTTTTTTCCAGCGGTTGTCGATGAAGCGTATTGGAATTGTCTGTGATGCTTCTTTGGCGATCTTTTGGATCAGCTGGATGTTTTTGGAGTTCATTGTCCATCAGTCACATCTGCTCTTAAAAAAGGTTCGTGTGCTCATTCAACTATCGATACTTTTAAATATTATCTAATACTAATCTGTATCATGGCTGTACAAATAAGTTTAAAATTATCCGAGAAAATGTTTTCATCTGCAAAATATTATGCTGAGTCGCGGGGTTTTGACACGCTTCAGGATTTAATCCGTGAACTGCTCCGTGAGAAATTATTTGAGAATGAAGCGATTGGCGGACGATTTACTTCGATAGCGAGCGAAGCGTCTCTTGCGAAATTATGGAATACGAAAGAGGAGGATAAAGCGTGGGCACATTTACAAAAGGTGACATAGTTCTTTTTCCGTTTCCTTATACAGATTTAAGTGCAAGAAAAATTCGACCTTGCCTCATTCTATCGGAAGAGATGGGCGAGGATATTATTCTTTGTCAGATAACGTCGCAACAGACACGACGAGATGCATGGATTATTGATCTAAGGCATAATGAAACTCTTGGCGGAAGCTTGTCTATAGATAGTTATATTCGTACAAACATGATTTTTACTGCGACGAAGGCACAAATTCATGGGCGATTATGCTCTATTTCTGACGCTAAATATAGTCAAATCGTTCGAATGATTGAACGTATTATCTCTAAACCGGCATAGGTTTAAAAAAGCCCTTCTTTATTTTACCGCCCATGTCTTATTTCAAACGTGCAGTCCGCGGAACAGCGTGGGTCATGCTCTTTCATGTAGCAGCAAGCTTTGTGAGTTATATCAATCGTATTGTTCTCGCGCGGAACATGACGCCGTCTGAATATGGTGTGTTTTATGCGGTTTTTACGTTTGTGACGTTTTTCTTGTTTTTCCGTGAGCTCGGGTTACTGCAGGCGCTTTCAAAACACATTCCGGAATTCAAGATCAAAGAGGATTACGGTGCAGTGAAGAGCGCCATATTTTCGACGTTTGCCATGCAGTTTGTGGGTTCACTATTGTTAAGCATCTTCTTTTTTTATAGCGCGGACTATCTTGCACAGCATTATTTCCAGGCGGCTGAAGCTGTATTTTATTTGAAATTTTTAGTCATTTATGTGCTGGCGAGCGTTGTGTTCCGGACGATGAAAGCAATCCTTCAGGGATTTCAGTCCATGTTCTGGTTTGCGTTTTCTGAATTCTTGAAAAATATTGTGACGTTAGCTCTTACGCTCTTATTTTTCTATCTTGGATTCGGTGTGCTGACACCATTGTATGCGTTTGTGCTGGTATTCCCTGTATTGATTGTATTGTATATCGCTCCTACATTGCGAAGCTTTAATTTTCTGAACTACAAGATGACACAGTTTAAATCAGTGTCTTATCGGCTGTTTGTGTTCAGCACGCCTGTTTTTTTAAGTTCAATTGCGAATAGGGTTATTGGATATATTGACACGCTGATACTTACGTATTATCGCACATCTGCGGAAGTCGGTGTTTACAATGTTGTATTGCCGACGGCGCTCATCCTGCTTTTTATCGGTCAGGGCATATCATCTATCATGCTGCCGCTTGCATCTGAATTGTGGGCGAAGAATGACAAGAAACGACTTGCGGATGGCATGCGCCTCATCTATCGTTTTGTGTTCCTGCTTGCGATACCGGTTATCAGTGCGCTTTTTATCTATGCACGATTGTTCATCGAAAAGTTTTTTGGCGCTGAGTATGTGTCCGGAGCACCTGCACTTCAGATCCTTTTGGTTGGTGTACTGTTTTATACGGTTGCTGTCATCCATGAAAATCTTATATCGGGCATCGGGAAGCCGCAGATTATCACGAAGATCATCATCGCCGCTGCGATCGTTAATTTTGTGTTGAACATGATCTTGATTCCGGTTTGGGGTATCTATGGCGCTGCGATTGCGACTACCATTAGTTATATTATGATGTTTGTGTATACGACGATAAAAACCACGCGGTTCATTGAAATGAAGCTGCCGTTTGCGGACTGGGCGAAGCTGACAGTTCCTGCCTCTGTATTTTTTTTCATCGAATACGCTGGGCTTTTTGTCCTGGGCACAAGTATTTTTTCTACCTTGTTGTTGACTGCTGTCGCACTTGCTGCATACTTTTATATTGCTCACCTTCTTCATATGTATAGCATTGACGAAATCAAACAATTCCTTTCACGCGCATGAAACAAATCTATATCAAGACATTCAAGGACGTATTGACGGCATTTAACGAAAATAATGTTCGTTATTGTGTCCTCAGAAATTATGAATTTTTGTTTGATTCATCAGCACCCATGGAGGGGCATCTTGACATCATCATTCATGGTGATGACATGAAGAAGGCGTCAGCTCTACTTCAGGAGCATGGGGGCATACCATATCCTCCGCAGTTCAGCCGAAAGCATCAAGGCCAGGGTATCTATGTGCGCGGCTATCATGTGAAAGTTGGATTTGATATTCAGGCTGATGGCGTATATTGGAATGATATTCCTTACTTGTCAGGTGCTGATGTCGTTGCACGACGGAAGCTGATCGATTTTGTGTATGTGTTATCGGATGAGGATGCTCTTATCATGTATATCTGTCATTCAATACTTGGAAAACGGCTTGTCAAGGAAAAGTATGCGAAAATAATGCTTGAACTGTTTGGAAAATGCGACCTATCGTATGTTGAAACACATCTGGCTACGGTATTTAACAAACGACGAGCGCGGTTCATCATGCATGCGCTTGAGCATGGCGATATCTCTGCGCTTGAGAAACGAGCGTATTCTTTTGTTGTTCACTTTCTTGTGACACGGCCGCGGCATTGGATCTCTTTTGTGCTTTTATCGCTGCGCTGGTTCTTCAATCGGAAATATTGTCCGCTGCGCCACATTCCATTATTGCGTGCACTTGTTCCAGGGTTTCCATTAATCTCGTTTATTGGGCCGGACGGCGCGGGCAAATCAAGCAATGCATTACGATTAGCTGGGTTGTTGAACGAACGACGTTTTATGGCGAGTTTGGTGTACGCCGGGCGGGGAAACGCGAATGTTCTGCCGGTCAAGAAACTTGGCAGCGTTTATATGAAGCATGAACGATTGTTTGGGCAATTCCTGAGGAAAATCATTGCGACAGCTGCTGTTCCTTTGTACATGGCTGATCTATTGATCCGGTATTTTCGGCATGTGGTGCCGCAGCGGCGAAAAGAGATTGTCGTGACGGACCGCTATTTCAGCGATATTTTTCTGATGAAACATGTGCCGCTGATCGTGAGGAAAGCGATGCTGCTGTTTTTTCCGAAACCGACATTGACATTTTATCTGTATAACGATGTTGCGACGCTTTCACGGCGGCGCGCGAATCATCCGGCTGAAGATCTTGAACGGCAGATGAAGCTGTATAAAATATTGAGCAATTCGTTTGATGCTGTGGAGATAAAGACGAGCCATGGGCGAAAGGATTTTGATAAGATTGCGGAGGCTACGATAAGGATGCTTATTGGGGGTGGGTGGTGATATTTTCGTATAACCCTTCAAACTCTTTCGTTATCTTCCTGATATCAAACTCATTTATCTTCTTGTATGCGTTTTCGGTCATCTGCTTGCGTTTTTTGCCGTCGGATAACAAGCTGTTTATCGCTTCTGCGAGAGCGGCGCTGTTTCTTGGGCGAACTTTCATGACCTCGTCGTAGGTGAAGATTTCCT